>ENA-OYXI01000127-OYXI01000127.1-human-gut-metagenome-genome-assembly--contig:-NODE-127-length-42178-cov-22.387389_pt1 | contig 42178 bp, 36 predicted proteins | sample MGYA00244217_ERZ653421 | MGnify/ENA primary metagenome ERZ653421 (study PRJEB26926, sample SAMN06165148) | human gut metagenome | biome: ENVO:00009003; feature: ENVO:2100002; material: ENVO:00002003... | reverse complement strand
CGGTCTCGTGGGCTCGGAGATGTGTATAAGAGACAGAGTTGGAGTTGATGAGGTTCATGAACTCCTGGCGAGTCTTCGCCTGCTCGAATGCGCCTGAGAAGTCGCTTGTCATTGTTATAGAGCTTTGCTTCTCCACGCCGCGCATCTGCATGCACATGTGCTTCGCCTCAATCACCACCATCACGCCGAGCGGATGCAGCGTTTCTTCGATGCACTCGCGAATCTGCTGCGTGAGGCGTTCCTGCACCTGCAGACGGTGAGAGAAGATATCCACCACGCGCGCTATCTTGCTCAGTCCGGTGATATATCCGTTCGGTATGTACGCCACGTGCGCCTTGCCGTAGAACGGCAGCATGTGATGTTCGCAGAGCGAGAACACGTCGATGTCCTTCACCACCACCATCTGTTTGTAGTCTTCTTTGAACAATGCGTCGGTGAGTACCTTGTGCGGGTCTTGCGAGTAGCCGCGTGTGAGCACCTGCATAGCCTTCGCCACGCGCATCGGTGTCTTCTGCAAGCCTTCGCGCTCAACGTCTTCGCCAAGCAGGGTTATCACACTTTTATAATGTGAGGCAAGGTCTTCCAAGCCCTCTCTGAATTCTGGATTGTCCATTTATGAGTTTTGAGTTTTTAGTTTTGAATTGTGAATTGTGCGCTTCGCGCATTTTGAATTATGAGTTTTGAGTTTTGAGTTTTGAATTTTGAGTTTTGAATTATGAATTCTTAATTCAAAATTGAATAATTCCTAATCGGCGTAGCCGACAATTCAAAATTCAAAATTCAAAATTGCCGCAGGCAATAATTCAAAATTCAAAATTCAAAACTCAAAATTCTAATACGCTACGGAAATCTTTCCTTTTACGATGCACGCCTGCTTATATCCTAATTTCTTCACCTGCTGCAGGATGGCGTTCGCCTCGTCGTATGTGCGATAGTTGCCCATGCGGCATATCCAGCGCGGTGAGTAGAAGTGTACGTATATCGGTTGGCTCGGGAACGCTGCCTTCACGGCGTTGCCAGCCTGCTGCGCCTTAATCTTGTCGTTGCGCGAGTTGCCGCCTGCGAAAACCTGCACTCTGTAGCCGTTAGTCTTGTACGAACGGCGCATCACCTTCTTGCTCATGTCTACGACGGGAGCCTCCGCTTCTGCGGTTTCCGTGGCGGTGTTGTGATGCTGTGTCGATTCGTATCGCTGCGTGCTCTCGTGTCGCTGCGTGCTCTCGTGTCGCTGCGTGCTCTCGTGATGCTGCGTGCTCTCGTGATGCGGGGTAGCTTCGTGTCGCGGCTCGGTTCCATGATGCGCAGCGTTGTTGTGAGTTGGGTTGCTATGAGCTACGTTCTCGTGGTTCTGGCTCTTGCTTGCCGCCGTCGGCGTGGTCTTTACAGCCGTAGAAGTCGGTTTCTCGGCTGCTGCCGGCTTATGTGCAGGCTCCTGCTGTCTGGGGTTGACGTTAGCGGTGTTCACCAACTTGTCTATTTCCTCGCTCTGTGTCACAACCACGCTTCCCTTTCCGGCAGCCTTCTGCTGCAGGTGCTGGGTGTAGGTCTGTGCGTGTGCAATGGTAGTGATGCAGACGATGAGACATGAGAGAATAAAAAGACGTTTCATAGCTTTTAATGATTCGATTTAGATTTGAATAACTAAAAATGAAAAATTATGATAAGCGCCATGAGCCGCAGATGCTGCAGATGGAGAAATCATAATTTTTCATTTTCAGTCTTTAGATGCTATTCCGTAGAATTACTTCTGTTTAAGAATGCATTCTGTATAATTACTTCTTCCAAGCGTCGATGATACCCTTGAAGTCAGCGCACTTCAGAGAAGCACCACCGATCAAGCCACCGTCGATGTTCGGCTTAGAGAAGAGCTCAGGAGCGTTGCTTGCCTTGCAGCTACCACCGTAGAGGATAGATGTGTCCTCAGCAGCCTCCTGGCCGTACTTCTCAGCAACGATAGAGCGGATGTAAGCGAGCATTTCCTCAGCCTGGTCAGAAGTAGCTGTCATGCCAGTACCGATAGCCCAGATCGGCTCGTAAGCGATAACGATGTTCTTCCAAGCCTCTGCGTCGAGGTGGAATACTGAGCCCTCAAGCTCTGCCTTTACTACCTCGTTCTGCTTCTCTGCCTTACGCTCCTCGAGAGTCTCGCCGCAGCAGAAGAGAATCTTCAGGCCGTTAGCAAGTGCCAAGTCTACCTTCTCCTTCAGAATCTCAGCCGTCTCGTGGTAGTACTGACGACGCTCTGAGTGGCCGAGGATAACGTACTGAGCACCTGTGCTCTTTACCATCTCTGCAGAAACCTCACCAGTGTAAGCACCCTTAACCTTGTCAGCGCAGTTCTCAGCGCCGAGAGCTACTACGTTCTGGTCGAGCACCTGAGCTACAGAAGCGAGGTGGATGAACGGAGTGCAGATTATTACTTCGCAGTTAGGCTTGTCTGCTACAAGTGCCTCGTTGATTTCCTTAGCGAGAGCAACACCATCCTGCAGGTTGAGGTTCATTTTCCAGTTACCTGCTACAATTTTCTTTCTCATTTTCTTTCTTTTTTTAAAGAGATTAAATATTCTGTTATTGTCTTGTTTGTTTCTAATCCATTTTGTCCATGCCCAGAGCCGGTCGGCTATTGTGAGAGCCATGAGCGGCACGAAGAATGTGAGCAGCACTATGAGCAGACGCTCGGGCGTGCTGTCGTTCTGCGCTTTTCCTATGGGCAACTGTTCGAGCGGAGCGGTCAGGTCGTCGGTTTGTGGCAGTGCGTTGTGACTCCACTTGCCTATTATTGTGCCGTCCTTCAGCAGAATCAATCCGGGATTGCTGCGTATCATCGTCTTCAGCGTGGTCTCGTCGGCGTTGCAGAACGTATATTCGGCTCCCGTCAGCTCGCGCCAACGCTCTATGTCCTCATTTGTCGACGCCGTGAGGCAGAAGAAGTCGACACCGTTCTCCTCAGCGTATTCGTATATCTGGTCGATGTCGCCGAAGTTGCTGTCGTCAGCCACGGCAAGTCGGGGCGAAACGAGCAGGAAGGTGTAACCCTTCTTCGTGAGCACCTGCTCGGTGATGTCTTCGCCAGTGTCGTTCGTCGTAATGGCGAAGTCGTGTATAGGCGGTTCGTAGCCCTTCTTGGTCTGCACCGTCTTGGTGTCTACGTACTCCCATGTAGAGTCGGGGTAGTTGTCGAGCGTGAACTCGCGCGTTACGCCGTTCTTGCGCAGTATGAACGTGCTTTCGAACTCCGGCTGCTCGGCTCCTTCGGGTATCTCCATGCCCTGCTTTATGTTCATTCCGACGCGGTACGGGCGGAAGTCGAAGATTGGCAGCGTGTAGAGGCAGTAGACGCTTGTCACTACGATGTACGTAATGGTGTAATACCTCACAATCCATTGGTTGGTGCGCGATATGAAGCGCGCCATATCCACCGGTCGCCATGCCACAAGCGTCGCACATGCTATTAGCACGATGTTCTTCAGCAGCGTCTCGCCGTTGGTCAGCTTGAGCGCATCGCCGAAACATCCGCAGTCTTTCACGGGGTCGGCTATGTATATCCACACCGTCAGCGCGGTCATCACGCTCATAAGGGCGAGCGTAAGTTTAGACACCATGTGTCTGCGCACCGCGAAAAGCATGAATACGCCCAGCGAGAACTCAAGAGCTCCAAGCGCAATCGCCACAATCACAAGCGCCCAGTCAGGCAGAATGTCGTTCAGCGCCATCGTAGCCGCATAGTCCTTCAGCTTGTAGAGCGTGCCCAGTGGGTCGATAGCCTTCACGTATCCCGAGAAGATGAACGTGACAGCCAGTATGAAGCGGCAGATGTTCACAGCCGCGATTCTTATATTTCGCATTATTCAGCCATCTTTATAGCTCCGAAGCACGCATAGTTGATTATGTCCATGTAGTTGGAGTCGATACCTTCAGACACGAGCGTCTTTCCGTCCAGACCTTCTATCTCCTTTATGCGCTGTATCTTGGTGAGGATGAAGTCGGTGTAGCTACTTATGCGCATATCGCGCCATGCTTCGTTGTAGTCGTGGTTCTTGCGCAGCATCAGTTCGAGACACTCCTTGGCATGAGCGTCGTATAGCGCAAGCGCCTCTTCGGGCTTAGTGTCCACGGTGTCTACGTAGCCCTTCTCGAGCTGTATAAGTCCGATGATGCCATAGTTGATGAGTGCAATGAACTCAGGGCGAATACCCTCGCCAACAAGCGAAGTGCCCGTTATTTCGAGCGAGCGAATGCGCTTCGCCTTTATGAAAAGCTGGTCGGTGAGCGACGACGGGCGCAATATGCGCCACGAAGCTCCATAATCATGAAGCTTCTTCGCAAAGAGCGTGCGACACTCGTCCATCACTCTCTTAAACTGTTCCTCTGTCTTTGTAGTATCCATAAATCGGCACAAAAATACAAAAAACTTATGAATTGAGCAAACGTAGGCTCATTTTACTGCTTTTGCTCCTGCTTCTGACGCATTCGTATCATCTTCACCACGCCGCACATGGCATCGTAGCGTGCCTGCAGCGAGTCGCGTCTCACGCCGAGCAAGTTTCGCTCGTAGCGGTCGGTTGTGCTTGCTATCTTCGCTATGGTCTGCTGCAGGAGAATGTCTGTTTGAGCCACGTCTGCCTGCGCCATCTTCAACGATGCGTTCTGCCATACCACAAGAGCCGCCTTGCGCGCTTCAATGGCGGCAGGGTAGCGGTCGCGAAGTACGGTGATGGAGTCGAGAGTGGCGCGGTAGTTGCCGCTCTCGTACAGCGAGTTGATGCGTGTGAGCATCTTCTGAGCCATGTCGTCGTCGGTCTTGGCACACGAAGCGAGAGCCAAAGCGACAAGTGTTATAAGCGTAAATTTCTTCATTTCTCGGCAAAAGTACAACAATTCCGTGTATTGGCGACATTTACGCCACTTTATTTAATTAATATTTAGACATGCGAACATTATTAAAGACACACTTTTCTGTTGATTATAGCTTGAAGGCGTTGCACTTTTCTGTTGAAAGAGCACAAAAAAAGAGTGCGTGGCAGTCGCCACACACTCCTATAGAATGTCATGTATAGTCGTCAACCACGTATGTGAGCGGCGACTTATACTGAGTTTTTATGCTACTTTAGATGAAGATATACTTCATGATGAACAGCACGGCGAGAACGTAGAGCGTCGGGTTGAGCTTCTTCCAGTTCAGGCAGAGCATGTTGATAAGCACGTATGAGATGACACCGCAGAGGATGCCGTCAGAGATGCTGTATGTGAGCGGCATCATCACGATGGTGATGAACGCAGGGATAGACTCGGCATAGTTGTCGAGGTCGATGTCCTTCACCGGTGTGAGCATGAACAGACCCACGATGACGAGCACCGGAGTAGTGGCTGCTGCCGGGATAGAGAGGAACAGCGGTGCGAAGAACATAGCCACCACGAAGCACATTGCGGTAGAGAACGCCGTGAGACCTGTGCGTCCGCCCTGAGCTACGCCCGCAGCACTCTCAACGTAAGTGGTAGTGGTACTTGCGCCGAGGCAAGCGCCTGTCATTGTAGCGATAGCGTCAGCCATGAACGCCTTGTTAAGCCCCGGAATGCGTCCGTCCTTCTGCATCATGCCCGCCTTTGTGCATACGCCAACGAGCGTGCCCATTGTGTCGAACATGTCGATGAAGAGGAAGGTGAACACTATCACCACCATGTCGATGGTGAAGATGTTATGGAACTCGAACTGGCAGAACAGCGGAGCCACCGATGGCGGAGTGTCTACAACGCCCGAGAAGTTGGTGACGCCCATCGGAATGCCGATAAGCGCTGTGGCGAGGATGCCGATGAGCAGCGATCCTGGTACGTTCTTTATGACGAGCACCGATGTGATAATGATGCCAATCACGCCGAGCAGCGCTGTGCCTTGGGTCATGTTGCCGATGGTTACGAATGTGGCAGTGTTCTCAACGATGATGCCCGCATTCTTCAGTCCGATGAAGGCGATGAAGAGTCCGATGCCGGCGCCGATAGCGCGCTTGATAGACGCCGGAATAGCGTCGACGATGAGCGTGCGGATGCTTGTGAGCGTGAGCACCACGAAGATGAAGCCCTCGATGAGGATAGCGGTGAGCGCAAACTGCCATGAGTAGCCCATGCCGAGGCAGACGGTGAACACGAAGAACGCGTTCAGGCCCATGCCCGGCGCCAGTCCGAACGGCTTCTTGGCGTAGATAGCCATAGCGAGTGTGCCGATGATAGCAGCGAGCGCCGTTGCTGTGAATACAGCGTTGGTGTCCATGCCCTTGTCGGCGAGGTTGCTGAAGATGCTCGGGTTGACGGCGAGGATGTACGCCATGGTGAGGAAGGTCGTGATGCCCGCCATCACCTCTGTCTTAATGTTGTGCTTCGAAGGGTCGAAGCCGAAAAGTTTTGAAAGCATTGTTTTAATTTTATAGGCCGAACTAAGCCTTCTTAGGCCTCTTTAAGCCTTGGGTATTTTTTAGTTTGAGAGCCCTCCCCGACGGGGAGGGTTGGGAGGGGCTTTTTACTTTTAGAAGTCCCACTTCACGCCGAGACACGGGCGACACTTGAAACCGCCGGTAGATCCGAAGTTATTAGAAAGCTCGATCTCTGTACCGAGGCTGAGGTTGTCGCAACCGAAGTGCTGACCCACGTTATACCAGAGCTGCGGCTCGGTAATGAATACGGTGCTCTTCGTGTCGCAAGAGCCGTCTGCGCGGAAGTCGACAGCATGGTCCTCCCACCAGAAGTCGGCGAAGCCGTCGAACTTCAAGCCCTTCACGCCGAAGAGGTCGTTCATAGCCCAAACCACGGTGAACTGCATAGGCACATCAGAGTCCTTCTTCTGGATGTTCTTGTAGAGCGCCTTGAGGTTGAGCGTGTTCTTGAAGTCCTTCGAGTGGATGAAGTAGTCGAGACCCACGAGCCAAGCGTTGTTGATAGGGTAGGAGCGTGTGATACCGCCGTTGTACTCTACTTGGAGCGAGAGGTTCTTGATGGCAGAGTTCTGCCAGAAGTTGAGGCAGCGAGCGATCTCGAAGTATGTGCCGCCAGGAGCGAGGTTCGGACCCTTAACGTGCTGGTCGTAGTTGAAGTCGTGGTCGATGAAGAAGTAGGTGTTACCCCACTTGTCCTGCTTGAACATTTCGAGCGTCAGCGTAACGAACTCGCGGTCGCTGCCGAAATCGTAGAACAACTGTGCGTTAACCTGCGCCTTTGCCTTTGTTGCGCCGAGGCAGAGCATAGCGATAAGGAACAGTGTAGAGGCTGTCTTTTTGATTTTCATTGTCTTTTTGTTTTATTTGTTAATTATTTGTGTGAACTCTTCTTTCCGTTCGATGTACTCAGGTATAAAAAATAGTCTGCTATACCGGGTGTTATTTATTAATGTGAGCGCAAAGGTACAAATTTTCCGTCAATACACATTAAATTCTGTAAAAATATGTAACTTTGCACTCGATTTGCATGTAATAATCAGGATTTTATACGAATGAAGCTATACACAGATGCCGAATTGGCACAAATTCTCGACAAAAAGATATTCCATAAGATAGGCGAAGTGGCCGACGAGATGGGCGTAGAATGCTATCTCGTGGGCGGCTATGTGCGCGACATATTCTTGGAGCGCCCCACGAACGACATCGACGTCGTCGTCGTGGGTAGCGGCATAAAGGTGGCGCAGGCGCTGCAGAAGGCGCTGGGCAAGAACGAGAAGACCGGACGCTGGCGCGCCCATCTTGCCGTATACCGCAACTTCGGCACGGCGCAGATTAAGTTCTACGACACGGAGGTGGAGTTCGTGGGCGCACGCCGCGAGAGCTACGACCGAGGTTCGCGCAAGCCCGTGGTTGAGGACGGCACGCTCGAGGACGACCAGAACCGCCGCGACTTCACCATCAACGCTATGGCGGTATGCCTTAACAAGGCGCGCTTCGGCGAACTCGTAGACCCGTTCGACGGCATCTACGACCTCGAGGACGGCATTATACGCACACCGCTCGACCCCGACATCACTTTCTCAGACGACCCGCTGCGCATGATGCGCTGCGTGCGCTTCTCGGCTCAGCTCAAGTTCTTCATCGACGAGGAGACGTTCGACGCCCTCGGACGCAACGCCGAGCGCATCAAGATAGTGAGCGGCGAGCGCATTGCCGACGAGCTGAACAAGATAATGAAGACCGACCAGCCCTCGCGCGGCTTCGTCGAGCTGCACCGCTGCGGACTGCTGCAGCTCATCATACCCGAGCTGGCTGCGCTCGACATCGTGGAGACGCGCAACGGCAAGGCGCACAAGAACAACTTCTACCACACACTCGAGGTGGTGGACAACGTGGCGAAGCGCAGCGACAACCTCTGGCTGCGTTGGGCGGCTCTGTTCCACGACGTGGGCAAGACGCGCTCAAAGCGCTGGGAGCCTGCTGTCGGATGGACGTTCCACAACCACAACTACGTGGGCGCCAAGATGATTCCCGCCATCTTCAGACGCATGAAGCTGCCGATGGATGCCAAGATGAAGTACGTGGAGAAGATGGTAGACCTGCACATGCGACCCATCGTGATTGCCGACGAGGAGGTGACCGACTCAGCCGTTCGCCGTCTGCTCAACGACGCTGGCGACGACATCGACGACCTCATGATGCTCTGCGAGGCTGACATTACGAGCAAGAATGAGGTGCGCAAGAAGCGTTTCCTCGAAAACTTCCGCATGGTGCGCGAGAAACTCACCGACCTTAAGGAGCGCGACTACAAGCGCTTGCTGCAGCCCGTCATCGACGGCAACGAGATAATGCAGATGTTCAATCTGCAGCCGAGTAGAGAGGTGGGCGTGCTGAAACAGTATCTGAAGGACGCCGTGCTCGACAACCGTGTGGCTAACGAACGCGAGCCTCTTATGGAACTGCTGATGAAGAAAGCCGCAGAAATGGGGCTCACTCAGTAGTTTTCTCACCGTTCGCGTTCGCGGTCCGCACCGTTCGCGTTCGCGGTCCGCATCGTTCGCGTCCGCAGTCCGCACCGTTCGCGTCCGCAATCCGCATCGTTCGCGTCCGCAATCGGTGACTGATACACAACCTACACATTGATAAAGTGGCACTTTCGCATTGGCAAAGTGCCACTTTTGTGTTGATGAAATGTCACCATGATTTAGGTAAATGCAACTTCTGCATTGGTCAAAATAGATACTAATATATTGAATAACGCGTAATGAGAAATAAAAGTTGTTAAATGTATGTATGTAATGGTTACAACTTATTTACATATTTAGTAACTTTGCATGCAGAAAACTTAAACAAGCGGTTTAGTTTTCTGTATATGCATCCTTGGGAGCATTCTAAGGGGGTGCAGTTGTCTCAACTGCACCAACAAAGCAAAAACGACAGAGGGTGTTCAGTTTGTTGGAGCAGTTGAAATAGGTTGCTGCACTTAAGATAGGTTGGTGCAGTTGAGACAACTGCACCCCCTGCTAACAGCACTCCTACAGTCACTAAGCAAATAGTAAAGTATATATTATAAATAAGGTAGAAATATAGAAAGGTAAAAAATATTTATTAAAAATAGGTATGAAGAAAACAAAGATTTTATTGGTTGCAGCCTTGGCTGCAGTGCTCGCCTCATGTGGCGGCGGAAAGAGTGGCGGAAAGCCTAACTTCGGCGACAACGAATACGCTGTACGCACAGTTCAGGGTCAGGACGCAAACTTGCAGACCACCTATCCGGCATCTATCAAGGGTGTTCAGGATGTGGAGATTCGCCCGAAAGTGTCTGGCTTCATCACAAAGCTTTGCGTGAAGGAAGGTCAGTCGGTTAAGGCAGGTCAGTTGCTGTTTGTCATCGACAACGTTACATACGCCGCTGCCGTTCGTCAGGCAAAGGCATCTGTGAACGCTGCAAAGGCACAGCTCAACACTGCAACTCTCACATACAACAACTCGCAGAAACTCTTCAAGAACAACGTAATCGGTTCTTACGAATTGCAGTCGACAAAGAACGCAATGGAGAGCGCTGCCGCCCAGCTCGCTCAGGCAAAGGCAGCATACGTATCGGCTAAGCAGAACCTCAACTTCTGCTTCGTTACCTCTCCGTCTAACGGCGTTGTAGGCGACCTGCCTTACCGCGTAGGTGCTCTCGTAAGCTCTTCGTCGCAGCAGCCCCTCACAACCGTGTCTAACAACTCTACAATGCAGGTTTACTTCTCTATGACAGAGAAAGACCTTCTGGAGATGAGCAAGACACAGGGTGGCGTACACGCTGCCGTAGAGAGCTATCCGGCTGTGAAGCTGCAGCTCGCCGACGGCTCTATCTACGAGCATCCGGGCAAGGTGGCTGCCGTGAGCGGCGTCATCGACCCGACAACCGGTACCGTGTCTATGCGTGCCGATTTCCCCAACCCCGACCACGTGCTCAAGAGCGGCGCTTCAGGCTCTATCGTAGTGCCTCACGTAGCTTCTTCGGCTGTTATCATCCCGCAGGACGCTGTGGTTCAGGTGCAGGACAAGTACTTCGTATATGTTGTAGGCAAGGACAACAAGGTGAAGTACACACCGGTTACTGTCAACCCGCAGAACGACGGCAAGAACTACATCATCACTTCTGGTCTTAGCGTAGGCGACCGCTTCGTTGTGAACGGCGTTTCTTCGCTCCAGGACGGCATGGACATCAAGCCGCTCACAGAGGCTCAGTACGCTGAGAAGCTGAAGAAGACAGAGCAGCTCGGCGAGGCTCAGGGCGACCTTGGCAAGCTGAAGAAGGCATTCGGAAAATAATTTTTTGTAGATAAGAAAGTAATATGAAATTAGATAGATTTATCCTGCGCCCGGTGCTCTCGACCGTGATTTCAATCGTGGTTGTCATCCTGGGTGTGTTAGGTTTGGTGTCGCTGCCTATCGAGCAGTACCCGAACATGGCGCCGCCTACCATCATGGTGCGTGCAGCCTATACCGGTGCCAACTCACAGACCGTGCTCAACTCTGTGATCGCGCCGCTTGAGGAGTCGATCAACGGTGTGGAGGGCATGACCTACATGACATCTTCTGCCACCAACGACGGTTCGGCTTCCATCACCGTATTCTTCAAGCAGGGCATGAACCCTGACATGTGTCAGGTGAACGTGCAGAACCGTGTATCGCAGGCTTCTGCGTTGCTGCCTGCCGAGGTAACAAAGGCAGGTGTGACGGTCATGAAACGCCAGTCGTCTACCGTTATCCTCTTCGGTCTTACAGCCGACGACGACCGCTACGACGACGAGTTCCTCACCAACTATGCCAACATCAACGTCGTTCCTGCCATCAAGCGTGTGAACGGTGTGGGCGAGTGCCAGTGCTTCTCGCAGAAAGACTACACCATGCGCCTCTGGATCGACCCGGTGAAGATGAAGAGCTACGGCTTGATTCCGACCGACCTCACCAGCGTTCTCGCACAGCAGAACATCGAGGCTGCGCCTGGTTCGGTAGGCGAGCAGTCGGACAACCAGTACCAGTACACCTTCCGCTACAGAGGACGTCTGCAGACACCGGAGGAGTTCGGCGAAATGATCATCAAGTCGACACAGGACGGACAGACCATCCGCGTGAAGGACGTAGCCCGCGTAGAGATGGGCGCGCTGTCATACACCGTAGAGTCGAAGAACAACGGCAAGCCGTCAGTAACAATGATGGTTACGCAGACCGCAGGCTCTAACGCTACAGAGATTGCCACAAACATCAAGAAGCTCCTCAAGGATCAGGAGGCATCAATGCCGCCGGGCATCCACTTCGACATCATGCAGGACGTTACGGAGTTCCTCTTCGCCTCAATCGAAGACCTTATCAAGACCCTCTGCGAGGCGTTCGTCCTCGTGTTCATCGTGGTGTACATCTTCCTTCAGGACACACGCTCTACGCTCATCCCGTTGATTGCGGTGCCCGTATCGCTCATCGGTACATTCTTCTTCCTCTACGCGTTCGGCTTCTCGCTCAACCTGCTTACGCTTGCCGCACTCGTGCTTGCCATCGCCATCGTGGTCGACGACGCCATCGTGGTCGTCGAGGCTGTGCATGCCAAGCTCGACCTCGGCTACAAGTCGGCTAAGCTCGCGTCTATCGACGCCATGAACGAAATCTCGGGCGCCATCATCTCAATCACCCTCGTTATGGCGTCGGTGTTCATCCCCGTGTCGTTCATGGGTGGTACGTCAGGTGCGTTCTACCGCGAGTTCGGTATCACTATGGCTATCTCTATCATCATCTCGGCACTCAACGCCTTGACCCTTTCGCCGGCTCTCTGCGCCATCTTGCTGAAGCCGAAGGACGAAGAAGGCAAGGAGCGCAAGATGTCGATGGTAGACCGCTTCCACGCATCGTTCAACGCCGCATACGGCAAGGTGCAGGAGAAGTATACAAAGGGTGTGCGCCGTCTCGTTGAGCGCCCCGTTATCGCTATCGCTACAGTCGTAGTGGCTATCGCTGCAATGGTAGTGCTCATGGGTACAACAAAGACAGGCCTCGTTCCTGACGAGGATACCGGCACAGTGTTCTGTACAGTGTCAACACCTCCGGGCACCTCTATGAAGAAGACCAACGAGGTGATGGACCAGGTAGACCGCATGCTCGCTACCAACCCGGCTATCGCCAGCCGTATGCGTATCACGGGCTACAACTTCATCGCTGGTCAGGGCTCTAACCAGGGTACATTCATTGTCAAGCTGAAGAGCTTCGAGGAGCGCCAGAAGGAAGAAGGTCCGCTGAAGTACATCGGCGTACACAACCTCGGTTCTACTATGGTGCTCGGTATGATATACAAGCAGACCGCAGCCATCAAGGGCGCGCAGATTCTTGCCTTCCAGCCGCCTATGGTGCAGGGCTTCTCTGCAACCAACGGTATGACCTTCTCAATGCAGGACCGCACGGGTGGCGACGTTAACAAGTTCTACGACATCACGAAAAACTACATCGCAGAGCTTAACAAGCGTCCGGAGATCTCGAACGCCATGACATCGTACAACACCAAGTATCCGCAGTACAAGATTGATGTTGACGTGGCTAAGTGTAAGCAGAGTGGCATCGACCCGTCTACAGTGCTCACCACAATGCAGGGCTACTACGGCGGTATGTATGCGTCTAACTTCAACGCATACGGTAAGCTCTACCGTGTATACATCCAGTCGGCACCGCAGGATCGTGCAGACCTGAAGAGTCTGGACAATATCTACGTGCGCACTTCTGCTGGCGAGATGGCCCCTATCAAGGAGTACGTGAACCTGAGCCGTGTATACGGTCCGCAGGAGATCGACCGCTTCAACCTCTTCACCTCTATCAACGTGAACGCTTCGGCTGCTGAGGGCTACTCTACGGGCGACGCTATCAACGCTATGGCAGAGGTAGCGAAGACTACGCTGCCGGCAGGCTACACATACGAGTTCTCGGGCTTGACACGTACCGAGCAGGAGTCGTCAAACTCTACTGCTATCGTGTTCGTGCTCTGCTTGACCTTCGTATACCTCATCCTCTCGGCACAGTACGAGTCGTACATTCTGCCGCTGTCCGTAATCCTTTCCATCCCGTTCGGTCTGGCAGGAGCCTTCCTCTTCACCAACATGTTTGGCAAGAACAACGACATCTACATGCAGATTGCGCTCATCATGCTTATGGGTCTTCTCGCTAAGAACGCCATCCTTATCGTGCAGTTCGCCCTCGAACGCCGTCAGACCGGTATGGCTGTGTCTTGGTCGGCAGTGCTCGGCGCTGCAGCCCGTCTGCGTCCTATCCTTATGACCTCTCTGGCTATGATTATCGGTTTGCTCCCGCTGCTCATGCCTTGGGGTGTAGGCTACAACGGCAACATGACCCTCGGCGCTGCAGCCGTAGGCGGTATGCTTATCGGTATGCTCTGCCAGATTATGGTAGTGCCGGCGCTGTTCTACATCTTCCAGACCTTGCAGGAGAAGATCAAGCCTATCGAGTTCGAGAACGACAGAGCTGATGTAGACACCGAGATTCGCCAGTACACCAACCCGTACGTGGCAGGTGCGCTGCATGAGCAGATTGAAAAGACTTCAAAATAAGACAGATGAACATGAAAAAAATAATGCTTCTCGCTGCTGGCGCATTGCTGATGACCAGCTGCGGAATATACAATAAGTACGAGCGTCCCGAGGTGAACACCACGGGACTCGTACGCGACGTGCAGAGCAGCACCGACACACTCGCTGTCACCGACACCACAAGCTTCGGCAACCTCGCCTGGCGCACGGTGTTCACCGACCCGCAGCTGCAGTCGCTCATCGAGCAGGGCTTGAAGAGCAACACCAACCTGCTCAACGCCGCTCTCAACGTGAAGATGATAGAAGACCAGCTCATGGTGGCTAAGCTCGCTTTCGTGCCGGGCTTCACATTCTCGCCGCAAGGCACCATCGCTTCGTGGGACGGCAACCCCGCTACGAAGACCTACACGCTGCCTATCACCGCATCGTGGAGCGTAGACCTCTTCGGCAACCTTCTCAACCAGAAGCGTTCGGCACAGATGGCGCTGCTCGCTACGAAAGACTATCAGCTCGTAGTGCAGACAAAGGTTATCTCTAACATCGCCAACTTGTACTACACGCTGCTCATGCTCGACAAGCAGCTGCAGGTGGTAGACAATATGTCGAAGCTCACTGAGGAGACATGGAACATCATGAAGATTCAGAAGGAGCTTGGCCGTGTGAAGGAGACAAGCGTGCAGAGTGCTGAGGCTAACATGTATTCGGTTAAGGCTCAGGCAACGGAACTGAAGCGTCAGATTCGCGAGACGGAGAACTCGCTCTCGCTGCTGCTCGGTCAGCAGGCGCAGACCATCGCACGCGGCACGTTCGAAGGACAGCAGTTGCCGTCGGAGTTCTCTACCGGCGTAGGCTTGCAGCTGCTCGCCAACCGTCCAGACGTTCACTATGCTGAGATGTCGCTCGCACAGTGCTTCTACGACGTGAACACAGCACGCTCTAAGTTCTATCCGAACATCACCATCTCGGGCACTGGCGCCTTCACCAACTCTGGCGGTATGGGTATAACCAACCCGGGCAAGTGGTTGCTCTCGGCTGTCGGCTCGCTCGTTCAGCCTATCTTCGCTCACGGTCAGCTCGTGGCTGGCTTGAAGGTGGCTAAGTCAAAGCAGGAGCAGGCTTTCAACACATGGCAGAACGCTGTGCTCTCAGCAGGCTCTGAGGTGAGCAACGCCCTCGTGCTCTACAACTCTTCGGCAGAGAAGAGCGCGCTGGAGGCTAAGCAGGTGGAGAGTCTGAAGAAGAACGTCGAGTACAACAAGATGCTCTTCAACGACGGATCGGCTACATATCTTGAGATAATCACCGCACAGCAGAGTCTGCTCAACGCAGAACTCTCGAAGGTGCAGGATGACTTCTACAAGATGCAGGCTGTGGTTAACCTCTACTATGCACTCGGCGGAGGAAGATATTAAAACTCAAAACTCAAAATTATGATTAGTGAAAAAGCATATATAGCTCCGGGTGCGAAGATTGGCAAGAACGTTACGATCTATCCGTTCGCATACATCGAGGACGACGTGGTTATCGGCGACGACTGCGTAATCTATCCTTACGTGAGCATCATGCGCGGCACAACAATGGGCCGTGGCAATAAGGTTTATCAGAACACGGTGCTCGGCGCTGAGCCGCAGGACTTCAACCATAAGGGCGAGGCTACACGCCTCGTCATCGGCGACGAGAACATCTTCCGTGAGAATGTGGTTGTTAACCGCGCTACATTCACCAACGGCGAGACACGCATCGGCAACCGCAACTTCTTCATGGAGGGTGTGCATATCTCGCACGACACGAAGGTTGACGACTACATAACGTTCGGTTATGGTACGAAGGTGGCAGGCGACTGTGAGGTTCACAGCGCTGCAATCTTCTCTTCTGGCGTCATCGTCAACTCGAACGTGCGAATCGGTGGTGCGTCGATGGTGACTGGCGGTGTGCGTATCTCGAAGGATGTGCCTCCGTTCATCGTGGCTACGGACAACCCCGTGCGCTACGCTGGCGTTAACGAGACGCTGCTGAAGTCGTCGGGCACAACCGAGAAGGTGATTGGTCATATCGCAAACGCTTATCGCCTCGTGTTCCACGGACAGACAAGCGTGTTCGACGCAATCAATCAGATTAAGGAGCAGGTGCCGGCAGGCAAGGAGATTACGGCTATCGTGAAGTTCCTTGAGAGCACTAAGCTCGGCATCATCAGCAAGCTGTAAGCCTCATGTGGCTTCGGCTGGTTCTGAACAACTGAAACATCAAAACACATATATTTCATACCTTTTATATATTAGTGTTGTTATTTCAATGAAAGCGGCAAGGTCGACGTGACGTCAACCTTGCCGTTATTTTTTTTTGATGAGATGTTGAGGTGTTGAGATGTTGAGGTGTTGAGGTGTTCAGTAACCAACCGTGCAAGCGAAGCCTGCGGCAATCACTCTGTCGCGAATTTCATCAAGCTCTGCGTGCGTAGCCTTGCGAAGAGTTGGGCAAGGCGTATCGCGGTCGATAGTGTATATCATCACGCTGCTGGGCTTGATGCGTCGAACGGTGGCGAGCCAAGGCTCCACGAACGCCTCCGAAACATTGTCAACACTTGCGCCGGCGTCGTCCGTGCCGTGCATGAACATGGTCTGCACGATGCAGTGTCCGCCGAACGATTCCATCTCCTTGATGATGTTCCCGATGTTGTACGACGGTTGCACGGGGCGGTCCACCTTATTAATATATTCAGCGCAGACCGTGTCGAGCTTCATGATGTTGTTGTCGACGAGCATCAGCGCGCGATGCACGTCGGGGCGGTGCGCCAGCGTAGAATTGGTGAGCACCGACACGCGCGCCTCGGGATAGTAGGCGTCGCGCAGACGTATCGTGTCCTCGATGATAGGCAGGAAGTCGGGATGCGCTGTCGGTTCGCCGTTGCCCGAGAAGGTGATGACGTCGAGCTTCGAGTCCGCCGCGCGCATCTCCTTCAGCTTTTGCTTAAGCCGCTCTGCGATAAGTTCGCGCGAAGGTTGCGGCAGAGTAGGGCGGCGCAAGCGGTTGTAGCCCACCTCGCAGTAGATGCAGTCGAACGTGCATATCTTTCCGTCGCTCGGGTTGACGTTCACGCCGAGCGAAATGCCGAGTCGCCGACTGTGTATCGGTCCGACTATCGGCGAAGGATAGAGAATTGTTGCCATTATGTGTGCTTTTATAGTTATCCAAAGGTAGATAGTTTGTTTTATTAAAGGCATACGTATGGTGTTAATTGACGTTAATCCCTCTTTTTAACCGATATTTTTTTGTTATTTTGCAGGAAATTTGGTATAATATAGCCTTTTCGGAATGAGAAAGAAAAACAAGAAGACCCGCAGTCGTCACGGATTGCAGGCTGTAACGTTGTGCATTAGCACCGCAATGGTGCTTATCCTGTTAGGTTTGGTGGTGTTCTCAGTGTGCACCGCCCGCAATCTTTCTGCCTATGTGAAGCAGAACATCGTGGTGACGATGATGCTGCAGGACGATATGACGACAGGCGAGGCTCACCAGTTCTGCAACAAGCTGCAGGCGCGCCCGTACATCTGTTCGCTGCAGTACATCAGTAAGGAGCAGGCACTGCGCGAAGGCATCAAGGCGCTGGGCACCGACCCGCGCGAGTTCGCCGAAGTGAACCCGTTCCTCTCGTCTATCGAGATAACGCTGAAGTCTGACTACGCCAACAGCGACTCGCTGCAGTTCATCTCTAAGGAGCTGAAAGCCTACCCTAAGGTGAGCGAGGTGAAGTATCAGAAAGACCTCATCGACAGCGTGAACGAGAACATCGCCAAGATAAGTCTTGTGCTGCTGGCGCTCGCCGTGCTGCTCACCATCGTGTCGTTCTCGCTTATCAACAACACCGTGCGTCTGAGCATCTATGCCCGCCGTTTCTCCATCCACACTATGAAACTCGTGGGTGCGTCGTGGGGCTTCATCCGTGCGCCGTTCGTGCGCCACTACGTGTTGCTCGGTCTGCTTGCTGCGCTTATAGCGTGCTGCGTGCTTGGTGGTGCTGTCTACGCTCTGTTCATGTACGAGCCCGACGTTCTCGACCTCATTACGTGGCAGGTGCTCGCCATAACTGCCGGTACAGTGGTTGTATTCGGTATCTTCATCACGGCTATCTGCTCGATAATATCGGTTAACAAGTTCCTGCGCATGAAGGCAGGCGATTTGTATAAGATATAATGTTGAGATGTTGATGTGTTGATGTGTTGTGGTGTTGAGATGTTGACATTACTATATATAAATATTATATATAGACACTACTTATACATACAGACACTACTTATACATATAGTCATTATTTGATAGAATATATTCATTCAACTTAAAATATAAACAAAGTGGATAAAAGAAATTACGCATTCGGTAAGATCAACTTCATTCTGATGGCTGTCGGAATGTTGGTTGTAATCCTTGGTTTTATACTTATGAGCGGTGGCGGAAGCGACGAGACCGTTTTCGACAACGATATCTTCAGCGTGCGCCGCATTAAGGTTGCACCCGTAGTGTGCTTCCTCGGCTTCATCTCGATTATATATGCCATAATCAAAAAGCCGAAGGACGAATAAGTCTTAAGTGGGCGCTCTCAGGGGGTGCAGTTGTCTCAACTGCACCAACTAAGCGGCAGGTGCATCCTCTTGTGCCTTCAAATAGGTTGGTGCAGTTGAGACAACTGCACCCCCTGAGAGACAACTGCACCAACAAAGTAGTCAGTGAATTAGTTAGGTTGGTGCAGTTCTTGCTCTGGCAAGCGGCAAAGCCGAGCGGAGACAACTGCACCCCCTGATAACACCTCCTGATATCACCCCTGGCACCCTCGAATTAATAATTAATAATTAAAAATTAATAATTTAACAAATGGATTGGTTACAAGCATTGGTCCTTGGCGTTATCCAGGGACTCACAGAATACTTGCCCGTTAGTAGCAGCGGCCACCTCGCTATCGGCTCGGCACTCTTCGGCGTGCAGGGCGAGGACAACCTTGCGTTCACCGTAATGGTGCACGTAGCAACAGTGCTCAGCACCCTCGTCATACTGTGGAAAGAAATCGACTGGATTCTGAAAGGACTCTTCAAGTTCGAGATGAACGCCGAGACAAAATACTTCCTCAATATCGTCGTTTCGATGATACCGGTAGGCATCGTCGGTGTGTTCTTCAAGGACTATGTCGAGGAAATCTTCGGTTCGGGTCTGCTCATCGTGGGCTGCTGTCTGCTTCTCACAGCCTTGCTGCTCACATTCTCCTATTTCGCCAAGCCGCGTCAGCGCGAGCATATCTCTATGAAGGACGCCTTCATCATCGGTCTTGCCCAGGCTGCAGCCGTGCTGCCCGGACTCTCGCGCTCAGGTTCTACCATTGCTACCGGCTTGCTGCTTGGCAATAAGAAGGAGAATCTCGCCCAGTTCTCATTCCTTATGGTCATTCCGCCTATACTCGGCGAGGCGTTGCTCGACGTTTTGAAGGCAGCTAAGGGCGAAGACGCGTTCGCTGGCATCGACACACTGCCCCTCGTTGTTGGCTTCGTGGCTGCATTCGTCAGCGGATGCATCGCCTGCAAGTGGATGATCAACATCGTGAAGCGCGGCAAGCTCGTTTGGTTCGGCGTATATTGCGCCATTGCAGGTGCCGTGACCATCGTTTGCTCTTTACTATAAAAATCAACAACAAGTAATGAATTTCACCAAAGGCGAAGTCATCGCCATAAACAAACCCCTTGGCATGACCAGCTTCTGTGCCTTGGCAATAGTGCGAAAGCGCATCTGCGTGCGCCTCGGGGTGAAGAAGATAAAGATAGGCCATGCCGGAACCCTTGACCCGCTTGCTTCGGGCGTGCTCGTGCTCTGCACCGGCAAGTTCACGAAGCGCATTGAGGAGTTTCAGATGCACGGCAAGGAGTACACAGCCACCATTCAGCTCGGCGCCACCACGCCCAGCTACGACATGGAGCATCCCGTGAACGCCACCTATCCTACAGACGGCATCACACGCGAACGCATAGAAGAGGCTCTGAAGCAGTTCGTGGGCGACATAGAGCAGGTTCCGCCGACATTCTCGGCGTGCAAGGTGGGCGGACAGCGCTCCTACGACCTGCGCCGAAAGGGTCAGGACGTGGAGCTGAAGCCGAAGCAGATACACATCGACGAGATAGAGCTCACGGCGTTCGACCCCGAAACGATGCAGATGTCGATACGTGTGGCGTGCGGAAAGGGCACATACATCCGCGCCTTGGCACGCGACATCGGTCGTGCGCTCAACTCCGGCGGCTATCTCACGGCTCTCTGCCGCACACGCTCTGGCGATCAGCGCGTGGAGAACTGCATTGAGCTCGACAAGTTCGAGGAGTGGCTCGCCAATCAGACAATAGAAACCAGTGAAGATGAATAAATAAAAACTACTATGAAGTTATCACAGTTCAAGTTTAAGTTACCAGAAGAGCTCATCGCTCTTTATCCGCATAGCATTTACCGCGAGTTCGAAAACGACAACGGCGAGAAGGAGACCTTCCGCATCACGCGTCGTGACGAGTGTCGCCTGATGGTGCTGCACAAGAAGTCGCAGACCATCGAAATGTACAAGAAAGACGCCGACGGCAACCCCATCGAGGGCGAGTATCTCGACTTCCGCAACGTGCTCGACTACTTCGACGAGCACGACACGTTCATCTTCAACGACACAAAGGTGTTCCCCGCACGCCTCTACGGCACAAAGGAGAAGACCGACGCGAAGATTGAGGTGTTCCTGCTGCGCGAACTCAACGAGGAGATGCGTCTATGGGACGTGCTCGTAGAGCCAGCACGCAAGATACGTATCGGCAATAAGCTGTTCTTCGACGACTCGGGCACTATGGTGGCTGAGGTTATCGACAACACAACCAGCCGCGGACGCACGCTCCGCTTCCTCTACGACTGTCCGCACGACGAGTTCAAGCGCGAGCTTTACGCTCTCGGCGAGGCTCCGCTGCCACGCTACATCCTCGACCGCCGCCCCGACAAGCGCAGCACAGAGGACGACTTCGACGACTTCCAGTGCATCTTCGCCAAGCACGAAGGCGCCGTTACGGCTCCGGCTACCGGCTTGCACTTCTCGCGCGAGCTGATGAAGCGCATGGAGATTCGCGGCATCAACTTCGCCTATATCACGCTTCACTGCGGTTTGGGCAACTTCCACGACATCGAAGTGGAGGACCTTACAAAGCATAAGATGGACTCGGAGCAGATGCGTGTAGACGCCGACTGCTGCAAGCTCGTCAACGACACGAAGCGTGCCGGTCACCGTGTGTGCGCCGTTGGCACAAGCGTCGTTAAGGCTACAGAGACCGCTGTCGGCACCGACGGTATGCTGAAGGAATACGACGGCTGGACTAACAAGTTCATCTTCCCGCCGTACGATTTCGGACTCGCCGACTCGATGATCTCTAACTTCTACCATCCGTACTCAACACTCCTCATGGAGACTTGCGCTTTCGGCGGCTACGACCTCGTAATGGAGGCTTACAACCTCGCCGTTAAGCACGGATTCAAGTTCGGTTCGTACGGCGACGCCCTGCTCATCGTTAACGACTAAGCCGCACTTATGCACAAGGTGTATCTTTCGCTCGGCTCCAATCTCGGCGACCGCGAGGCTACGATGCGCAGCGCCATTGAGATGCTCAACGAACGCGCTGGAACGGTAGACCGCCAGTCGTCGTTCATCGAGACAGAGCCTTGGGGATTTGAGTCGGCAAACCGATTCTTGAACATGTGCGTGCGCCTGCTCACCGCCTTGCAGCCCGCAGAACTGCTCGAAGCGACAAAGCAGATAGAGCGTGAACTGGGCAGAACGCAGAAGTCGGTAGACGGACAATATCACGACCGCCCCATCGACATCGACATCCTCATTTACGACGACCTGAATATCTCTACGCCCGACCTTACGCTGCCGCATCCGCACATGCAGGAGCGCGACTTCGTTATGGTGCCGCTGAGAGAAATATTATAATATAGAGGGCGTGTCAAAACTACAGTTAGCTTTTTATCGCAATACTGTAGTTTTGACACGCCATCTATTTTTTTTGCTCCGTTTGTTGCGTTTTGTCATCGTATACCGTTCGCTGCCCGATCAGATTGCGTTCGCCGTCCGATCAGATTGCGTTCGCCATCCAATCAGATTGCGTTCGCCGTCCGATCAGATTGCGTTCGCCATCCAATCAAATTGCGTTCGCCAGTAGGAGGGTGGAGTTTTGAAACTCTCTGTTTTTTTTATCATAGCAATGTGTTCATATATAAACTACAAACTATCAATCGATAAAGAAAATTTTAAAAAAAGATAACTTTTGTTTGGCGAAAAACATGATTATAAGTATATTTGCAGAATAATTGTAGCAATCAATTAATAATCATACAAACATAATTATGAAGAAATCTTTACTTTTGACTGCGGCTCTTGTTATGGCAACAACAGCTGCCAACGCACAGCCGTTTGTTGAAGGCGTTCCGTTCAGCGCACGCCAGTTCGGCAAGCACCTCGTGCCTTCACTTAACGCACAGGCTCAGCCTTCAAAGCTGCGCGCTGAGAAGAAAAACAACTATTATTTGCGTCCTGAAGGTGCATTGTTCCAGACTACTGATAAGACAGGTCAGATTTGGGGAACAGTGTATATGTATGTTCCGGGTGCTTACGACGTAAAGTTCAAGAAGCAGGGCTCGGATGCTTATGTTTGGCATCAGAACACATTCGACTATTACGGCGATGTAACTGTTAATGATTGCTCAAGCAATACAGATTATTATTATAAGATTGACGCAAACGGCGACTTCAACTTGAAGAGTCTGTTTGATGGAAGCGATGCTGTTCCAACACTTGTTTGCAATACCGACTCGTTCCTCCTTGCTTCTGAGAATCCTTACTTCGGCAATCCGGGCGACCCAGGCAAGCACGAATCATTGGCTTTGATGTACTATTATCCGCGCGTATATTCTGGTATCGACCAAGCTAACCGCCGCGTGACTCCGCTTTCATACACTATGGACCAGGTGAGCGAAGTGTTCTTCGGTGGTATGGACAACGAGTACACATACGGCTCGGGTACGTTCACACAGGACGGAGCTAAATACACCGCCACCGGCGTTTATCAGTATTTCGACAAACCGATGGCTCCGCTGGTCGTAGAAGATATCTTCATTCCGGTTATCTCTAAGGGCTATTATCCTATCGCGAAGGGCAAGTCGCTGCGTATGCAGATCCACAACGTGATAGAGCAGGACGGCCAGCGCATTCCTGGCGACAAGATTCTCTACGAACTCACAGCTACTGAGCCTGAGACTATCGACGTAGGCAGCGTTCCGTACGACGATAACACAAGCTACAACGCCTTCACACTCGTGTTCACAAAGAAGAACGCTGAGGGCAAGGCAGAGCGCTTCACAATCGACGAGCCGTTCTACGTAGTTATCGACGGACTCGACAAGGAAGGCATCGACTGCGGCTTTGAGGTCAGCGAGTTGCCTTACTATTATGACAACTTCGACTCGGCTGTAGGCATGTGGAGCAAGGACGGCAGTCCGGCTTTCTTCAGCCTCTACAAAGACGTCGCTCTGAAGGTGTCGTTCTCTGCTAAGTACGACTACTGCAACCCGATGTACTACGTCCTCAACGGACGTGAGGAGAACTACGGCGTTGTGAAGATGAGCGATGACGGCACAAGCGGCAAGACTCTCATTCCTGGCGATTTGGTGTTCGACGGTCCGGCTATCAAGACTAACGACAGCTGGTTCGACGCTAACAACGACCCCAACTACACCGTAACTTGCGATGCTGACTGGGTTAAGTCTATCACTCCCGACACAAACACATGGGCCGACTACGACATTACCGTGCTCAAGGTGGTATGCGACCCGCTGCCTGAGGGCGTAAGCGGACGCAAGTGCGAGATCCACGTTCAGGGCAAGACCTGCAAGTCGACATATCCTATCGAGGTTCTGCAGGGCGATGCAGAGGCAGGCATTAACGGCGTGACAGTTAACGTGGCACGCGACGGCAAGACATACAACATCGGCGGACAGCGCGTGGCTGACGACACAAAGGGCCTCGTAATCCGCAACGGCAAGAAATATCTGAACAAGTAAGAATCCTAACTTCTATTTCGTAATTAGAAACAAAAAGGGGTGCGCAAGTTGCTTTGCAACCGCACCCCTATATATAAAAAGGTGCGAAGATTGCTCTGCAACCGCACTCGTATATATAATATAATGTATAATAATTAGAGAGAGTTAATTAATAAGATAAATAACTTAAACAATATGATTATGAGAAAAACACTTAGAGTACTTCTCTCTGCGGTGCTGGCAGCCACAACGTTGGTTCCGTCGGCAACAAACGCGCAGACTCCGTCTACGGGCGGACCGTACGACATCCCGTATTCATGTCTTTGGAACGACCCGACTGTGCTGTCTACCAAGGAGTGGACCGTTGAAGACAAGAACAACGACGGTATCACTTGGGGATTCAGCAACGACGTGCCCGGCAGTTTCATTAGTTATGTAGGCACTACGCAAAAGCAGGATGCCGACGACTGGCTCGTCAGCCCGTACTTGGCATTCGAGGCAGGCAAGACATATAAGATTGAGACCGGCGGCTTCAAGGCTGCAGGCGGTGCTCAGCAGTTGTCTTTGGCTGTCGGCACAGGCGACGACCCCACAACATACAAGGTTGTAGGCGACTACACCATCTCTGCTACATACGGCATCGGTAGCGCTACACCAGTTGAAGGCGAGTTCATCGCTCCTACAACCGGCAAGTATCGCGTAGCATTCCATTGCACCAGCAACCAGCGCGCTTATCTCCTTCTCCTTCCGGTGAAGGTGTTTGCAGAGGCAGCCTTGGCTGTGCGTCCGGCAGCAGTAAACGACCTCAATGTAGAGGTTGGCGCTAAGGGAGCAGTGTCGGCTAAGGTGTCGTTCACAACACCGTCTACCGACTATGCAGGCAATAAGCTCTCAGGTCTTACACGTGTTCAGCTCTATCGCGACTATGTGCAGGTAAAGAACTACGATGCTCCTGCTGTAGGCACAAAGATAGAGTGGCAGGACGACGAGGTTGTTACCGGCGAACATTCATACAGCGTAGTAGCTACAGCCAACGACTTGCGTAGCGACGAAGTTGTAAAGAAGGTGTATGTTGGTTACGACCGTCCGCTTCCTCCGCAGAACATCAAGATCTACGACCACCTCAACGGCAAGGCTACCATCACATGGGACCCCGTTTCAGAAGTTGGTATGCACGGCGGATATGTAGATCCGAAGACTGCAGAATACTGCGTGAATACACTTTATTATGGTTATCTTCAGCCGGTGGAGCAAGGTCTTACAACTACAAAGTGTGTTGTGAACGATGTTAACTACGACGGTGCTCAGGGTGCTGTGCAGTATGCTCTTCAGACCTACGTTGACAGCCCGACATCAGACACAGCCGTAGTCAGCGACTATGGACGTGAAGCATTCGTCATCGGTCTGGCACACCCGATACCTTACTACGAGTCGTTCGCTAACAAGAGCCTTCAGAAGGGTCCGTGGATTATTGATGCCAACTGTTCAGGCAAGTTCGGTCTTTCAGAAGACAGCCAGGACGACGACGCAGGCGCACTCGTTTTCAACCCGTCAACAGGCAGCACTTTGGCTTGCATCCAGGGTCCGAAGGTAGACATCTCTAAGGCAGGCAACCCGCAGCTCGTATTCTGGTACTACGCATATCCTGGCACCGACGGCAAGATAACCGTAAAGGTTAACCGCAACGGTCAGGAGATGAAGGAAGTAGGAACCGTCGATTACAGCAAGCTCAGCGGTTCAATTGGCTGGCGTTCTGTATCGTTCGACCTTGCTGGCGTTAGCAACGCAGGCGTAGAGAACGGCTACATCCGTCCTTACTTCTACGCAGAAGGACTTTCTACAAGCCTCTTCATCGACAATATCAAGATTTACGACGCTGTCGACAACAACCTCTCTGCTGAGCTCGATGCTCCTGCACACGTGCAGAACGGCAAGGTGACTGTAGTGAACGTAAAGGTTACTAACCTCGGCACAGCAAAGGCAAGCGGCTACAAGGTACACCTCTATGTAGACGGCAAGAAGTATGAGACAGAAGAGGGTGAAGACCTCGAACCGAACGCACAAGCTACATACGAGTTCGCATTCACACCGAAACTCGGCGCAAAGAGCTTCAAGGTGAGAGGCGAAGTAGAGTGGACTGCAGACGCATTCCAGGACAACAACAAGACTGATGAGGCAACAGTAGGCATCGTTAAGTCGCCGCTTCCGGCAGTCAGCGACCTCGCTGCTTCAGCCAAGGGCGTGCTCACATGGTCGTCGATGAATGTTGACGGCGCTGTGGTTAAGGACGACTTCGAGACATACACACCGTGGTCTATCAACAACGTAGGCGACTGGACACTCTACGACGGCGATAAGGGCACTGTATATACCTTCGGTGGTATCCAGCATCCGAACTCAGGCGTAGCACAGGCTTACATCGTCTTCAACCCGTGGCAGGTGAGCGGTCTTGCAGCCGACTACATGCAGATGTTTGCAGATATCTTCGCGCCTCACTCAGGCGAGCAGTCGATGATGTCAACCGGCACCACAATCGACACCGGCACACCTACCAACAACTGGCTCATCACTCCGGAGCTTTCGGGCGAGGAGCAGACCGTTTCGTTCTGGGTTAACGCTCCTGGCGACGAGGTAAGCCGCGGCGAGCAGAATCCGAACTCAGGTCCTGAGACATTCGACCTCTACTACTCTGAGGACGACACCAACCCGAACTCGTTCATCAAGATCAACAAGGACTCTTACGAGGCTGTTTACGACTGGAAGCAGTACAACATCGACCTTCCTGAGGGTGCTAAGTACTTCGCTATCGTACACACAAGTACAGGTTCGCTGACATCTTACAACTACGAGCCCGACCGTGTATGCGTCGACGACGTTACATACCGTGCAGGCGGCTTGCGCGTAATGGGCTACAACGTATATCGCGACGGCGTTCTCGTTAAGAAGCTCGACAGCAAGACCACAACCTGGACCGACAACAACTACGCTAACGACAACGGCTACGGCGCAGGCAACCACAAGTATAACGTAATCGTGGTTTACGCTAACGGCGAGTCTGACGTGTCTAACACAGCTTACGTAGGCGACCCTGCTGCAGGCATCGGTCTCGTAACAGTTGAAGGCGCAAAGGCAGACAACCGCGTATATACCGTAGACGGACAGTACGTAGGCAAGAGCCTCCAGAACCTCAACAAGGGCCTCTACATCCAGAACGGCAAGAAGGTTGTAGTGAAGTAATTTGCAAAAAATAGTTAAGATATAAATTAAATGCGGGTGCAAATGGTCTGACTTTCAATAAAAAGTCGTACCTTTGCACCCGCATTTTGCACAAATAACAATTTAATTTTTAAAGTTCTATGTATTTAGATCAGGCAAAAAAACAAGAGATCTTTGGACAGTACGGAAAGTCTAACACTGATACTGGTTCAGCTGAGAGCCAGATAGCATTGTTCTCATACCGTATTTCCCATTTGACGGAACATCTTAAGAAGAACCGTAAAGATTATACTACCGCACGTTCTTTGACACAGCTGGTAGGAAAGCGCCGCGCATTGCTTAACTATCTGTACGACCGCGACATCAATCGCTATCGTGCAATCATCAAGGCCCTCGGCCTCCGTAAGTAATCCGCACAAAGGAAACAAGGTCCCGCGTACTCAAAGAGAACGCGGGATTTTTTTTGTATTTATACTACTTGTCTGAAAAAAAAGTAGTAACTTTGCAAAAGTTTTTTAAGGTATATAAAATGCAAGATATTAGAAACATTGCGATTATCGCCCATGTCGACCATGGAAAGACCACGCTTGTCGACAAGATGATGTTGGCGGGCAAGCTGTTCCGTGACGGTCAGGATAACAGTGGCCAGGTATTGGACTCCAACGACCTGGAACGCGAACGAGGAATAACTATCCTTTCCAAGAACGTTTCAATCAACTGGAAAGGCACAAAAATCAATATTATTGACACCCCGGGTCACTCCGATTTCGGTGGTGAGGTAGAGCGCGTGCTCAACATGGCAGACGGTTGTATTCTGCTTGTTGACGCTTTCGAGGGTCCTATGCCGCAGACACGCTTCGTGCTGCAGAAGGCGCTTCAGATAGGTCTGAAGCCAATCGTTGTTGTGAACAAGGTTGACAAGCCCAACTGCCGCCCTGAGGAAGTGTACGAAATGGTGTTCGACCTCATGTTCTCACTCAACGCTACCGAAGACCAGCTCGACTTCCCCGTTGTTTACGGTTCGGCAAAGAACGGCTGGATGGCTGAGGACTACAACGCCCCGACAGACAATATCGACTATCTGCTCGACAAGATCGTAGAAGTGATACCCGCACCGAAGGTGCTTGAGGGTACGCCGCAGATGCTCATCACATCGCTCGACTACTCAAGCTACACCGGTCGTATCGCCGTAGGTCGCGTTCACCGCGGCACGCTCAAGGAGGGCATGAACATAACCATCTCTCACCGCGACGGCACTCAGGAGAAGACACGCATCAAGGAAATACACGTGTTCGAGGGAATGGGACAGAAGAAAGTAGACGAGGTTCACTCTGGCGACATCTGCGCTATCGTAGGTCTGGAGCGCTTCGAAATCGGCGACACCATCTGCGACTTCGAGAACCCCGAGCCGCTGCCTCCTATCGCTATCGACGAGCCTACCATGAGTATGCTCTTCACCATCAACGACTCACCGTTCTTCGGTAAGGAAGGCAAGTTCGTTACATCACGCCACATTAACGACCGCTTGCAGAAGGAGCTTGAGAAGAACCTTGCGCTGCGCGTGCGTCCGTTCGAGGACACCACGGATAAGTGGATCGTAAGCGGACGCGGTGTGCTCCACCTCTCTGTGCTCATCGAGACAATGCGTCGCGAGGGTTACGAGCTTCAGGTAGGTCAGCCGCAGGTAATCTACAAGGAGATCGACGGTGTGAAGTGCGAGCCTATCGAGGAACTTACTATCAACGTGCCCGAGGAGTTCTCGAGCAAGATGATTGATATGGTGACACGCCGCAAGGGCGAGATGACATCTATGCAGACCCTCGGCGACCGCGTAGATATCGAGTTCGACATACCGTCGCGCGGCATCATCGGTCTGCGCACCAACGTGCTCACAGCGAGCCAGGGCGAGGCTATCATGGCCCACCGCTTCAAGGAGTACCAGCCGTACAAGGGCGAGATTACACGCCGTATGAACGGTTCGATGATTGCGCTCGAGACCGGCACAGCCTATGCTTACTCTATCGACAAGCTACAGGATCGCGGCAAGTTCTTCATCGATCCGGGTGAGGAAGTGTACGCAGGTCAGGTGGTAGGCGAGCACGTTCACGACAACGACCTCGTCATCAACGTTACGAAGGCAAAGCAGCTCACCAACGTTCGTGCCAGCGGTTCTGACGAGAAGGCGCGCGTGATACCGAAGGTGGTGATGAGTCTTGAGGAGTGCCTCGAGTACATCAAGGGCGACGAGCTCGTGGAGGTTACTCCGAAGAGCATGCGTATGCGCAAGGTCATTCTCGACCATCTCAGCCGCAAGCGCAGCAACAAAGACTAATTTCTTGTATCGAAATATATACAACAACGGGTGTTCCAAGACTGTGAAGTCATGGGACACCTTTTTTCGTATCAAATGCTTGCTTGTATGGAATTAATTTGTTACATTTGCAGCATGGGAATAGAAAAGATACGAAAAGTCATATGTAGTTTATGATAAGACTTAATGAAGAGAAGTTGGCACGACTTCACACCGCAGATGAAATATTGGAAAAGGAATACGGCGCACCCGGCACCCCTTCGCGCGATGCTTTCGAGGCGCGCGCCAAGGCATGGTATTACGCCGAGTTGCTGAAAGAAGAGCGCAAGCGCCAGAAGCTTACGCAGCAGCAGCTTGCCGACAAGATTGGCAAGAAGCGCGAGTATATATCTACTATAGAGCGTGGCAACAGCGACATGCAGATGTCTACGTTCCTGCAGATAGCCTCTGCGTTAGGACTGCGTTTCTCGCTCGTGGTGGGCTGACGGCAAATTAATGTGCGGGTGGGCTGACAACAAGTTGGTTAAACCACGCGCCCGAACACAATAATAACGGCTGTTCGGCGTTTATTATTCAGAAAGTGAAAACGTAAACGAACATGAAAGAAATGAAGAAAAGAACAATATTGTTGGGCCTTGCCGCAGGCGTGCTGCCGGCAATGGCACAACCAAAGGTCGGCACCGTATCCGTGCTGCCACGTGTGGGTGTGGTTCTCGCCAATCTGCCCGGCGACAATATTTATATAGCCGGTGGAGTCGGCGACAACATGACTTACTCGGCACGCTACAAGGCAGGCCTGATGGCAGGTGTCGACATCGACTGGCAGTTCATGCCCAGCCTCTCTGCCACCATCGGTGCGCAGTACGTGCAGCAAGGCGCCAAGTACGGCAACGACGGCTACAAGGTGCAGGTGTCGGAAGGCGTGTACAAAGGCACGGGCTACAGCGACTGGAGCACGCAGCTCCATTACATCAACGTGCCTTTGATGCTCAACGCCTACCTCGGTACGGGCTTTGCCGTTAAAGCCGGTGTGCAGATAGGCTTCCCGCTCTCGGGCAAGATGAAGTACACCGAGCAGCAGTACACGATGACGAAAGACGACGTGAAGTACGAGAAACCCGAACACGTGAAGTACAACCTGAACTCAACGCTCACCAAAGTGATATTTGCTATTCCCGTTGGTGTGAGCTACGAGTTCTCTAACGTCATCCTCGACGCGCGCTACAACATCGGACTCACGCAGTTCCAGAACATTGACGGCTTCGAGTCGTCGAAGAACCGTGTGTTCACGTTCAGCGTAGCCTATCGTTTGGAACTATAAAAACCTGCGACGTCGCCAAAACCAGAACATCAACCGAACAACAATGGAAAAGAAGATAATAGTCTGCTGCGCCATCATCGTAGCAGGAACATACATACTCTCGCGCTCGTGGTCGATGACCATCGGCGTGGCTCTGCTGCTCTACGCACTCGACGCCTACCTCACGGCTTGGGTGAAGAAGAAGGACGAGCAGTATTACGGAAAAAAGAAAAAGGAAGAAGATGGAGAAACTCATTAAACTATATACAGAATGGAGTGGGGCTGAACCCGTCAGCACCGAGCAGCTCGCCGGAGCCGGCAGCAACCGCCAGTATTACCGCTTCACCTCTGAGGACGGCACCACCGTCATCGGCGTCGTAGGCACCAGTCGCGACGAGAATCACGCCTTCGTTTATCTCGCCGAGCACTTCGAGCAGCGCCAGTTGCCCGTGCCGCACATACTCGCACAGAGCGCCGACGGACTGCGCTATCTGCAGACCGACCTCGGCTCAACCTCGCTCTTCGACGCCATACGCGGCGGACGCGAGGCTGGCGGCAGATACAACCAGCACGAGAAGCAGCTGCTGAAAGCCACCATACGTCAGTTGCCGAACATACAGATACGCGGAGCGCGCGGACTCGACTGGCAGAACTGCTATCCGCAGCCCGAGTTCGACGAGGACAGCGTGCTCTTCGACCTCAACTACTTCAAGTATTGCTTCCTGAAGCCTTCGGGTCTCGACTTCCACGAACTGAAGCTCGAGGCTAACTTCCGCCTCTTTGCCAAGGACCTCACCGCCGAGAACATCGACTCGTTCCTCTACCGCGACTTCCAGGCGCGCAACGTGATGCTCGACGCCGAGGGCAATCCGCATTTCATCGACTTCCAGGGCGGTCGGCGCGGTCCGTTCTACTACGACCTCGCCTCGTTCCTCTGGCAGGCGTCGGCACGCTACAGCGACAAGCTGCGCCGCGAACTCGTAGCCGAATACTACGACGCACTGAAGCAGTACACCGAGGTGCCGTCGCTGCGCCACTTCGTCCACCGACTGAGCCTCTTCGTGCTCTTCCGCACGTTGCAGGTGCTCGGCGCATACGGTTTCCGCGGCTACTTCGAGCGCAAGAAGCACTTCCTCGACTCCATTCCGCCGGCTATGGACAACCTGCGTGCGCTGCTTAAGCTGGGCGAGCAGGTGTTCCCCTATCCGTACATGATGGACATGCTGCGCCGACTCACCGAGATGCCGCGCTACGCTCATATCGAGGAGCCGGCTGTGTCGCGCGCCGACGGCTACAAGACCACCGACAAGAACGTCTACGCGGCTCATCCGCAGGACGGACCAGCTACGTTCTCCAAGTACGACGGCAAGGGACCGCTGCGCGTGCGCGTCTTCAGCTTCTCCTACCGCAAGGGCATACCAGCCGACGAGTCGGGCAACGGCGGCGGATACGTGTTCGACTGTCGCTCTACGCACAACCCCGGACGCTATGAGCCCTACAAGAAACTCACCGGACTCGACGAGCCCGTGATACGATTCCTCGAGGACGACGGCGAGATACTCACCTTCCTCGACAGCGTATACAAGCTCGCCGACGCACACGTGCAGCGATATATCGACCGCGGCTTCACCGACCTGATGTTCTCCTTCGGTTGCACCGGCGGACAGCATCGCAGCGTCTACTCGGCGCAGCATCTCGCAGAACATCTGCACGAGAAGTTCGGAATAGAAGTGCACGTCTGCCACAGAGAGCAAGGCATAGAGCAGACACTTCTGTAGAATTTATAGCGCATTCGTTTTGCTGTTTGGTGGATTTTGAGTAATTTTGTAGGCAACATATTTATAACGACATCTATGATGCAAGCAATGATTTTCGCGGCAGGAATGGGCACTCGCCTTAAACCGCTCACCGACACTATGCCAAAGGCGTTGGTGAGGGTAGGTGGTGAGCCGCTCATAAAGCACGTAATACAAAATCTCTCTGAGGCTGGCGTTGACCGCATTGTTGTCAACGTGCACCACTTTGCGCAGCAGATAATCGACTATCTTACAGAAAACGACAACTTCGGGCTCGATATACGCATCTCCGACGAATCAGCCGGACTGCTCGAGACGGGCGGTGGCATAAAGCATGCCGCTCAGCTCTTCGCCCCCGACGCCCCGATACTCATACATAACGTGGACATCCTGAGCAACGTAGACCTGCGACGATTCTATCAGCGCGCCGGTGGTCTGCTCAAGGCTGACGTTTCAACGGACGTTTCGGCTCCGACTTCAGCTGACGCTCCCGACGCGTTGCTCCTCGTGAGTGAGCGCAAGACGCAGCGCTATCTGCTCTTCGACGACACGATGCGCCTCGTCGGTTGGACCAATATCGCCACGGGCGAAGTGAAGAGTCCGTACCCCGACCTCGACCCTAAGGCTTGTCGCATGTACGCTTTCGCCGGCATACACGCCCTCTTGCCCCGTATGCTGCCTTTGATGCAGCAGTTCCCCGACTGCTTCAGCATCATCGACTTCTACCTGCAGACCTGCGCCACCCACCGCATCGAAGGCTTCGCCAAAGACAACCTCCTGCTGATGGATATCGGCAAGCTCGACACGCTGGCACAAGCAGAGGAGTTCCTGTTAAAAGTAAAAAGCCCCTCCCAACCCTCCCCGTCGGGGAGGGCTTGAGAATGCACAAGGCTTAGTTCGGCCTATCCCCCAAGGGCTTAGGAAGGCTTAAGAAGGCTTAGTTCGGCTTAAACGCCGCCTTTCCTCGGCTTAAACGCCGCCTTTCCTCGGCTTAAACGCCGCCTTCCTTCGGCTTAACCGCCGCCTAAAGAAGAAAAAAGAAACATCGAATACAAACAATAAAACCAACCAAAGTAATGCAACAGAAGATAATAATTCTTGATTTCGGTTCGCAGACCACGCAGCTCATCGGCCGCCGTGTGCGCGAGCTTGATACCTTCTGCGAGATTATGCCCTACAACAAGTTCCCGAAGGACGACCCCTCTGTCATTGGCGTCATCCTCAGCGGAAGCCCCTTCTCGGTTCACGACAAGGAGGCGTTCAAGGTAGACCTTAGCCAGTTCGTAGGACGCATCCCGGTGCTTGGCATCTGCTACGGCGCACAGTACATCTCTTACGCCGGCGGCGGAAAGGTGGAGGCAGCCGACTCTCGCGAGTACGGACGTGCCAACCTCGAGCACTTTGACGCCGAGAACCCCTTGTTCAAAGGCTTCGTGCAGAACTCGCAGGTATGGATGAGCCACGGCGACACCATCACCGCTATCCCGGAAGACTTTAAGTGCATCGCTTCTACAGCCAACGTGAAGTATGCAGCTTACGCTTCTACAAAGCAGCCGGTATGGGCAGTGCAGTTCCACCCCGAGGTGTTCCACTCGCTGCAGGGCACACAGCTCCTGAAGAACTTCGTGGTAGACATCTGCGGAAGCCGTCAGGACTGGAGCGCCGACTCGTTCGTAGAGACAACCGTAGCTGAGCTCAAGGCGCAGCTCGGCGACGACAAGGTGATCCTCGGACTCTCGGGCGGCGTCGACTCAAGCGTAGCAGCCGTACTCCTCAACAAGGCTATCGGCAGCAACCTCACATGTATCTTCGTCGACCACGGCATGCTCCGCAAGAACGAGTTCCGCGACGTAATGGAAGACTACAAGTGTCTCGGTCTTAACGTTATCGGCGTAGACGCAAGCGAGAAGTTCTTCTCAGACCTCGCAGGCGTTACCGACCCCGAGCAGAAGCGCAAGGTTATCGGTCGCGACTTCGTTGAGGTGTTCAACGCTGAGGCTAAGAAGCAGACCGGCGCAAAGTGGCTCGCTCAGGGCACTATCTACCCCGACCGCATCGAGTCGCTCAACATCACTGGCAAGGTAATCAAGAGCCACCACAACGTAGGTGGTCTGCCTAAGGAGATGAACCTCAAGCTCTGCGAGCCGCTCAAGTGGCTCTTTAAGGACGAGGTTCGCCGCGTAGGTCGCTCAATGGGCATGCCCGAGCACCTCATCACACGCCATCCGTTCCCAGGACCGGGCTTGGCTGTGCGCATCCTTGGCGACATCACTCCCGAGAAGGTACGCATCCTCCAGGATGCCGACGACATCTATATCCGCGGTCTGCGCGAGTACAAGACAAAGCTCTCTGGCGATGACGCACGCCGCGTACTTGCTGCCGGCGTTCCTGCCGACATGCACGACGGCGAGATAGAGGTTTCGCTCTACGACCAGATCTGGCAGGCAGGCACAGTGCTTCTCTCTACCGTACGCTCAGTAGGCGTAATGGGCGACGAGCGCACATACGAGCACCCCGTTGCTCTCCGTGCCGTTACCTCTACCGACGCTATGACAGCCGATTGGGCTCACCTGCCTTACGACTTCATGGCTAAGGTGTCTAATGAGATCATCAACAAGGTGCGCGGCGTCAACCGCGTATGCTACGACATCTCGTCTAAGCCACCATCAACAATCGAGTGGGAATAATGGATATAGTTTTTGACACTCGTAAATACGTAGGTAAATAAAAACTAATTCATTTTTAATCAATAAGTTATGAGGTTTATTGGGGTAATCGTTTGATTCTCAGTAAACCTCATTTTTTTGTACATTTTTTTAAAAGTGACACCCATTTTGACACCTTATGACACCTATAACATCCGTATATTATTCCCAAAATATTTGGCAGTAACAAATAATAATCGTAACTTAGCCAGCGTAACAAGAAATCAATTAAAAGTTATCGTTATGGAAAAGCTAAAATTCAACTTCAATCTCAAGTGTGCCAAGAGCACAAGCACATTAGTATTGATAGTAATACGGTGGCGGGATAACATGGTACGAGTATCTTCAAAAATCAATGTCGATACAAAGATGTGGAATAAGGATATTCAGCGCTGCATTACGTCAAAAGAGCTGTTTACCGACAGAGAGAATAGAGCTGCTACAAAGGCCAATAAAGTGTTGAATAAGATACAGGAAGAAGTTGCAGAGTATCTCAAAGCGTGCCCATCAGAACATCGAGTATACAAGTACGCAGATGAAATGAAAGCGGCGGTTACTTATTGTGTTGATAAAGTGATAAACGGCGCACAAAAAGAAGAGAATAAGCAAAAGCAGAGTGCAACAGAGTGGATGATGAAGTATATTGACAGCGACCGCATAGATAGCCATACAGGGCGTTATGTTGCCGAAAGAACAAAGATACACCAAAGAACGGTAGTACACCGTTTGCAGTCTTTTTTGAATGAATGTGGTCTTTCTGACAGCTTCACAACATTCACATCTGCAACGTTTGAAAACAAATACACAAATTGGTGTTATAAAGTAAAGAACTATAAGCAGAACACCGTTATAGCAACATTTGGCGTTCTCAAGCCACTACTCAATGCTGCAAAAAAGGACGGTATAGAGATAGATGACACTAACTACAAAAATTTGCAGGGCAAAGGAAAGGACGTTGACAACATATATCTGACAGAAGATGAAATAAAAGCCTTATATATGCTCGATATTCCAAAACTCAAGGCCGAAGGTCTTATTGACGCAAAGTCAACATGTGAAGCCACCAGAGACCTCTTTATCATAGCGTGTTGGACAGGTCTCCGACGCTCCGATATTAACAAACTCAACGATGGTGTTTGGAGTGTGAAGGACGGCGAAGAGCTTTTATACATAACAGCGGAAAAGACAAAGCGACAGGTAGTAATACCGCTCCATCCCTACGTTAAGGCTATCTATAAAAAATACAACGGCGTTCTGCCAAAGCTGATAGATAAGGGCCGTTGCGTTGAGCACCTTAAAATGTTGGGTATGCTTGCAGGTATCGATGAAATAACGCCCATTGTTGAAAATAGAGGTGGAGTAGTGAAAACGTTGCAATACAAAAAGTATCAGCTTATCGGCTTTCATACAGCTCGACGTTCATTTGCTACTAACATGTATTTGCGACAATTCCCGACGATAAGCATAATGCAGCTTACAGGGCACACAACGGAAAGTAACTTCTTGAAATATATAAAAGTAACGCCGGAACAGAATGCGTTGATGGTAGCTGAGATGTGGCGCAAGACTATGAAGCCGTTTTAAAAATAAGGTGGGGTTATTCCTCACCTTTTTTTGTGTATATATGAAAAAAGATGCTACGTACTTCACAGTAGGCAGCACCAATGAAAATAAAAAATTATTATTAAAACAAAAAATATGACTTCCTAATAATATTGTAAATATACTACTCGTCTTCGAGTGTATCGATGTTATCGGTATCTTTTTTCACATTACCGTGCAAAATGTTATGACATCCAACACAAACACAAATGAGGTTGTCCGGATCCAAAAGACGATACATTTTTTCAGAATATGAAATACCGTATTCAAATGGTGATTTTTTGTGGTGCACAGCTTCCGTGAGCTTTTCATTACATACCATACAAATGGGGTGTTCCATACGCATCCATTGTGATAATGCACGCCATTGTTTGCACTGATATAGTTTTTGGCGTTCTTGTTTGCGGTTGTTTGGTTTACTTTTGGGTTTTGTTATATATGCCATATGGTTATTACATTAAGCCGTTATTTACGCTTTGCGTGATTGGTATAAATATTGTGGGGATATTCACCTTCTTTGGTGCATCAGAATATTCAATATCATTAATGGCCCAGTTACGGATAACGCAGGAATTGAGGTCGACTTTATCGAGGTCAAAGACATAATATTCAGTATCGTTGACGAGTGAAATATATATAGCCTTCTCGCCCATTTTGCAGGTGTCTTTGACGTTGCAATACTTTTGGCATGTTATGGGCAAAGTATCATATAGCTCCATATTTTGCTTGCGTGTTTTTATCTCGACGTGGTATCGGTGAAGTTTGTTATTTTTATCAATAAACCACATTTTCATATCATAGAAGCATCCCTTCGCCATCTTCACAAAGGTAGGCTCATAATGATGGAATATCTTATTTAATATTTCCTTTGCTTGCTGAAAGTCTTTTTCTTCTTGAATGTCCTCGGCTTCAGAGTTAATTTTATTCATTTTGGATATTAGTATCTTCTTTATTTTAATTCATTTTTCTTTCCGTTTTTAAAATTCTACATATTCTATTTAACACTCGTTATTACGCTTATTTCAGCGAGTTTTGAAGGCTATCTATTCTCGCCCATTGAACTTCTCTATTCTTTAATGTGTGGTATTTTTCAGCGTTATCGTAATGGTATTGTATTTGCTTTAATGTGCTATTCACTTTCCTTATTTGATGGTAGTTAATACCGAGTATGATGGTGATGCTAGCTGTGATAATAATGTACGATGTTTTATTCATATTCATATTTTTATATTCTCTTTATATATAAATATCAGCTCATTTTCAAAAAGTAGTATATTTCCCGTAGATATATTAAAAAAAGTAAAAATTTTTATGAAAAATGGAAACTTTTTGGTTCAAGTAGTATATTTATATTATAGAAAGTGAGTGGACGTCCATCCATAGGTGGAAAAGGTTTTTTATTGTGTTCTTTCTTTTTCCACCGTTCACTTTTCTTTATATATATAATAAGGTAAGAACACAACGATTAAATAATATATAAAAACACAATAATATGGAAAATTTTAATCAGTATCCTGTAGGTATAGAAAGAGTCTTGACAGCGTCAGAATTCATGTTGTTTACTGTTATGTATAATCAATGGCGTTTAATGAGGAATGAAAATGATTACTATTTCCGCTCTATTGAAGACTTGACAAATGATTGTACCTTGAGCTGTGCTACAATAAAAAGAGCACTGAAAGTATTGAAGGATAAAGGTATTTTAAACAGTATATCAGGCAGTAAAAAGTTAGGCCATGCTAATGAATATCGTTTTAATTTAGAGGTCATTTTGAGCCTTATAAACGATAATTTAAAAAGCTCAAATTGTTCAAATAAAAAGCTCAATTTGAGCCATCATAAAGAGATAAAAACTAAAGAAAAAACTAAAGTTAAATATATATATCATACCGGTATAAGTAGTAATGAAAATGAAAGTAATAAAATAAAAAATAATCTCAATATGATACAGGACCAAACAAATAATATCTCGATGGAAAATAAAGTTAAGATTAATTCAAATGTTAATGAAATGAAGAATATGAAAGTAGTGAATGAAAAGAGCAACAGCGTTGCGAATGTAATGAACGATAATGAAAAGAATAACAATAACCTCAGTTCAGATCCGGTTAATATTTCAGACACTTCAAATTTTGAGATTTCTGAGAATGAAGGTATTGAGGTAGTGAATGAAAAGAGCAACAACGTTGCGAATGTAATGAACGATACAGATACATTGAAAGAAAACTATTCACATAATATTTCAGTAGATAACGACATTAAGACAATGCAAAGCACAACACAACAGTTCAGCGTAAGCACTAAAAACATTAACCTAAAAGGCACGGCGGCGGTCGGCGCAGAAAACCTCAGAAATGGCGCAGGAAGCGTTATTTTAAGTGAGGTGAAACAATTACCCACAGCAACAGAGAAAAGCGATAATACAGCACCCTCATACAGTAATACAGAGTATAACGGTGGAATAGATATGTTTTATCTTCAGCATGGAATCACTCGGGAGGAGTATGAAGAAGCTCAACGTTCATTTTTCAAAAGTTCTTGGCGTTCTCTGCCATGCAAGTTCAATGGTCAAACACTCACAATGAGTAAGGTGTTAGACAAGCTCAACGAGAAGGACAAGGACGGCAAGCAGCCGAGAGAAGCAAACACATATTTTTTCATCGTTGAACGTTTGGAGCGTTACGCACAGCATTATTTAAATCACGGCCAAATGAATAAAGCTGACTTCGACGATTACGATAAAGTGGTAACAGCACTCTCATCGCCTTACTTTGCCTATTGGAAAAAGGTCTTTGAAAATCGTATGCCAAACAAAATGAATCCATCTGAAATATCAATGTGGAAGCTGTTAGGATGCCCACAACCCTCAAAGAATACCGTAGAAGCTACTGAAAAGGCTAAGGTGAAACAATTACCCACAGCAACAGAGAAAAGCGATAATACAGCACCCTCATACAGTAATACGGTAACTTTGCCGTCGCTTAAAGAACTTTATAAGATGTCAGTGGCAGATGCCGAGCAAACTATTTTTGATTTTGCAGCAAATAACACTAACATACCATTGAAGAATAAAGTGTACTTCAACGAGAATATTTGTGGAGCGTTTGGTATCTCTCCACTGTATGTAATATAATACGATATTCATCAAAAACACCCCAAAAACACCCTTAAAAATCAATCTATTTTTATTTTAAAGAAAATTTGAGAATTTAACATATTTTTACGGAGAAATATTTGCATATTCAACAATAAGCTATATCTTTGCAGTGTTGTTAAGAAAAAGAAACAAAAGTTAACAACAGCAGGACAGCAAGAAATATTATCCTGTAATACCGTAAAATTGTCCTGTTTATCCGATAATATATAATTTTCAATCTCAAGTAGTATATTTATAATAGAAAATAAATTATTAAAAAATAAAAATTATGAAGACAATTAAAACAAAGAAAGTATTAAAAAATTACGTTCATCCCGATATCTTTCTTGAAAGATGGGAGGCAGATGATATGAAACCAATGTCACAAAAGGAATATGATGCTTTTTATAACACTTCACAAAAATATTGTCCCGATGGCATCGGCGATTGGTTATATAAAGTCCCAATAGATGATAACGCAAAAGATAATAATAACTACATTGTAGTTGAAGAGGATGAAGAAGAGGATGAAGTGGAAAATAACAATTAAAAGATAACATATACTGAGCTTGCAGAATATACGGAAAAAAAGTAAGTTAATTTTTATTCATTATATTATATTTTCTTTTTTAAAAGAGGTTACAAGAAATTGTAATCTCTTTTTTTTATTCTTTTTTGAACTTTTTTCAAGCGAGTAGTATATTTATTTATAAGATATTTTATGAAGGAAAATGATGGAAGAGAAATGGATGTCGATACAGGGATATGAAGATATTTATGAAGTGTCTTCACTCGGAAATATTAGAAGTATTACGAGAGTAATGTCTAATGGAAAAACACTAAAAAGCAAAATACTGAAGCCGTATGCTAATAAAAATTCCCAACACCTACAGATAATGCTGCACAAAGGCGACAGCCATAAAATGCACTATGTAAGAAGGCTCGTTGCAGCAGCTTTTGTCGAGAATCCTCGGCATTATTCAGTAGTTAAGCACATCGACGGCGACAAAGAAAATAATAGGGCTGATAACCTCGCATGGGTAGAAAATAACGTATCAAAGGTTAACTAATATGGCATCAAAGAAAAATAGATACATTCAATATTCAGATGAAACGCAAAAGTTCATGCAGACGGTCGAGAAGTTTTTAGTAGAAAAATACGGCAAAATTGAAAGCCATTGGCATGGTCAACTCGACCTTTTGGCGGCTAACTATGAACTTTTCATTATGGCCAAAAATAAGGTAGCTGAGGACGGTATGATGATACCAAATCGTTTTGGCTCGTTAGATAAACACCCACTTTTGGCTCAGATAAAAGACTCCAACATTCAGTGTGTTAAGCTGATAAATGAATTTGGTTTGAGTCCAAAGGCCAACAGCAAAATAAAAGCGGAATCATCCGATGATGCAGAATACTTAGACTCGTTAATGAATGGATGAAAGAGGTATGGAAAGATATAGAAGGCCATGCAGGTTATCAGATTTCTTCACTCGGTAACATCAGAAGTATAGACAGGTATGTAGCGAGCAAAAACGGCAGTAAACGCTTTTTAAAAGGCCAACCAATACCGCCGATAATCAGAGGTGATGGTGATGATGTTACTTATATTGCAGTGATCAGAAAAAACGGCAAGCAAACACATTGTTCATTAAGAAAGCTCGTTGCATCAGCTTTTGTCGACAACCCCAAAAATCACAAAAATGTGCGGAATATCGATGGTGATAGACACAACAATAGAGCTGATAATCTCGAGTGGTGGGGAGCAGAAAATAATGAAGATGATATTATCACTAATATATACGGCTTTACACCATTTGGTAAATACAAAAACGGATTACTCAAAAAATGGTACGGCCGCATTGAACAAGTAGTTGATGATGGCTACACAGTAGAAGGAGTTTTAAAAGCATTGAATGGAGAAAAAATAACATACTACGGCTTTACATGGAGATATGCTGACTAGTAACTACTCAGCACTCCTATGGGCATGAGTAATCGTCTTACTGTTGTACTACAG
>ENA-OYXI01000096-OYXI01000096.1-human-gut-metagenome-genome-assembly--contig:-NODE-96-length-47728-cov-15.205106_pt1 | contig 47728 bp, 48 predicted proteins | sample MGYA00244217_ERZ653421 | MGnify/ENA primary metagenome ERZ653421 (study PRJEB26926, sample SAMN06165148) | human gut metagenome | biome: ENVO:00009003; feature: ENVO:2100002; material: ENVO:00002003... | reverse complement strand
AACGCTTGCCACCTACGTATTACCGCGGCTGCTGGCACGTAGTTAGCCGTGGCTTATTCGTCAGGTACCGTCTTCTACTCGTCCCTGACAAAAGAAGTTTACAACCCGAAAGCCTTCTTCCTTCACGCGGCGTTGCTGGGTCAGGCTTGCGCCCATTGCCCAATATTCCCCACTGCTGCCTCCCGTAGGAGTCTGGGCCGTATCTCAGTCCCAATGTGGCCGTTCAACCTCTCAGTCCGGCTACTGATCGTCGCCTTGGTGGGCCGTTACCTCACCAACTAGCTAATCAGACGCGAGGCCATCTTTCAGCGATAAATCTTTGACATAAATGCCATGCGACATCTATGTGTCATGCGGTATTAGCAGTCGTTTCCAACTGTTGTCCCCCTCTGAAAGGCAGGTTCCTCACGCGTTACTCACCCGTCCGCCACTGTCCTCTGCTTCACTTGGACGAATCCTCGTTCCGCAGATTCTCGTTCGACTTGCATGTGTTAAGCACGCCGCCAGCGTTCGTCCTGAGCCAGGATCAAACTCTCTATAAATCGTATCTAAACAGTTTCCTGCTTAAATCGTTACAGAGCTATTTGTCATAGCTTCAAACTTTTTACCCTTACGCTCGTGGGTAATTGACTTAACCCCACTCGCGCAAGCTTTTCAGTTGCGCTCCAAAGCCCGTTTTCACAAGCTCTCTCGCGCTCCCGTCTGGTGCTTTTCGTTTCGTTCGTTGTTTAATTTACAAGGTACACGTCCCACGCGGAACAGGTATTATCTTATCATATGTCAGCCATCTTGTCAACTACTAATTTTACTTTTTTTTGACATTTTTCATCGACTCGCTTTGGCTGAGCACCGCTGCCCTCGCGGACAGCTTGGTTAGATTACCACACCTCTCCCTACTTTGCAACCCCTTTTTTCACTTTTCCCTTCGTTCATATGAAACAGGCAGTAACATAAGTTTAGCTTATGCCTTTTTTCATACGCAAAGCACTATTGTACAACCGAACCGCGAAAACTCCGTCTCTCCCTGTGCAATTCTCCTATTTACATTTACGCTTTTAAGTGATAAAGTATCTCCAACATCAGAACACGGCAATGATGGACCCCAGTAGGATACTGTGCCATCTTCTGCAGAGAGCTGTCGGTTGGTGCAAGACAGCGGAGATACAGCGTCTGAATTACCGTCCTGAGCCACGCCCTGAAGCTCCTCGGAGTGGTAGGCGGCGTCGGGTGCGCCCGTTACAGCGCTGCGGATATGTCAGTATCCTATGAGGCCGCGCAAGCGGTAAACTGAGGTGGTACCACGGGTCAAACTCGTCCTCTGTGTCCGATACGGACGCGGAGGGCGTTTTTTATTTTAAAAGGAGGGCCTCATGCTTCTTTATTTGTATTGTATCTCGCGGCGATACCCGCGGCGGCGGGATCATAGAAACACAGCGACATCAGATCTTACTAATATTATATAAGGAGGGGCCCATTATGCCCGCTATTACATTTTACAAGCACGAACCTATCCCCATGGAAATGCACAAGGTCAAGATCGTCCAGCAGCTGCACCTGCTGCCTACCGCCCAGCGTCTGGAGAAGATCCAGGCCGCAGGCTTCAACACCTTTCAGCTCCACAATGGCGACATCTTTCTGGATATGCTGACGGATTCCGGCGTCAACGCCATGTCCGACCGCCAGCAGGCCGCCATGCTCCAGGCCGACGATGCCTACGCCGGCTCTGAGACCTTCTACCGCATGCAGGCCAAGCTGACGGAGCTGTTCGGCATCGAGCACTGCCTGCCCGCCCATCAGGGCCGCGCCTGTGAAAACATCCTGGCCACCCGCTTTGTCAAGCCCGGCAGCTGCGTCATCATGAACTACCACTTCACCACCGCCAAGGCCCATATCACCCGTCTGGGCGGCCGCGTGGAGGAGCTGGTCAAGGCCGAGGGTCTGGAGAGCGCCAGCACCCTGCCCTTCAAGGGCAACATCGATCTGGATGCGCTGGAGCGCTGCATCCAGCGGGAAACACCGGCCAACGTCCCCTTCGTTCGTCTGGAGGCTGGCACCAACCTGATCGGCGGTCAGCCCATCTCCTACGAAAACATGAAGGCCGCCACCGCCATCTGCCGCCGCCACGGCATCCTCACCGTGCTGGACGCCTCCCTGCTGCAGGACAATCTGTACTTCATCAAGACCCGCGAGACGGCGCTGGCGGATAAGTCCGTCCGTGAGATCACCCGCATGATCGCCGACCTGTTCGACATCATCTACTTCTCCGCCCGCAAATTCGGCTTCGCCCGCGGCGGCGCTATCCTGGTCCGTGACCCGGAGCTTTTCCACTCCATGGAGGATCTGGTCCCCATGTTCGAGGGCTTCCTGACCTACGGCGGCATGTCCGTCAAGGAGATGGAGGCCATGACCGTGGGCTTCGAGGAGAGCATGGACATGGATGTCATCTCCCAGGGTCCCCAGTTCATCGACTACTGTGTGCGGCGTCTGGCCGACTACGGCGTGCCCGTCATCACCCCCGGCGGTGGTCTGGGCGCCCACATCGATGTGAAGTCGTTCCTGCCTCATGTCCCCCAGGCCCAGTACTCCGCCGGTGCCCTGTCCTGTGCTCTGTACGTCTGCGGCGGCATCCGCGGCATGGAGCGCGGTACCCTGTCGGAGGAACGCGAGCCGGACGGCACGGAGCGCATCGCCTCCATGGAGCTGCTGCGTCTGGCCTTCCCCCGCCGCGTGTTCACCCTGTCCCAGACGGAGTACGTCATCGACCGCGTCAAGTGGCTGTACGACCACCGCGATCTGGTGGGCGGCCTGCGCTTCGTCCATGAACCGGCCACCCTTCGCTTCTTCACCGGCGTGCTGGAGCCCATCGGCGACTGGCCCGAGCGGCTGGCGGCGGCGTACCGCGCCGATTTCGGCGACGAGCAGTAATATCGCTTCCGGAAAGACGCGCCTGCCGGCGCGTCTTTCTCTGTCGGACGATGGCCGCTTCCCCTCTTGACAAGCTCCTGTTTCCGTGTTAAGATATCCCCACAATCCAAGGGGTGCTGGCGCAAGCCGGCTGAGATAAGACGTATCGCCGTCTGATCCCTCGAACCTGATCCGGGTAATGCCGGCGTAGGAATGCGAACATATCGGCTTTCGAAATTTCCGCATTGTGACGCCTGCACGGCTCGCCATGCGGGAATTTTTTTTGGAGGTACAAATTATGAATCACATGAAGGTCCGCGCCCTCTGCGAGGGTGCCGTGCTTCTGGCCGTAGCCCAGATCCTCAGCTACATCAAGCTGTGGGAAATGCCCTGGGGCGGCAGTATCGTTCTGTCCATGGTGCCGCTGGTACTGTACGCGGTGCGCTGGGGTCTGGGCGCCGGCCTGCTGAACGGCTTCCTGTTCGGCGTGCTGCAGTTCATGTTTGACGGCGGCTTCGCCATCGGCTGGGAGTCCATCATCGGCGACTATCTGCTGGCCTTTACCGTTCTGGGTCTGGCCGGTCTGTTCGCCCGCCGCCGCAGCGGCGTGTTCCTGGGCACTCTGGTGGCCGGCGGCGCCCGTTTCCTGGTCCACTACATCGTGGGCGCCACCATCTGGGCCGCCTACATGCCCGACACCTTCTTCGGCATGACCATGCACAGCCCCTGGTTCTACTCCCTGCTGTACAATCTGGCCTATATGCTGCCCAACATCGCCATCACGCTGGTGGTGTTCGCCATCGCCTACAAGCCGCTGGGCAAGTACCTGACCGGCGCCGATCTGGTGCAGGCACAGGGCAAGTAAAACACCTCCCTTTCCGCGCAGGGCTCCGCCCTCTCCCCCCCTATCGGAGCCCTGCGCGGCTTTTTTCCTCGGAATGTGAAAAAAGCTCTTGACAAATGCAGCGAAATCTGTATAATAGTTTTTGTTCGTCAGAACATAGCGGGATTGTGTAAAGGTAGCACAGCGGACTCTGACTCCGTATGTGAGGGTTCGAATCCTTCTCCCGCTGCCAGAAGAGACACGGCTTTGCCGTGTCTCTTTTTTTGTATCCCTTGACACGGGCACTTCGGTTTTGATAGGCAAAACTGCCCGTCCCCCTTGTCAACTGTTGGTATCCCTCCCCCACACTCAAAAAGGAGCGGAGACGCTGCGCGTCTCCGCTCCTTTTTTCGCTATGCGCTTTTGCCTCAGCGTTCCTTGCGCTTCCGGCCCACGACCCATGCGCCGCCCATGGCGGACAGCAGGCTCATGGCTGCGTACATGGCAACGCCCACGTCTCCGGTACGGCTGGACTCCACCTTTCCGGTGTCGTCCTTGGTACCGCCGGAGGCATTACCGCTGTGGTTGTGCCGCGTCATCTTCGCATAGGCCGCCTCCGCGTCCGTCAGGGTCTTTACCGCACCGGCAGGGATCAGTGCCTTCTGATCCTCGCTCAGCGCGTCGTAGGCCCTGCGGGCCGCCTCGATGGCGCTCTTGCTGTTCTTCGTGACGGTGCCGATGCCGTTGATCTTCTCGATCACCGCATCTGCCGCGGCCTGATCGGTCTTACCATCCCCGCTGCCGGGCAGCTTGTCGATGGCCTCGGTCCGCACCGCCCGGCACACCGTGCAGGTGTAGGTCCGGACACCCTCCTTCTCGCTGGTGGGCGCGGTAGTCACAACGCCCTTGTCCCACTGATGCCCCGCAGCCTTATCCGTAACGGTGCTGCGGCTCATCTCGGCCTTGCAGACGGTGCAGTACACCACATCGTCGTGGGAACCGTCTGCCGTGCAGGTCGCAGGCTTGACGTTCTCCTTCACGGTCTCGCCGCCCACATGCCGGCAGGCGTAGCCGCACACGCCGCACGCGCCGTTCTCCCAGCTATGAGCCGCCTCCGCCGTCACCGCCAGACCGCAGCAGTCGTACTGCCGCACGTGCTTGTCGGCGGTGGTGACCCACACCAGCTCACCGCTGTGGTTGGCAGGGTCCTTCGCCCCGTAGACCTCGCCGCACCTGGCGCAGGTCAGGGGCGTGGTGCAGGTGGCCTCGCCGCCGCTGTGGCGGCAGGCGTAGCCGCACACGCTGCACGCGCCGTTCTCCCAGCTATGGGTCTGGGAGGGGATGACCTCCGCGTTGCAGCAGTCGTAGCGCATTCTGTGCTTGTCGGCGGTCCGCGTCCACGTCTGCTCGCCGGTATGGTTGTCGGGATTCTTCTCGCCGTAGGCCGCGCCGCACACGGTGCAGACAGCGCCGCTGGTGCAGGTGGCCGTGCCGCCGGTGTGATAGCCCGTCTCCGTGGGGCACGCCACATAGTAGAAGCGGATGACATCATCCTTCTTCACCTGATACTGGTTCAGCGCGGCGTAGGTGATATTTCCGCTGGCATCGGTGCGCAGGATGGGCATCTCGCCGTTGACGGTGAACATCCAGCCGGACCAGGGGCCGAAGGTCTTGTCGCCGGCGGTCAGGGCGACGCCATTGGCATCAGTGACGCCGGTGATGTACCCCGGCGTACCGGTGTAGGTGTACCGGTTCTGGGCCAGCACGCTCAACAGAGCGTCCGCCGCGGTGCGGCCGTCGCTGCTGCTGCACGTGTAGGTGCCGCCGGTCAGATCGGCAAACGTCCTGCTGAAGCCGCCGCCCTCCACGTTGACGGTGACGGTGATGGGCTGGATGTTGGGATCGTCGATCCCCTCCGTGCCGATGACCTTCACGCTGACGGAGATGGGCTGCTTATAGAACCGGGCGAACTGTGCGTAGGCGGGATCGCTCCGGAACTTCTCCCAGTACTTGGCGTACTCCGTATAGCTCAGCACGCTGTCGATGGTAATTTTTGTGTTGTACTGGGGCTGGGTCAGCAGCAGGGTCTCGTGTGCCACAATGGCGCTGTTGCTGGACCGGAAGCACCGGTACTGCTGAGCATCGTACCAGCCATCGATGTCGTCTGCCTTGACGCCCACGGCGTTGTAGTCCGCCATATCGCGGACGAACTTATAGCCGTCGCCGTTCGGCACGATCTCGATGAAGGAGCGCATGTCGCCGGTGACGCCGTTCCGATCCGTGTTGGCCTTGCGGATACCCTCCCAGTAGACCTCCTCGGTACACACCTTCTGCATGAAGGCCGCCGCGTCCAGCTCCGCCTGAGTCAGGGGCTGGACGGTCAGGGTGATGTTCCTGCTGGCCAGCACCGTCATGGACGCATAGTCCTTGCCCTCGCCGCTGGGACGGGACAGGATCTTCATCGTCACCGTCACAGTCCTGGCCGCCTGTCCGGGCAGCGGGCGGTAGGTCACCATCCGCGCCACATTGGCGGTGGCGGGATCGGCGGAGACTACCACGCTGTCATTGCTGGTGGTCAGCAGGACCGGCGTGTACTTGCCGTCGAACTCCTTCCCGTAATCGCGGTAGGCGATGGTATTGAGCTGCCGCGTGGTGGGGAACTGGATGTCGCTGACCACATTGGCATTGTCGATGGCAGAGCTGTCCCGCGGATCTTTGAGCCCGTACTCGGTAAGCGCGGTCTCCAGCAGCTCCTGATAGTCCAGCTCACGGACAGCAGCGCTGCCCTTGACGTTGACGGTGTAGACCTTGCTGACCTTCAGGTCCTCGCGGCCGTTGTAGGTCAGGGTCAGCGTCAATGTCACGGCGGTGTCCTTCTGGGGCAGCGTCACCGTGGCCTTGTAGGGCGCAAAATAGGGATAGTCAACATTGGTAATGGCGATCACGCCGGTGTTGCTGGAGGTCCACGCCGCCGTGGTCCACAGCTCCAGCTCGTCGCTCTTGCTGTAGTCCACGCTGCCCGCGTCCACGCCCGCCTTCAGGGGATAGCGGGGCAGGCTGGTGAGCGCATCGGCGCTGCTGATCTCGGTGGGCAGGGTGATGCGCTCCGCCACCGTCTGCAGGGCGGCACGGGCCTTGGCCTCGTCCAGGCCGATGATGAAGTAGCAGCCGTCGGTCTCCTTGGTATACGTCTTGCCGTCGGCGCCCCGATAGCTCAGGACCACGGTGGGCCGCAGGAAGGCGTTGGCGGCGGGGGTACTGCCATTGGTGTTCCACTTGTACCGGATGGTGCCGTCGGCATCAATGCCCGCGTAGCTGCCGGAGGCCGCCGCCTTCATGGTCACAGTAACATCCTTGATGCCTGCGGCCTTCAGTTTGGCACCGATCATGGTCAGGGCGTTGGTATCCGTGCCGTAAACGGCCTTGTAGTTGCCGGTGACGGCGGTGTCTGCGGCGTTCAGCTTCTCATCGGCCGCAGTCTGCTCGGGGGACTTGCGCTCGGTCCACACGGCGTACAGCGTGTAGAGCTCGTTGTCCTCGCTGCCGTCGCCCCAGTCGTCCTCCTCCCATGCGCGGTTGATGACCGCCTCGTCCGGATGGGCAATGGTGGAGCCGTAGCTGCTGGTGGCCCAGCCCGCAAAGTCGTAGCCCTCGCGGACATACGCGCACTTCGCCAGCTTTACGTCCTGTCCGAAGGGGGCGGGCTGATCGGCCATGGTGCCGGTAACGCCGCTCTTATCGCCGGACTTGACGTGGTACTTGATGATGTACTGATAGTCGCGCCACTTGGCGATGAGCGTCACCTCGTCGCCGGAGAACACGGTGTCCTTGGCGACAGCCTCGCCGAAGGAGCCGTCCGCGTTCTTGATGTACCAGCCCTCCAGCGTCTTGTTGGCGGGGTAGGAGTTCTCTCTGAGCAGATAGGTCAGGCTGCTGTATACCTTGTCCGGCGTCACGGTCTTGTCCGCCAGCGTGCCCTTGTAGCCGTTGCCGTCGAAGTGGACGATGATGCCCTTGACCCAGTGGGCGTACATGTCGAAGCCGTCCTCAGCATCGGCAGCCGTGAACTTATAGGTCGTACTGATCGCGCTGCCGCCCTCCGCCGCGTCGTACCAGCCGTCAAAGATATAGCCGTCACGCTTGGGATCCGTGATGGAATTGAATCTGGTCGTACCGGCATCGGTGAGGATATAGTTGTAGTTGCTGCCCACAGCGCCGGTACGGGTGATGTCCTCCGCACCCGCATAGTTCAGGTGCAGTCTCACAGTCACCGGCAGGGGCTGCCACGCGGCGTAGAGTGTGACGGTGGTGCCTTGGGTGCTGGTCAGGTTCTTCACCGCATCGCCCTCGGCGTAGCTGCCCTTGGACGCGGAGGAGGATTGGCTCCAGCCGTTGAAGCTGTACCCCGGGCGGGTAAAGGCGTTCCGGGGCAGCGTCACCTCCCGGTCGTAGGCGGCGGGGATGCTCTCGACGGAGCCGGTGCTCCCCGAACCGCCGCTGAATGCGATGGTGTAGGTGATGGCCGTCCACTTGGCGGTGTAGGTACTATCGCCGGAGATGACCGTTTCCGCCGTCAGCTTCGTCTCGCCGTTGAACCAGCCGTCGAAGGTGTAGCCCTTCCTGCTGGGATCGGCGGGGATGCGGCTGCCGATGGCGCCGTTCCGGGGCGTCATCACCGTGGCCGTAGCGCCGTCGTTGTCAAAGGTAACGGTATAGGCGTCCGCCCACACGGCGTACAGGTCCAGGCTCGTCTCGGTGGTGATGCGCTCGCCGTCCTGATACAGCACCTCGCCGTCCGCCGCGGCGGCCCAGCCCGCAAAGATCTTATTCTCGCAGGTAAAGGTATTGGCCTTCAGCGCGGCCTTGCCGCCGTAGACCTTCTGCTGGGCGGTATCCTCCGTGCCGTTGTTGGCGTGGAACGTCACCACCAGCGCCTCACCGGCGGAGAAATTCCGCAGGTACACGCAGTCGTCAAACCTGTCGACGCCGCTGTCCTTCTTGTAGACTACCGTCAGCACCTGACCGCTCTTGGCGTCCAGCTCCAGAGGCTTCCAGTTCTGGTCGCCGCTCTCGCCGTTGACCAGCTTGTCGCTGCCCAGCGTGATGGTACACTTGTCGCAGTTTTTCTCGGAGGAGACCTTGTACTCAAAGGTCAGATGGGTGTCGCCGGTGAAGGTCAGCTGCAGCGTGCTGGTGCTGGAGCTCTTGCCCTTGTTGCCGGACATGAGGACCGTGTCGCCGCCCAGCGTCGTGACCTTCCACTTCTTGGTGCTGCTGGGACTGCCCGGCTCCGTCTCCGCGATGACCGGCAGCCCCTCGAAATAGCTGTCCAGCGTGGTGGCCGCCGCCAGTGCCGCAGGCCCATCGTCCTCGACAGCCGCCAGTGCGACAGCGTTCACCGCGTCCTCACCGGGAACATCTCCGGAGTCCGAAACCTCCTCTAAGTCCCGGTCGCCTTCGCTGCCCTGGACGTCTTCGACGCCCTCGGTGTCCCGGATGCCCTCGGCATGCGCCGCATCGTGGGCCCACGCGGTGGTGGGGAGCAAACTGATCGTCATCACCGCTGCCATCAGCAGGGCGAGCAATCGTTTCTTCATCATGTGATCTTCCTTTCTCTGATGTATTCATATATTAAAGGTCCGCAGACCTGAACGCACACATGCACACTCGCACAAAACGCCGCCGCATCAGCCCCCGCACCGTTCCGCACGCCATCCCGCTTCGCCCAAAAATAAAACGCGCACAGCCAAAGCCAGCCGTGCGCGTTACAAAAGAAGCGCACGGCCCAAGCAGGTCGTGCGCGTAAAAAACACTTCTTGCTTCGGCTTCGGGAAATGGCAAAGCCCAGGAGCAGCGTATCTCGTATCTGACTTATCCCGCCGCCTTATCGGCGCGGGCATCACAGTGACCTTCTCGCGGGGCATCTCACCCCATTCCGCCGCCAGTCCGTGAAAGACCGGCACGCTGTCCTGTTATGTACTTGTCAGGTGTCAGTATATCACATGATTCCCGAAATGACAACCCCTACTCCGGTATATTCTCCCTGCATCGCCGCTCTCCTCCGGCATTTCCGCCGCTCCGCCCGGACAAAAGCGCCCCGCGGCATAGCCTCGGGGCGCTTTTTCCTTACGTATTCAGAAACGGATCATCCAGCTTGCCCAACCGGCGCAGCATGGTCTTTTTCACCGCCTTGAAAATGTTCTCATAGCCGGTGCAGCGGCACAGATGGCCGCTCAGCAGCTTGCGCAGCTCGTCATCGCTGTACAGCACGCCGCGATCCAGGATCTCCACCGCCGTCATCAGAAAGCCCGGGATGCAGAAGCCGCACTGGATGGCAGTCTCCTCCATGAAAGCCTGCTGGATGTCGGACAGCTCGCCGTTGGGGCCCATCAGGCCCTCCAGCGTGGTGATGTGCTTGCCCTCGGCCCACACCGCCAGATAGAGACAGGAGTTGAAGCACTCGCCGTCGATGAGCACGTTGCACGCGCCGCACTCGCCCACCTCGCAGCCCTTCTTCACGCTGGTCAGGTGGAAATCGTTGCGGAGCATATCGGTCAGCGATGCACGCACGTCCACCATCTGCTCCACTTCCCTGCCGTTGATGGTGCAGGTCACCAGCTGATACTGCTTTTTCGCCATTACAGCACACCTCCCGCCAGCTTTACAGATTCGATGAGGCACCGCTTGGCGCTCTCCACGGCGATATGGCTGCGGAACGCCTTGCTGGCGCGCCAGGAGTCGCGGGGATGGATGTCCTCCAGCACCTTGCGGCCGAAGACCTCGATATTCTCCAGCGTTACGGCCTTGCCGTTGATGAACGCCTCCGCGTTCACCGCCCGCATGGGCACGGGGCCCGCCACTCCGAAGGCGATGCGCACCCGCTCAAACGTCTTTCCGTCGGGGCTGAGCCGCGCATTGACGGAGGTACCCAGCGTGGCGATATCCATGGCGTTGCGCATGGCGTATTTGATGTAGTGTCCCCACGTCCGGTCGTAGGACGTCTTGGGGATGAGGATGGCAGTCTGGATCTCGCCGTCCTCCACCCGCAGATCCACGGTACCCGCCTTGATGTAGAACTCCTTGATGGGTACGCGGCGCACGCCGTTTTTGCCGGTGATCTCCACGATGGCCTCCCACGCGTGAAGCGTGGAGGCGGAGTCGGCGGAGGTCACGCCGTTGCAGGTGTTGCCGCCAATGGTGCCGGCGTTGCGGATCTGGGGGCCGCCCACCATGTCCACTGCCTCGCCCAGTACGTTGATGTACTTCTGGATGATGGGATCGTTGGTGATGTGGGTAAAGCTGGTAAGGCTGCCGATACGGATGTTCTCCTCGTCATCGATGGAGATGCCCCGCATCTCGCCGCACTTCTGGATGGAGATCAGCGCCTTACCGGCCCGCTTGCCCTCCCGCATCTGCACCAGCACATCCGTGCCGCCGGCAATGATCTGCGCCTCGGGGTGCTCCAGCCGCAGGCGCACCGCATCCTGTACGTTCTTGGCCTCGTACAGCGCCAACATATCATACATAGCTTGTCCCTCCTCAGTCCTGAATGAGCCCCTCTTCGCTGAAGCGCTTGAAGAGGATGTGGGCATTCATGGGGTTCTGGTCGATGGCCACGCCGGTGGCGTTGAGAATGGCGTTGCGGATGGCCGGTGCGCCGGAGCAGGCCGGCGGCTCGCCCAGCGCCTTGGTGCCGAAGGCCGAGGTAGGCTCGGCATTTTCGATGAACTGCGCCTCCAGATGGGGGTGATCCATAATGGTGCTGAGCTTGTAGTCCAGCAGGTTGTTGTTCAGGGGCTTGCCGTTCTTCTCATCGAACAGCAGCTGCTCGCCCATGCCGTAGCCGATGGCCATGGACATGCCGCCATGTACCTGTGCCGCGGCCAGCGCCGGATTGATGAGCTTGCCGCAGTCGTGGACATTGACGATGTCCCGCAGTGTCACCTTGCACATGGGGATATCCACCTCGATGTCCACGAAGGTGCAGCCGAAGGAGTAGGCGTTGTTGCGGATGGTAAACGTGGACTCGGCGGTAATGTGTTCGCTCTTGGCGGCGTTGTACTGGGCGGTCATGGCCAGCTCCTTCAGGCTCATCAGTACCTTGCCGTCGGTGCTGCGGATGATGTTGCCGTCCACGATATCCATGTTGTATACCGCCTGACGGGTCAGAGAGGTGGAGAGTGCAGCTCAAGCTGTGTTCTTCCCATCAACACGCAGTGCAAAACAAGCTGCACTGTACATTTTGCGGCCACGGGGGAATGGCCCTCTTTTGAGACCGATCAGGTTGTGCACTGGTTTTTGGATGTGGTTTCGGGATACGTGCACCGCTGGCTCGAAGTACATACTTAGAGCGGCAAGAACTTCCTTTATGGTGTGATCGATAATGAAGCAATAAAAAAGGCAGATGTAACCGCCGAGCCGCTCTCTGATAATCAGAGCACAACACCGACTGCATCTGCCAGTATCAGTATAGTGAAGGTCTTGGCAAAGATCAATAGTCCGGATGTTTTTAAATATGTTCCGGTTGCAGGCGATACGCCATTGTCGGTTCTTGCGTTTCTGTTGCGGGTGTGGTAGGATAAACCAAATATACGTTGGGGGGTGCGAAGGATGGACATCACAATACGAAGGATGCGCAGCGGCGACGCTGACGAGCTGTACCGGCTGCTGTCAGACCCGGTGGTGATGCGCTATCTGGAGCCGCCCTATGACCGCGTGCAGACGGAAGCATTCCTGCACGATGCGGGGCTGTCCGAACCGCCTCTTGTGTACGCCGTCCAGGAGGACGAGCGCTTTATCGGATATGTCATCTATCACGAATATGATGCGACAGTATGGAGATCGGCTGGGTACTGTTTCCGGAGTACTGGGGGCGCGGCTACGCGTCGGAGCTGACGGACCGGCTCATTGACCGGGCGCGGCAGGCACAGAAGGACGTTGTCATCGAGTGTGTGCCGGAGCAGACGGCGACGAGGCACCTTGCCGGCAAGAAGGGCTTCCGCAACGACGGAGTTTCCGATGGGCTGGCGGTATACCGGCTTGCAGACCGGCGCTGAATGTGGAAAGGAGCGCGGTATGGCGTTTGATTTTAAGAAGGAGTATCGGGAGTTTTATCTGCCGAAGGATCGGCCGGAGATCGTGGCGGTGCCCGCCATGCACTACATGGCAGTGCGGGGACAGGGTGACCCGAATCAGCCGGAGGGTGCGTACCAGCAGGCGATACAGATGCTGTATACCGTGGCGTACACGCTGAAAATGAGCGGGCGGGCCGGTCATGAGATCGACGGCTTCTTCGACTATGTGGTGCCGCCGCTGGAGGGCTTCTGGCAGCAGGGGCAGACCGGCACTGCGGACAAGGCGGCGTTCCGGTGGGTCTCGGTCATCCGGCTGCCGGATTTCGTGACAGAGGAGGAGCTGTGCTGGGCGAAGCAGGCCGCGTGGGAGAAGAAAAAGCTGGACTGCGGTTCGATGGAGTTCCTGACGGTGGAGGAGGGGCTGTGCGTGCAGTGCATGCACCTGGGGCCCTTCGACACGGAGGCGGAGACGGTGGCAAGGATGGACAGCTTTCTGGCGGAAAAAGGATATGTGAACGACCTGTCAGAGACACGTATGCACCACGAGATCTACTTGTCGGACGCGCGGCGCGTGATACCGGAGAAGTGGAAAACGGTGATACGGCACCCCATCCGCAGGGGATGAGATACATAAGCAGCCATATACAAAGGAGATCCGGAACATGACAGAAAAATACGGAGAAGTGGTGATCCGTGACGTGGTGCTGACGGACGCGGAGCGGATACGGGAAATATACGACTACTACGTGCGGCACACGGCCATCAGCTTCGAGTACGAGACGCCGACGCGAGAGGAGATGCGGGAGCGGATGCACCGGACCATGGCGCGGTTTCCCTACCTGGCGGCGGAGCGAGACGGTGTGGTGCAAGGCTACGCCTACGCGGGGCCCTTCAAGGAGAGGGCGGCCTATGACTGGTGCTGCGAGCTGTCCATTTATCTGGCGCAGGATGCCCGGAAGTGCGGCATGGGGCGGCGTCTCTACGCCGCCATGGAGGAGCGGCTGCGGGACATGGGGGTGCTGAACCTCTACGCCTGCATCACCTGCCCGGACCGGGAGGATGAGTATGTGACGCGGAACAGCATGGAGTTCCACAGTCATCTGGGCTTCCGGCAGGTGGCGGAGTTCCGCAGCTGCGGCTACAAGTTCGGGCGTTGGTACAACATGATCTGGATGGAGAAAATGATCGGAGAGCACCGGCCGGATCAGCCGCCGGTGGTGCCGTATCCGGAGACAAGGGGCGGGACGGTCCAGACGGTGCGCGGCTGGAGCTGATGCACCGGCCAGAGTTGGCCGATGCAGGCAGCGCGGCTGCGCCCATACGGCGTTTTCTCTGGAGAGCCGCGAGGCGGTGGATGCGTTGACCCAGTGACTCCGCAGAGACGGCTATGCGGTGGCCAGCATTAGCCGCAGGTCACGGGGGACGGCTATTATGAGGGCTGTGTCGCCGGACCGGAGGGACTCCTTGTGGAACTGACGGTGTAAGAAAAAGAGCTGTATATAACCGCGAAAGCGGTCATATACAGCTCTTTCTGCATCAATGAGGGCCATGAGACGGCGGGGGGCATCAGGCGTGACGGCGCAGGGAGAGAATACCGGCACAGGGGGAGAGCGGTTCGAACTGCATTTGTGGGAAGAAGCATTTCATTTCATCGAAAACGAAATAGGTCTCATCGGCATCCCACAGGTCACCAGCATGGAGACGGCACACCTCCAGCGCGGCTCTGGAAGGGAAAGCCACATCACCGATATAGAGGCAGCCGCCCTCCCGCAGCAGGGAAAGAAGGCTGCGGATAAAATCCACTTTTTGCCGGTCCGTCAGGTGGTGCAGCGAGTAGGTGGCAACGATGGCATCGTAGGTGCGCTGTGTCAGTGGTGTGGACAGCCCCTGTGAGAAGTCGCCGCAGAAAAGAGTGGCCTTCGGCATTCTGTCTTGCGCCAGGCGGAGCATCTGCGCGGAAAAGTCCTGCCCATAGATGCGGCAGCCCTGGGCATAGAGCGCGGCGCTCAGTGTGCCGGTGCCAAAGCCAATGTCCAACACATCCTTTGCACCCTGAGAGAGAACATTGCGGCAGATCGTATCCAGAATGTCACGATATCCCGCGAAGGGATAGCGATCGTCGGCATCTGAGAGAGCAACGCTCTGCTCGTAGTCCTCTGCCCATTGGTCAAAGCCTTTTTCGTTCAGCATGGTTTCTCCTTTTTCAGATGGGTCATTCCGCAGAAAGCGGCATGCCGCCGTTAGCGTCGATCTTGGCCTTCGTCTCATCGCGGACCGCCTCCCGCAGGGCGGTGAGGTAGGGGGAAAAGACCACATTTTCGTCGGCATAGGTCAGGTTCAGGGCGTACTCGCGGGGCAGCCAGGTGGAGATAGGGGCCTCGTTGTGCTGGATGACCGCCTCCAGTTTGTCCAGCGCCTTGTAGAGACGGGCTTCGTCGGTCTCCAGGGCGTCCATCTCGGCGTACAGCGCCGCCATCTCGGCGCAGTAGGGGGCGGGGAGGGAGGATACCCACTGAGCCAGCAGGGAATCCTCACGGGTCGTATCGGCATCGGTTTTCAGGAAGGAGGGGATGTCGCCGGTGAAGCACTCGCCCAGATCGTGGATCAGGCACATTTGCAGCACCTTGTCCATGTCCAGCCGGGGGAACTCATCCCGCAGGAAAAATGCCATCAGCGCGATGCGCCAGCTGTGTTCCGCCACGCTTTCGCGGCGACCGCCGGAGGTGTCGCAGTGACGGGTGGTGTCCTTCAGCTTTTCCGCGGTGTGCAGGATATTCAGAAGCTCGGTGGGGTGCATGGTACGTGTCCTCCTGTGCTGTTTTCTTCAGTATAGCAAAACCGCGGCGGAGGGTCAACGGTTGCGCAGAAAAAGAAAAGCGTGTATAATAGCGGCACAGGCCGCTCTGGCGGCGGAAAGGACGGGACAGCATGAAGCTACTATACGCGCTGGAGTCCATTCGGACGCCGCTGCTGGACACGATACTGGGCGCTGTGACCCACATGGGCGGAGAGCTTTTCTTCATGGTCATCGCCGTGACGGTGTTCTGGTGCGTCAGCAAGCGGATGGGCTACTACCTCATGACGGTGGGCTTTTTCGGCACCATTCTCAATCAATTTCTGAAGATCCTGTGCTGCGTGCCGCGGCCATGGGTGAAGGACCCTGACTTTACCATCGTGGAGAGCGCGCGGGCCGAGGCCACGGGATACTCCTTTCCCAGCGGCCACACCCAGAACGCGGTGGCCACCTACGGCGGCATCGCACGGTACACCAGGCGGCGGTGGCTGCGGGTGGTGTGCATCGCGCTGACGCTGGTCATCTGCTTCAGCCGCATGTATCTGGGTGTCCACACGCCGCTGGACGTGGGGGTGTCCTTCGTTATCGCTGCTGCGCTGGTGCTGCTGGTGTACCCGCTGATGGAGGAGGCGGACCGCCGCCCCCGTGTGCTGACGGCGATGATCGGCGTCATGGTGCTGTGCAGTGCGGCGTTCATCGTTTATCTGTACCTGCGGGGCGACACGGGGACCACGGCGGAGGACACCGCCAACTATGTCAGCGCTTTGCAGAACGCCTGGAAGCTGACGGGCGCTACGCTGGGAATGCTGGCGGCCAACATTCTGGACCGGAGGTACATCCGCTTCGAGACGCAGGCGGTGTGGTGGGCCCAGATCATCAAGCTGGTGGTGGGCTTCGGACTGCTGCTGGCCATCCGGGCGGGGCTGAAAGCGCCGCTCATCGCGCTGTGCGGCGGGGCGGCGGAGATCGCCGGCGGTATCCGCTATCTGCTGGTGGTGCTGTTCGCCGGATGCATATGGCCCCTGACGTTCTGGGGCTTCAGCCGGTTAGGGAAGAAATAAGACGATAAAAAACACCCTCCGTGCAGACGCACGGAGGGTGTTTTTTATCGGGTGGCGAGGTTACACATCCGCCGCTTTTTCGCCGGCAGGCTTTTTCAGAGCCACAATGACGCCGGCGGTGATAAGTACGGCGCCCACCACGCTCATGACGGTGATCTGCTCGTCCAGCAGCAGGAAGCCCACCACCAGCGTGACGAAGGGGGAGGCGTACAGGTAGTTGTTGGTGATGACAACGCCCAGACGCTGGAAAGCAATGTTCCAGATGGCAAAGCACACGGCGTTGCCGAACACGCCCAGAAACAGCCAGCTCAGCAGCATGGACGGCGTGGTGAACAGAGGGCGCAGGTCGGGCATGCCGTCCGTCAGCAGCATCAGGGGCAGGGAGGTCAGGAACGCCCAGAGCATGACGCGGCGGGTCACCAGAAAGTTGTCGTACTGCTCGGTGTACTTCTTGATGAGGATGGAGTACACGGCCCACATCAGGGCGGCGGCCAGCGCGATCAGGTCGCCCAGCGGGTTCAGATGGAAGGACATCTGGCCGTTGAGCACCACCAGCACCACACCGGCGATGGCGATGGCCGCGCCGATGTAGACGTACTTGCCCAGGCGCTCCCCGCTGCGGGAGAACATCTGGGCCAGGATCACCGTCAGGATGGGGGACAGGGCTACGATGATGCTGACGTTGGCAGCGTAGGTGTAGGTCAGGGCGGTGTTTTGCAGGAAGAAGTAGAAGCTGCCGCCGGTGATGCCGATAAGGATGAACATCAGCTCATCCTTCCAGGGGAGCTTCAGTGTCTTGGGGCGCAGAGCCCACAGGGCCACGTAGGCCAGGCCCATGCGCAGGGGGATGATCTGGATGGCGGTGTAGCCTTTCAGAAGCTCCTTGGTCAGCACGAAGCAGCTGCCCCACACGAGAATGGTGAAGATGGCGTAGACATGCCCCATCACCTTCTGGGATGTTTTCATATGCTTTCTCTCCTTAAACATGGATTTCCGGTCTCCGCAGCGGGAGGCCGGAGCTTGTCCCAAACATACTATATTATAGGGGACGCCGGCAGAAAAATCCAGAGGGAGCTGCAAAAGAAATTTTGCGGCGAAATTAGGCAAATCTTAAAGTCCGGCGGGGTGAAAGCGGTTGAAGCGGGGCGAAAACTGTGCTATACTGTGCGTTGCGGCCGTCAGGTCTGACGGCGGACGTTTCGGGGGACAATACAGGAGGAACACCATGAAAACAACCTTAGTCATTATGGCGGCGGGCCTGGGCTCCCGCTATGGCGGCAATAAGCAGACGGACGGCGTGGGCCCTAATGGGGAGATCCTCATGGAGTACGGCGTCTACGACGCGGTGCGGGCCGGTTTCGATAAGATCGTGTTCATCATCAAGCCGGATATGCTGGAGCTGATGAAGCGGCTGTGCGGCGACATGGCCTCGCGTCTGCGGACGCCGGAGGGCCAGCCGGTGGAGGTGTGCTACGCCTTTCAGGATTTCTCCTCCGTGCCGGCGTTCTACCGGATACCGGAGGGGCGCACCAAGCCCTTCGGTACCACCCATGCGGTGCTGTGCACCAGGGAGTTCGTCCATGAGCCGTTCTGCGTCATCAATGCCGACGACTACTACGGCGTGGACGCCTACCGTACCATCTATGAGGAGCTGCAGCGCCTGCCGGAGCAGGGCGCGGCCACCATGGTGGGGTATCTGCTGAAAAACACCGTCACCAGATACGGCACGGTGTCCCGCGGCGTGTGTCACGCGCGGGACGGTTATCTCACGGACATCCACGAGACGCTGAAGATCCGCCTGCGTGACGACGGAACCATCGGCGATGAGGACAGCGGCGTGCTGCTGGAGCCGGACACGGTGGTATCCATGAACTTCTGGGGCTTCATGCCGTCGGTGTTCGATGAGATGGAGCGGTACTTTGAGGATTTCCTGCGCCGCGACGCGGGGGCGAATGTAAAGGCGGAGTGCCTGCTGCCCAACATGGTGGGCAAGCTGCTGAAGGAGGGCAGGCTGTCGGTATCCGTATTGCAGTCCAAGGACCGGTGGTTCGGCATGACGTACCACGAGGATCGGGCGCGGGTGGCGGCGGAGCTGCTGGAGCTGCACAGAGCGGGGGTCTACCCCCGGGAATTGAGGTAAGGAGCTATGGACGAAAGAGAACGGAGACGGCAGCGCCGGTACAGAGAGGCCATGCGCAACCGCGCCATTGCGGCGGTGTTCCTGGCGGTGCTGATCGTGGGCATCATCTTCATCGTGAAGGGGTGCAGGAATAAGAAGCAGGAGCAGGACCAGCAGCAACAGCAGGCGGCGGAGACGCTGGCCCGTCAGGACGACCAGCAGGAGCCAGCCGCCAAGCCGTCGGCGGCGGACAACGAGCTGCTGACGCTGGTGAACCCCTGGAACCCGCTGCCGTCGGACTGGGAAGTGGATCTGGTGGATCTGAGCAATGGCTCCCAGATCGACCGGCGGTGCTATGACGCACTGCAGGAGATGATGGACGCCTGCCGCGACGCAGGCTACGAGCCCCTGATCTGCTCGGCCTACCGGACTCAGGAGACGCAGCAGGAGCTGTTCGACAAGAAAGTGGCCGCCTTTGAAGCCGAGGGCAAGAGCCACGACCAGGCGGTGCAGGAGGCCGGCACGGTGGTGGCCGTACCGGGTACCAGCGAGCATCAGCTGGGTCTTACGGTGGACGTGGTGGACATCAACAACCAGAACCTGACGGAGGAGCAGGAAAAGACCCCCACCCAGAAGTGGCTGATGGCCAACTCCTGGCGCTACGGGTTCATCCACCGCTATCCCAACGGAAAGAGCGATGTCACCGGCATCATCTATGAGCCTTGGCACTATCGCTATGTGGGCAAGGACGTGGCCCAGGAGATCTTCAACCGCGGCATCACGCTGGAGGAGTATCTGGGCGTGACCCATTAAAATGCAGTAAAAGAGCCGCGGCAGAAGCCGCGGCTCTCCGTCTGTGCATGGGATTATTTGCAGTTCTTGGCGTTTTTCGTGTTCTTGGCGTTCTTGTTGGCGTTCTGGGTATTCTGCTCGTTCGTGTTCTGCTCGGTCTTGGCGTTTTTGCGCTCCTCCATGTGAGGCACCTCCTTTTTATCAGTTACAGCGTCAGTATGGCCGGAAAAATCGGTACTATGCGTCAGAAATCAAAAAAATGTAGTTGACAGCGGGGGCAAAGTGCGGTACAATACTCAGGAAAACAAAGAAGGTCGGTGCATCCGCCTCACCTCACGCGCAGAGCAAAGAGGTCAACAGCGTCAGCAAGTGTCCCATGGGCAGCTTGTGTTGTTGCGCGGATGCGGAGAGCATTCGCGTTTTTATTTTGGATTGGAGGTGCTTCGGTATTAGCAAGGTACAGCATCAACTGAATGAAGAGATCAACGACAAGGAGATCCGTTTGATCGGCGAAGGCGGAGAGCAGATGGGCATTGTGTCCGGTGAAGAAGCCCTGCGCATCGCGGAGGAGCACGGGCTGGATCTGGTAAAGATCTCCCCGCAGGCGACGCCCCCTGTGTGCAAGCTGATGAACTACGGCAAGTACAAATTCGAGCAGAGCAAGCGCGAGAAGGAAGCCAGAAAGAACCAGCACGTGGTGGAGATCAAGGAGATCCGGATGTCCCCGGGCATCGACGTGGGCGATTTCAACACCAAGCTGAAGAACGCCCAGAAGTTCCTGTCCGACGGCAACCGCGTCAAGGTATCCGTCCGCTTCCGCGGCCGTGAGATGGCGCACACCGACATCGGCCGCGATCTTCTCAATAAGTTTGCAGACCTGTGCACCGAAGTGGCTACCCTCGACAAGGCCGCCAAGCTGGAGGGACGGAACATGTCCATCTTCCTGTCCCCCAAGGCCGGCAAGTAACCGCGTTTCCCCACAGAGGATCATATTGGAAGGAGTAATATTATGCCTAAACTGAAGACCCATAGCGGCGCAAAGAAGCGCTTCAACCTGACGAAATCCGGCAAGGTCAAGAGAGCTCATGCGTTCAAGAGCCACATCCTGACCAAGAAGGACACCAAGCGTGGCCGTCGTCTGCGCAGCACCACCTATGCTGACTGCACTACCGAGGCGACCATCCGCAAGATGATCCCCTACAAATAAGAGACGGAATCGTTAGAATAGGAGGCAATTGAAATATGGCACGTGTAAAAGGCGCGATGATGGCGCGTAAAAGAAGAAACAAGACTCTGAAGCTGGCCAAGGGCTACTGGGGCGCGAAGTCCAAGCACTTCAAGATGGCCAACGAGCAGGTCATGAAGTCCCTGACCTACGCCTATGTGGGCCGCCGTCTGAAGAAGCGGGACTTCCGTCAGCTGTGGATCACCCGTATCTCCGCGGCTGTCAAGGCCCAGGGCATGAACTATTCCAGCTTCATGCACGGTCTGAAGGTCGCCGGCATCCAGATCAACCGCAAGATGCTGTCCGAGATGGCGATCAACGACACCGTGGCGTTCGCCGCCCTGTGCGACATCGCCAAGAAGGCCATCTGAATACCCGCACAGCGCCCTGTTCACGGGGCGCTGTGTTTTTTTGTAGAAATGTGCAAAAAATGGTAGAAAATGCCGCGCGGGTTTGGTATAATAAATTATATTAGTTGAGACGACACTCTTTTGTATTTGAATTTACCAAATTAGAGAAAGAGGTGTTTCCAATGTATTGATGTAAGTAACAAGCTGGATTTATACCACGAAAGGACAATCGACACCAAAAATTCTGTATCAATCATAAGAACTATAAGAGGAGGACATATGAAAACAAAAAAATGTGTATCGGCGCTTCTCCTGAGTATTCTGATGATTCTTTCGTTAGTGCCGACTGCATCTGCAACCGAAAGTGGGACCGCAACTGTTATTACGGAAAATGAAAAAGCAATTATTACAGTTGACGGAACAGTTATTGAGATACCGGTCGATGATTCTACCTGCGAATATATAGCCGAAACGAGCGTGGTGAATGACGCAGGGGTTGACTGGGTTCGCGTAGATTTATATTCTGTTGATGAAAATGGAACAAGAGCTGCGATTGGATTTGCTACGTATAGTTGGTTTGTTTCAAACCGAACAGGTGGCATGGATGGATACTATACGCTGATATTTCAATGGAAAGCGTCTCTTTTGCTGGATAGAATATATGTGACAGACTACTGCCTAACGACACCGACTGGAAAAGTGGTGGCAAGTGGAAGCCCTAGGATTCCTGCCCATGGAAAAGCAAATGGAAATTACACTGTGGGGACATATTGGAGCGACGCTGGGGTCGAAACAATGTACATGGATACTACGCGCATTGAGGGAGTTCCGATGGATGAATCCTATCAATCGGTCTTTACAGTACCAGTTCGGCAAGTTATTGATGTGAATTGACGACGTGAGGTGTGAAAACTTGATTATTGGTGCATTGGCGTATTTCACCCGCAATATGCGGGAGGTGCAGCCCAGAGTACAGAAGCTGCCCCCCTGCAATGGGCGGGTATTCTGGTCCATCGGCTTTATCCTGGAGCAGAGCGGCCGCACGAAGCTCCTGATGGTATGCGAGCCGGGGCAATCTGCCGCGTTTCGCCCAGGGGATACCGATCCGGATCGGCTGGAGGCGGACGGTGCAGAGTACTTGGTAGCCGGCATCAACGCCGGTACGCTCTGGATGAACATGGAGGAGCGGTTCGACGCGCGGCCCTTTGAGCTGGCAGCCCTGTTGGGGAAAGTGCCTGAGATCCCAGAGGAGCTGGGGAAGATGCCGCTGCCGAACCTGCCGATCTGCGAGATCGTGCTGCTGGACAGCCTTGACGCGCTTCCGACGGGGCCTGTGGACGTGGTGCTGAGCAGCGGGGAGCGCTGGCACCTGGCGCCGTAACTGAATACCCGCACAGCGCCCTGTTCACGGGGCGCTGTGTTTTTTTGCGCGAACGGGCAAGAAACAGTGGAAAATGGCGGAAAGCTCTGCTATAATGTTTCCGCTGAAATGGGCGCGGCGGTACGGCGCGCCAAAATGGAGATCACACCGGCACAGGCCGCGGAAAGGATGATACGATGTACTGCACGAGAAAGATCAACGACGATTATACATGGGTGGGCGCCGACTGCCGGCGTCTGGCGATGTTTGAGGGCGTGTACGATGTACCTCAGGGCATCAGCTTCAACAGCTATCTGCTGACAGACGAAAAGACTGTGCTGTTCGACACGGTGGACAGCGCGGTGCGCCACACGTTTCGGGAGAACCTGACCCACGCGCTGGCGGGACGGGAGCTGGACTACGTGGTGGTGCACCACATGGAGCCGGACCACGCAGCGGAGCTGGCTGACCTGCTGCGGGACTATCCCCGGACGCAGGTGCTGTGCAGCGCCATGGCCAAGACCATGATCGGCCAGTTCTTCGGGCCGGAGCTGGCGGGGCGCATCACCGTTATCAAGGAGGGGGAGACGCTGTCCACCGGACGGCACACCCTGCACTTTGTGGCGGCGCCCATGGTCCACTGGCCGGAGGTGATGCTGACCTACGATGCCACGGACAAGCTGCTGCTGTCGGCGGACGCCTTCGGCTGCTTCGGAGCCCTGAACGGCGCGCTGTTCGCCGATGAGGTGAACTTCGACCGCGACTATCTGGACGAGGCGCGGCGCTACTACACCAACATTGTGGGCAAGTACGGCCCCCAGGTGCAGGCGGTGCTGAAGAAGGCGGAGACGCTGGACATCCAGATGCTGCTGCCGCTCCACGGCTTCGTGTGGCGGGAGGAGCTGGGCTATCTGCTGGGCAAGTATGACCTGTGGAGCCGGTACGAGCCGGAGGTGCGGGGCGTCATGATCGCCTACGCCTCGGTGTACGGCGGCACGGAGAACGCCGCCAACGTGCTGGCCTGCCGTCTGGCAGAGCAGGGCGTGCAGGTGAAGATGTTCGACGTGTCGGTGACGCCGGCACCCTATGTCGTGTCCGACGCCTTCAAGTACAGCCATCTGGTGTTCGCGTCCGCCACGTATAACATGGGCATCTTTGTGACCATGGAGGACCTGCTCCACGACATCGCGGCCCACGCCCTGGCGGACCGGCGGTACGCCCTGATCGAGAACGGCACCTGGTCGCCGGCCAGCGGTAAGAAGATGGATGCGCTGCTGTCCCCGCTGAAGGGCTGGTCCGCGGTGGAACCGGTGCTGACGGTGAAGTCGGCGCTGCGGCCGGATCAGGCGGCCCAGATGCAGCGTCTGGCCGATGCCATTGCCGCCGACGTGAAGGCGGAGCAGACGGAGGAGGACGCCTCCGGCGAGGGAAAGCACCGCTACGTGTGCAAGGTGTGCGGCTACGTTTACGAGGGCGACGAGTTGCCGGCAGACTACAAATGCCCGCTGTGCGGCGCCGGTCCGGAGTATTTCCGGCAGGAGGCCTGATCTGCGGCGAAAAAAGTGGGAAAATTCCGGTGAAAAACCGGAATTTCTCCTTGCAAAATGGAAAAAGCCGTGCTATCATATTTTGGTGAATCCGCACAGCTTCGGATCTCCGGTCGGTGCCGCAAGGTTGGCCGGAGGGAGGAGGAGGCTGGAGGTACAAACTAAAACAAAAGGAGAAACAACAAAATGGCAAATCAGAACGTCGTATCCATGAAGGCTCTGCTGGAGGCCGGTGTGCATTTCGGTCATCAGACCCGTCGCTGGAACCCCAAGATGGCTCCCTATATCTACACCGAGCGCAACGGCATCTATATCATCGACCTGCAGAAGACCGTGAAGAAGCTGGAGGAGGCTTATGCCTTCGTGCGTCAGCTGTCCGAGAGCGGCCAGTCCCTGCTGTTCGTGGGCACCAAGAAGCAGGCGCAGGAGGCCATCAAGGATGAGGCTACCCGCTGCGGCATGTACTACGTCAACGCCCGCTGGCTGGGCGGTATGATGACCAACTTCAAGACCATGCGTACCCGTATCGACCGTCTGAACCAGCTGAAGACCATGCAGGCCGACGGCACCTTCGATATGCTGCCCAAGAAGGAAGTCATCAAGCACCTGGGCGAGATCGAGAAGCTGGAGAAGTATCTGGGCGGCGTGAAGGAAATGAAGAAGCTGCCCGGCGCTCTGTTCATCGTGGACACCCGCAAGGAGCGCAACGCCATCGCCGAGGCGCACCGTCTGGGCATTCCCGTTGTGGCCATCGCCGATACCAACTGCGATCCCGACGAGATCGACTATCCCATCCCCGGCAACGATGACGCCATCCGCGCCATTAAGCTGATCGCCTCCGTGATGGCCAACGCCATGATCGAGGGCCGTCAGGGCGAGCAGAACGAGGAGGCCGCCGAGGCCAAGGACGCTGAGTAAGTCCGGAATCACACCGCGTATCTCACGGGGCAGGGAAGTGTCCCTGCCCCTTTTTCAATCATATTTTACAGGAGGATATAAAAATGGCTTTTACTGCCGCTGATGTAAAGACCCTGCGCGAAATGACCAGCGTGGGCATGATGGACTGCAAGAAGGCGCTCGTCGAGTGCGATGGCGATATGGATAAGGCTGTTGAGTGGCTGCGTGAGAAGGGTCTGGCCAAGGCTGCCAAGAAGGCCGGCCGCATCGCCGCCGAGGGCATGTCCTACGCACTCACCGAGAACGGCGTGGGCGTCGTGGTGGAGGTCAACTGCGAGACCGACTTCTGCGCCAAGAGCGACCTGTTCGTGGCCTTTGTGAAGGACATCGCCAAGGTCATCGCCGAGCAGGATCCCGCCGATGTGGATGCTCTGATGAACTGCAAGTACTTGGACAGCGATCTGACCGTCTCCGAGACCATGCCCGAGAAGGTCATGTCCATCGGTGAGAACCTGCAGATCCGCCGCTTCGTCCGCTTCGCCGAGAACACCAGCGTGGGCTATGTCCATGCCGGCGGCAAGATCGGCGTGCTGGTGAATCTGGCCGTGGAGGGCGATATCGACGCCACCGAGATCGGCAAGAACATCGCCATGCAGATCGCGGCCCTGAACCCCCGCTTCTGGGATAAGGCTCAGGTCACCGACGAGGTGCTGGCTGAGGAGAAGAAGATCGCTCTGGCCCTGATGGACACCGATCCCAAGATGGCCTCCAAGCCCGAGGCCGTGAAGGAAAAGATCGTCATGGGCAAGATGAACAAGTTCTACGAGGAGAACTGCCTGATGCAGATGGAGTTCGTCCGCAGCGACATCTTCCAGGGTTCCGTGGAAAAGTACGTGGCCGACGCTGCCAAGAAGCTGGGCGGCTCCGTGAAGTTCGTGGACGCCGTGCGCTTCCAGACCGGCGAGGGCATCGAGAAGAAGCAGGAGGACTTCGCCGCTGAGGTCGCTGCTCAGATGAACATGGGCAAGTAATTGCCGCTGATCGTATGAAATTACGCAGGGGAGAGGCTTTGTAACAGGGCCTCTCCCTGCGCTTTTTGCACGGGAAAACGACACAGGATGGCGGCGGCCGGATCCGGCTGCCGCAGAGAAAGGAGAACGCTTATGACAAACGAAGTGCTGCAAACCATCAAGTCCCGCAGGACAGTCCGCGCATATCGCTCCGATGCCGTGCCGGAGGAGCTGCTGCAGGCGGTGCTGGAGGCGGGGACCTACGCGCCCACCGGCCGCGGCCGCCAGTCTCCGACCATCATCGCCGTGACATCCGAGGGCTATCGCCAGAAGATCTCTGAGCTGAACGCGGCGGTGCTGGGCAGCGACTCCGACCCCTATTATGGAGCGCCGGTCATCATCCTCGTATTGGCGGACGGCACGGCCAATACCTTTGTGGAGGACGGCAGCTGCGTGCTGGAGAATATGATGCTGGCCGCCGCATCCCTGGGCCTGGGCTCCGTTTGGGTACACAGAGAGCGGGAGATCTTCGACAGCGAAGAGGGCAAGGCGCTTTTACAGGCATGGGGCCTTCCGGAAACGCTGCGGGGCGTCGGCAGTATCGCGCTGGGCTATCCGGCGGGCGCCATTAACGAAGCGGCAAAAAGAAAGGACGGCTACATCGTCCGCGTATAAGGACAAAAAACATCCCCCGTGCAGCAGCATGGGGGATATTTCTGCCTTTTTTTGGCCGGATGGGCGATTTTACGTGGATTTTACACGAGGACGCTTTTTCATTTTACCTGCCCGCCGTATTCTGTGAACTGTAAGGGACATCCAAAATCAAATAAGAAACGAGGTACGAATATGAAAAAGATCCTTGCATTTGCACTGAGCGCTGTCATGGCGCTGGCTCTGCTGGCCGGCTGCGGCAAGCAGACCGATAACAACAGCAGCAGCAACGACAACGGCGGCGACGCCAGCGATACCCCTGCCGCCTCCGTCAGCGGCACCGTCTCCACCGACGGTTCCACCTCCATGGAGAAGGTCATCGGCGCGCTGAGCGAGTCCTACATGGCGGCCAACAAGGACGTTACCGTCAACTACAATCCCACCGGCTCCGGCGCAGGCATCACCGCCGTGCAGGAGGGCACCTGTGACATCGGCCTTTCCTCCCGTGCCCTGAAGGACGAGGAGAAGGCGGCCGGCCTGAAGGAAACCGTGCTGGCCTACGATGGCATCGCCATCATCGTCCACCCCGACAACCCCGTCAGCGACCTGAGCATCGAGCAGATCGCCAAGCTGTACACCGACGAGATCACCAACTGGAAGGACGTGGGCGGCAGCGATGCCGAGGTGGTTCTGATCGGCCGCGAGGCGGCCAGCGGTACCCGCGACGGCTTCGAGTCCATCACCGGCACCAAGGATAAGTGCCAGTACCGTCAGGAGCTGACCTCCACCGGCGATGTCATCACCGCCGTGAGCCAGAACCCCGATGCCATCGGCTACGCCTCTCTGGCGGCCATCAAGGACAGCGTGAAGGCCCTGAGTGTGGACGGCGTTACCCCCAGCGAGACCACCGTCAAGGACGGCAGCTATCAGGTGCAGCGTCCCTTCGTGCTGGTGACGGTGGAGGGCAAGGCCCTCTCCGCTGCGGCACAGTCCTTCTTCGACTACGCCACCTCCGCTGATGCGGCAGACATCATCGCCAAGGCCGGCGCAGTAGCGGCCAACTGAAAGTAAGGCGCGGCAGGCGACGCTCGGCGACGGGCGCCGCCTTGCCCCGTATGCGGAGGTACGCACATGAAAGTAAAACGAGTTCTGGAAAACACCATACACGGCTGGTTTCTGCTGATGGGTCTGGTAACGGTGGGCTGTGTGCTGCTGATCTCAGTCTACCTCATCATTTCCGGCATCCCCGCCATTCGGGAGATCGGACTGGTGAAGTTCCTGTTCGGCAAGGTGTGGGATTCCAACGCGGCCACGCCCCAGTTCGGCATCCTGTCTTTCATCCTCACCAGCGTGTACGGCACGGCAGGGGCCATCCTGCTGGGCGTACCGGTGGGATTCATGACAGCCGTGTTTCTGGCGAAAATGGCGCCGCCGCGTCTGAAAGCGGTGGTGTCCTCGGCGGTGAGCCTGCTGGCGGGTATCCCGTCGGTGGTGTACGGCCTGGTGGGCATGCTGGTGCTGGTGCCGGGCATCCGGAAGCTATTCCACATTCCTGACGGCTCCGGTCTGCTGGCGGCCATCATCGTGCTGGCCATCATGATCCTGCCGTCCGTCATCAACGTGGCCATGACGGCACTGGAGGCGGTGCCGCGGGAGTACGAGGACGCATCGCTGGCGTTGGGCGCCACGGCCACGGAGACATGGTTCAAGGTGTCCGTCCCCGCCGCCCGCAGCGGTATCGCGGCAGCGGTAGTGCTGGGGGTGGGCCGCGCCATCGGCGAGGCCATGGCCGTGATGATGGTGTCCGGCAACGTGCCCAATATGCCGAAGCTGTTTGAGAGCGTGCGGTTCCTGACCACTGCCGTGGCCAGCGAGATGGGGTACGCGGCGGCGGGCCTGCAGCGGCAGGCGCTGTTTTCCATCGCGCTGGTGCTGTTCCTGTTCATCATGCTCATCAACGCGGCGCTGAATTTCTTCCTGAAGCGCAGTAAGGAGAAGTAAGACATGGACAAGACGAATTTTACCGCCCGCCGCAGGGTCTGGGGCGCTGTGATGCGGGGACTGATGGTGCTGTGCGCGGTCATCACCTGCGCGCTGGCGGCGTTCCTCATCATCTACGTGCTGGCCAAGGGTGTGCCCAACCTGTCGTGGCAGCTGCTGAGCACCAAGCCCAGCTATCTGGACGACACCATCGGCATCCTGCCGGACATCATCAGCACCGTCTGCATGGTGCTGACCACGCTGCTGATCGTCCTGCCGGTAGGTGTGTGCGCGGCGGTGTACCTGACGGAATACGCGGGCAACCGGAAGCTGGTGGCGGTCATTGAGTACGCGGCGGAGACGCTGTCCGGCATCCCGTCCATCATCTACGGTCTGGTGGGCCAGATGTTCTTCTGTCAGTTTCTGGGTATGAAGAAATCCCTGATCGCCGGCGCTATGACGCTGGTGATCATGAACCTGCCCACCATCATGCGCACCACGCAGGAGAGCCTGAAGACCGTACCCCAGAGCTACCGCGAGGGCGCATTCGGCCTGGGAGCAGGGAAGTGGCGTACCATCCGGACGGTGGTGCTGCCGGGCTGCGTGGACGGCGTCATCACCGGCTGCATCCTGGCGGTGGGCCGCATTCTGGGCGAGACGGCGGCGCTTCTCTATACCGCAGGCTTCGCCCACGCGCTGTACGGCAGTCTGAGCGAAACGCTGCAGGGCGCAGGCGCTACGCTGTCGGTGGCACTGTACGTCTACGCCAAGGAGCAGGGTGAGTTCGATGTGGCCTTCGCCATCGCCGCCATCCTGATGGCGCTGGCGCTGCTCATCAATCTGGCGGCCAGCCTGACGGGACGCTATTTCAAGAAACGGAGGAGCCTATGAGCGATATCATCACGGTGGAGGATCTGAACCTGTGGTACGGCAGTACCCAGGCGCTGCACCATGTGAGCATGGAGATACCGGAAAAGAGCATCACGGCCCTGATCGGGCCGTCCGGCTGCGGCAAGTCCACGTTCCTCAAGACGCTGGACCGCATGAACGATCTGGTGCCGGGCGTGCGCATCGAGGGTACGGTGCGCTACGATGGCAGGGACATCTTTGCACCCGATGTGGATGTCAATGAGCTGCGGCGGCAGGTGGGCATGGTGTTCCAGAAGCCCAACCCGTTCCCCATGAGTATCTACGACAACGTGGCCTACGGGCCCCGTACCCACGGCGTGCGCAACCGCGCCAAGCTGGATGAGATCGTGGAGCAGTCCCTGCGTTCGGCAGCCATCTGGGACGAGGTGAAGGACCGGCTGAAGAAAAACGCACTGGGCCTCTCCGGCGGCCAGCAGCAGCGCCTGTGTATCGCCCGGGCGCTGGCGGTGGAGCCGCAGGTGCTGCTGATGGATGAGCCTACGTCGGCGCTGGACCCCATCTCCACATCGAAAATAGAGGAGCTTGCAATTGAGCTGAAAAAACGGTACACTATTGTTATCGTCACACACAATATGCAGCAGGCGCTGCGTATTTCGGACCGTACCGCGTTTTTCCTGCTGGGTGAGCTGATCGAGTACGACGACACGGAGCGCATATTCTCCACGCCGTCCCAGAAAAAGACCGAGGATTACATTACGGGGAGGTTTGGCTGATGAGGAGCCGCTTTGATGAGCAGCTGGCCCAGCTGCATCGGGAGCTGATCGAGATGGGCGCGCTGTGCGAGCGCGTGATCGCGCTGGCCGCCAAGGCCCTGACCACAGGGGATAAGGCGCTGGCCCAGCAGGTGCCGCCGCTGGATCGGGAGATCGACCGGAAGGAGCGAGACATCGAGAACCTGTGTCTGCGGCTGCTGCTGCATCAGCAGCCGGTGGCCGGCGACCTGCGCCGCATCTCCGCGGCCCTGAAGATGATCACGGACATGGAACGCATCGGCGATCAGGCCGACGACATCGCCGAGATCGTGCTGTATCTGGCGGACGTACCGGCGGAGAGCCACGTGCTGCTGCAGAAGATGGCGGAGGCCGCCATCGGCATGGTCAGCGACAGCGTGGACGCCTACGTGCGGCAGGATGTGGAGCTGGCGGAGCAGGTCATCGCCCACGATGACACGGTGGACGACTACTTCGAACAGGTCAAGCAGGCGCTGATCCACCGCATTGCCAACGATCCGGCGGAGGGCGGCACGGCCCTGGATCTGCTGATGATCGCCAAGTATCTGGAGCGCATCGGCGACCATGCCACAAATATCGCCGAGTGGGTGGAGTTTTCCGTCACCGGCGTACACAAGGAGGGATGACCCATGATCTGGTGCGTGGAGGACGACGCCAGTATTCGGGATATCGAAGTATACGCACTGAACTCCACGGGCTTTTCCGCGGAGGGCTTTGCCGATGGCGCGGCCTTCTGGGCGGCGCTGGAGAAGGACCGGCCGGAGCTGGTGGTGCTGGACGTGATGCTGCCGGAGATCGACGGCATCCAGCTGCTGCGCCGCATGAAGGCCGACCCCGCCCTGCGGGATATCCCCGTCATCATGGCCACGGCCAAAGGCGCGGAGTATGACAAAATACTGGGGCTGGATCTGGGAGCGGACGACTACCTGACCAAGCCCTTCGGCGTCATGGAGCTGGTGTCCCGTGTCAAGGCGGTGCTGCGCCGGTGCAGGCCGGTACAGCAGCAGGTACTGCGCTGCGGCGGCCTTGCCGTGGATACCCAGGAGCACACCGTCACCGCTGACGGCGTGCGGGTGGAGCTGACGTACAAGGAGTTCCAGCTGCTGCGGCTGTTCCTGTCCCACATGGGTACGGCCTTTACCCGCGACCAGCTGATGGAGCAGGTGTGGGGCATGGACTTCTGCGGCGAGAGCCGCACCATCGACATGCACATCCGCACCCTGCGGCAGAAGCTGGGGGCCTATGGCGAGCATATTGAAACGGTGCGCAGCGTGGGCTACCGATGGAGGGCGCAGCTGTGAACAATACCATGACAAGACGTATTTTCCGGTCCACGCTGCTGGTGGGCGTGGTGGTGCTGCTGGCGGCGCTGGCACTGGTGTTGGGCGTGCTGTACAGCTACTTTGGCCGCGTACAGGAGTCCCAGCTGCGGGACGAGCTGAGCCTGGCGGCAGTGGGCGTGACCCAGAGCGGTGAGGACTACCTCCGCCAGCTGAAGTCCGACCAGTACCGTATTACCTGGGTGGCGGCGGACGGCAGCGTGCTGTTCGACACCCAGGCGGATGCCTCCGCCATGGAGAACCACGCCCAGCGGCAGGAGGTGCGGCAGGCCCTGGCCTACGGCGAGGGAGAGAGCAGCCGGTACAGCAGTACCCTGCTGCAAAAGACGGTATACTACGCCAAGCTGCTGCCGGATGGCACGGTGCTGCGCCTGTCCTCCGTCCGCGTGACGGCGGGTGTGCTGATGCTGAATATGCTGCAGCCGCTGCTGCTGCTGGTCATCGCGGTACTGATCCTGTCCGGCGTGCTGGCCGGACGGCTGGCCAAGCGGATCACCGAGCCTCTGAACCGCCTGGATCTGGAGAACCCTCTGGAGAACGATACCTATGAGGAGCTGGCGCCCCTGCTGCGGCGGATGGAGCACCAGCGCCGCCAGATCGACCGGCAGATGGATGAACTGAAGCAGCGGGCCGAGGAATTCCAGCAGATCACCGGCAGCATGAACGAGGGCCTGGTGCTGCTGGACGAGAACGGCGCCATCCTCAGCATCAACCCGGCGGCCCAGCGCCTGCTGGGCACCGACAACGCCTGTGTGGGTCAAGATATCCTGACGGTGGACCGCGATGTATCCCTCAGCGACGGTCTGCGCACTGCGGCGCAGGAGGGCCACAGCGAGTTCCGCGGCCGGCGCGGCGGCAGAGAGTATCAATTCGACATCAGCCGCATCCAGACGGAGGGCCGTACAGCGGGCACGGTGCTGCTGGTGTTCGACGTGACGGAGCGCGCCTTTGCCGAGCAGAACCGGCGGGAGTTCACCGCCAACGTTTCCCACGAGCTGAAAACGCCCTTGCAGGGTATCATCGGCAGCGCGGAGCTGCTGGAAAACGGCATGGTGAAGCAGGAGGACGTGCCCCGCTTTGTGGGACATATCCGCTCCGAGGCCCAACGTCTGGTGACGCTGATCGGCGACATCATCCGCCTGTCCCAGCTGGACGAGGGCGAGCCCATGCCAACGGAGACCGTGGACCTGCTGGAGGTGACGCGGGAGGCTGCGGAGAATCTCCAGACTGCGGCGGCGGCCCGTAACGTGACCGTCACGGTGGAGGGGCAGCCGGCGGAGCTGGAGGGCGTGCGCCGCCTGCTGTACGAGATCGTGTATAACCTGTGCGACAATGCCATTAAGTACAACGTTACCGGCGGCCGCGTGGACTTGTCGGTATCGTGTACCGGCGGTACCGCCGCCGTCATGGTGCGGGATACGGGCATCGGCATCCCCGCCGACCAGCAGGATCGTGTGTTCGAGCGGTTCTACCGCGTGGACAAGAGCCATTCCAAGGCATCCGGCGGCACGGGCCTGGGGCTGTCCATCGTGAAGCACGCCGTCCAGTATCACCACGGCGTCATCGAACTGAAAAGCGAGCTGGGAAAGGGCACGGAGATCCGCGTCACGTTCCCCGTCAAGGCATAACGCGGCGGTGCGCTTCCGTTTTCAGGGAGCGCACCGCTCTTTCTGCCCGCTGTGTTGACAGGGCAGGGGACAGCCCGTATAATAAACTCGTATGCGACCATCCATTGGACCGTCCGCGCCCGTTGGCGGCGCGGCACAGAGGAGAGTATTATGCTGAAGATCCAGCACCTGACCAAAACTTACGGCGATAAGAAAGCCGTAGATGATCTGAGCCTGCACATCCAGGCGGGGGAGATCTACGGCTTCATCGGCCACAACGGCGCCGGTAAGACCACCACGCTGAAGGCGGCGGTGGGCATCCTGCCCTTCGATGAGGGGACCATTACCATCAACGGCCGCTCCATCCAGACTGAGCCGCTGGCCTGCAAGCGGGAACTGGCGTATATCCCCGACAACCCCGACCTCTACGAGTTCATGAGCGGCATCAGATACCTGAACTTTATCGCCGACATCTTCGGCGTCAGCGCGGCAGACCGGCAGGCCCGCATCCGCGACTACGCGGCGCGGTTCGAGCTGACAGACGACCTGGCCCAGCCCATTGCTGCCTATTCCCACGGCATGAAGCAGAAGCTGGCTATTATCGCCGCCTGGCTGCACCGGCCCAGACTCGTTATTATGGATGAGCCCTTCGTGGGCCTGGATCCCAAGGCGTCCCACCTGCTGAAGGGCATGATGCGGGAACTGTGCGATCAGGGCGGGGCCATCTTCTTCTCCACCCACGTGCTGGAGGTGGCGGAGAAGCTGTGCGACAAGGTGGCCATCATCAAGGGCGGCCGCCTCATCCGCTCCGGCACCATGGAGGAGGTCAAGGGTGACGACTCTCTGGAGCAGGTGTTCCTGGAGCTGGAGGACGAGACATGCTGAGCGTCCTTCTGAAAAAGCAGCTGACGGAGATCTTCCGCAACTATTTCTATAACCCCAAGACCAACAAGGCCCGTTCCAAGGCGGCAGTGGCCGCCTACATCGTGCTGTTCGCGGTGCTGATGGTGGTGATCCTGGGCGGCATGTTCACGGTCCTGTCCGTGGCTCTGTGTACGCCGCTGACCGCCGCGGGTCTGGACTGGCTGTACTTCGCGCTGATGGCCCTGCTGGCCACGCTGCTGGGCGCCTTCGGCAGCGTGTTCAACACCTACTCCGGGCTGTATCTGGCCAAGGACAACGACCTGCTGTTGAGCATGCCCATCCCCGTCAACACCCTGATGGCATCCCGCCTGCTGGGCGTGTACCTGATGGGCCTGATGTACAGCGGCGTGGTGATGCTGCCGGCGGTCATCGTCTACTGGGTGGCCACGCCTGCATCGGCCGCCGCCGTGATCGGCGGTGTGCTGCTGGTGTTCCTGCTGTCCGTGTTCGTGCTGACGCTGTCCTGTGCGCTGGGCTGGTTGGTGGCCAAGATCAGCCAGAAGCTGAAAAATAAGAGCTTCATCACCGTGGTGCTGTCGCTGGTGTTCTTCGGCGCTTACTACTTCTTCTATTTCAAGGCCGAGGACCTGCTGCAGGAGCTGCTGCGCAGCGCCGCCGTCTACGGCGCACGGATCAAGGGCGCGGCCTATCCGCTGTACCTGCTGGGCAGGGTGGGCACCGGTGACATTACGGCCATGCTGACGGTCTCGGCGGTGATACTGGCACTGTTCGCGGCACTGTGGGTCCTGCTGCGCCGGAGCTTCATCCGGATCGCCACCGCCACCGGCCAGTCGGCCAAGCGGGCCTATCGGGAGAGGGCGGCGGTGCGCCGCTCCGTGTCGTCGGCGCTGCTGAGCAAGGAGCTGCGCCGCTTCACCGCCAGCCCCAACTACATGCTCAACTGCGGGATGGGCGTCCTGCTGATGCCGCTGGCGGGCTTCACCCTGCTGTGGAAGGGCTCCGACATCCGCGCCGCCCTGGGCGCGGCTCTGGGGGCCGAGGCGGGGGCGTACCTGTCGGTGATGCTGACGGCGGCGCTGTGTATGCTGGCGGCCATGAACGACATGGCGGCGCCCTCCGTGTCCCTGGAGGGAAAGAGCCTGTGGCTGCTCCAGTCTCTGCCGGTGACGCCGTGGCAGGTGCTGCGGGCCAAGCTGCGGTTCCAGATGCTGCTGACGGCTATACCGATGCTGGTATGTCTGGTATGCGCGGTCATCGCGCTGCCCATGGCGGCGGCGGAGACAGCGCTGATGGCGGTACTGAGCCTGCTGTTCGTGGTGTTTTCAGCCCTGCTGGGACTGACGCTGGGCCTGAAGATGCCCCACCTCCACTGGACCAGCGAGCTGGCGCCCATCAAGCAGAGCGCCTGCGTGGCCATCACCCTTCTGGGCGGCTGGGGCTACGCGCTGGTGCTGCTGTTCGGCTTCCTGCTGGCGGGGCAGCGTCTGGGCGCGGCGGCGTACATGGGCATCTTTGCCGTGCTGACACTGCTGGCCTGTGTGTGGCTGTACCGCTGGCTGAAAAAGAAGGGCGTCGTGGTGTTCGCGGCCCTGTAAACGCAAAAAAAAGACGCCTTTGCACGTGCAAAGGCGTCTTTCCGCATCTCTTACAGGTGGTCCCGCGCATGGCGGCAGATGGCCTCGAAGCTGGTCTGGCTGATGTCGTGCTCCATTTTGCAGGCATCGGCCTCTGCCGTCTCCCGATCCACGCCCAGCGCCATCAGGAAGCGGGTCAGCGTCTGGTGCCGGTCCAGCATGCTGGAGGCGATGGACATCCCCTGCTCCGTCAGGGTGATGAGACCCTCCTTATCCATGGTGATGTACCCGTTCTCCCGCAGCCGCTTGGTGGCATACGTCACGCTGGGCTTCGTCACGCCCAACTTCTCTGCGATGTCGATGGAGCGGACATACCCGTGCTCCTTCTGCATCATCAGCATGGCCTCCAGGTAATCCTCAGACGCCCTCAGTATCTGCATAAAATTCACCAACGTTCCGTTTCAGAGTACCTATACGCTAACACACTTTAACCAAATTTGCAAGGGGCGAAAAAAATTGATAACAGGGGCTTGACAAAAGCGGTTAGATGTACTAAACTATCTCCGCTGGTTAGATATCACTAACCTCCTGCATAAATGGCGGCAGTGACAGCCATTCTTTTTCAGACACAGGTTAGTGCAGACTAACCGTAGAAAACGGAGGGAATAACATGATGCCTTTGGCTTTGGCAGATGTGGGAACGGAGAATCTGATCCTCAAGGTGGGCGGTTCTCCGGAGGTCAAGAAGCATCTGGAGGATCTGGGCTTTGTGGCCGGCGGGACCGCCACGGTGGTGGCGTCCATGAGCGGCAACATCATCGTCAAGGTGAAGGAGGCCCGTGTGGCCATCAGCGAGGAAATGGCCCGCAAGATCATGGTATGAATCAGTCCATAAAAAACACATAGAAGGAGAGAACAACAATGAAAACGTTACGTGAAGTGAAGATCGGCGAGACTGCCAAAGTCGTAAAGCTCCACGGCGAAGGCCCCGTCAAGCGCCGGATCATGGACATGGGCATCACCAAGGGCGTGGAAGTTTACGTCCGCAAGGTAGCGCCTCTGGGCGACCCTATGGAGGTCACTGTCCGCGGCTATGAGCTGAGCCTGCGCAAGGCGGATACCGAGATGATCGAGGTCGAGTGATTTTTGTGAGTCATGGTTAAGTTAAACTAACCGAAAGGAGAGACATATGGAAAAACAAATCAAGATCGCGTTGGCGGGCAACCCCAACTGCGGTAAGACCACGCTGTTCAATGCGCTGACCGGCTCCAACCAGTTCGTTGGTAACTGGCCCGGCGTCACCGTGGAGAAGAAAGAGGGCCGTCTGAAGAAGCACGAGGACGTGGTCATCATGGACCTGCCCGGCATCTACTCCCTGTCCCCCTACACGCTGGAGGAAGTGGTTGCCCGTAACTATCTGATCAATGAGCGCCCCGATGCCATCCTGAACATCATTGACGGTACCAACCTGGAGCGCAACCTCTACCTGACCACTCAGCTGACCGAGCTGGGTATCCCCGTTGTCATCGCCATCAATATGATGGACGTGGTCCGCAAGAACGGCGACCAGATCAACGTGGCTGAGCTCAGCCGCGAGTTGGGCTGCAAGGTGATGGAGATCTCCGCCCTGAAGGGTGACGGCGTCATGGCCGCCGCAGAGGCTGCTGTGGAGGCTGCCGGCAACACCAAGACCATCCCCATGCACACCTTCTCCGGCCCCGTGGAGCACGCCATCGCCCACATTGAGGAGGCCGCCGTACATAATATGCCCGAGGAGCAGCAGCGCTGGTACGCCATCAAGATCTTCGAGCGTGACGACAAGGTGCTGGAGCAGCTGAAGATCGACGCCACCGTCATGGGCCACATCGAGGAGGACATCAAGGCCGCCGAAAAGGAGCTGGATGACGACGCGGAGAGCATCATCACCAACGAGCGCTATGTCTATATCGCCCAGATCATCAAGGGCTGCTACAAGCAGAAGAAGGCCAAGGGCGAGCTGTCCGCTTCCGATAAGATCGACCGCATCGTGACCAACCGCTGGCTGGGCCTGCCCATCTTCGCACTGGTCATGTTCCTGGTGTACTGGATCGCCATGGTGGCCGTGGGCGCCCCCGCTACCGACTGGGCCAACGACGGCGTGTTCGGCGACGGCTGGCACCTGCTGGGCATCGGCTCCAGCGCCTACAACGATGCCAGCGATGAGTACACCGCCTCTGTGCAGGCTGTGGAAGCTTTCCTGGGCATTGAGATCGACACCGAGGCGGAAGACTTCGATGCTGATGCCATTCTGGCTCAGGTGAATGCCTTCACCTCCGACAGCAACGCCACCGCTGCGGTGGACGTGGAGGACGAGGAGACTCTGGCGATCAATACCATGACCGCCTACTACGACGCCATCCCTGACGGCGCCGATGAGGACACCACTATTGGCGTCACCTACGTGGACGCTGCGGCTTACCTCAATGAGAACGGCTTTGACGAGCCCGACCCCGCCGACTACGGCGTGTGGGTCCCCGGTATCCCTGTTCTGATCGGCGACGCGCTGGAGTCCTCTGGTACGGCTGACTGGCTGAGCGGCCTGATCCTTGACGGTATCGTGGCCGGTGTCGGCGCCGTTCTGGGCTTTGTTCCCCAGATGCTGGTGCTGTTCCTGATGCTGGCCTTCCTGGAGGCCTGCGGCTATATGGCCCGTATCGCCTTCGTTCTGGACCGTATCTTCCGCAAGTTCGGCCTGTCCGGTAAGTCCTTCATCCCCATGCTCATCGGCGTGGGCTGCGGTGTGCCCGGTGTTATGGCCTCCCGTACCATTGAAAATGAGCGTGACCGTCGTATGACCATCATGACCACCACGTTCATCCCCTGCGGCGCGAAGGTGCCCTTCATCGCCATGATCGCCGGCGCTCTGTTCGGCGGCAGCGCATGGGTATCCACCTCCGCTTACTTCATCGGCATGGCTGCCATCATCATCTCCGGCATCATGCTGAAGAAGACCAGAATGTTTGCCGGCGACCCCGCTCCCTTCGTTATGGAGCTGCCCGCCTACCACTGGCCCACTCTGGGCAACGTGCTCCGTTCCATGTGGGAGCGCGGCTGGTCCTTCATCAAGAAGGCCGGTACCATCATCCTTCTGTCCACCATCTTCGTGTGGTTCACCACCTACTTCGGCTGGGTGGACGGTACGTTCCGCATGCTGGATGAGTCCGAGATCGACTCCTCCATTCTGGCTGCCATCGGCGGCGCTATCGCCTGGATCTTTGCGCCTCTGGGCTGGGGCAACTGGCAGGCTACCGTGGCTTCCATCACCGGTCTGGTGGCCAAGGAGAACATCGTCGGCACTCTGGGCATCCTGTACGGCGGCGGCGACGGCAGCGTGTACGATGCCATGGCGGCGGCCTTCACCGGCATCACCGGTTACAGCTTCCTGGTGTTCAACCTGCTGTGCGCTCCCTGCTTCGCGGCGATCGGCGCGATCAAGCGTGAGATGAACAACGCCAAGTGGACCTGGTTCGCCATCGGCTATCAGTGCGGCTTCGCCTATGTCATCGCCCTGATGATCAACCAGTTCGGCAGCCTCTTCACCGGCAGCGCCAACGTTCTGGGCGTGATCGTGGCGGTCATCCTGCTGGCCGGCCTGATCTACATGCTGGTCCGCCCCTACAAGGAGGCCACCAAGCTCAGCGCCAGAGTCTGATGACCTGAGCGACCCTGATTTACAAGCAAAGGAGTGATTTTCATGCTGGATTGGATCGCGGCAAACCTTGCCACCATATTGATTTGTGCCTTACTGATCGTCATCGTATTTCTCATCGTCAGATACCTGCTGCGTCAGAAGAAGGCGGGAAAAAACTCCTGCGGTGCCGGCTGCGCGCACTGTGCCATGCACGGTGAGTGCCATGGCGGGCACAAGAGATAACCGTGCAAGACCTCCGGCGGCAGCCGGAGGTCTTGACACATTTCAAATTCGTGTTTTCAAATTGGAGGTATCATCATGATCGAAACGATTCTGAAGATCGACGGTATGGCCTGCGGCATGTGCGAGAGCCACATCAACGATGTGGTGCGCCGCACCTGCGACGTGAAGAAGGTCACATCCTCCCACACCAGGGGCGAGACGGTGATCCTGTCGGAGCAGCCGGTGGACGAGGCGGCGCTGCGTGCCGCCATCAAGGATACGGGTTACGAGGTGAAGGAAGTCTCCTCCGCGCCCTACGAGAAGAAGGGGCTGTTCGGCGTGTTCAAGCGCTGACGTCCTCTTGCGCCGCCATGCGCGGTGTGCTATCATCCTGTGTATAGAGGAAAAGGTCCCCGTGCCGCCTCGGCGGCACGGGGACCTCACGACAATAGAGGAGGGACTGCCATGAGAATGACCGTACTGTTCGGAAGTCCGCGGGGTGCCGAGAGCAACACCCGCGCACTGCTGATGCCGCTTCTGGAGACGTGGCGTCAGGCGGGCCACACGGCGGAGATCTACGACCTCTACGACCTGAAAATCGAGGGCTGCCGCGCCTGTCTGGGCTGTCAGCAGGACTGGGAGACGCCCGCCTGCGTTCTGGACGACGACATGCAGCCCATATTCGACAGCATCCTCTGAAGCGACTTGACGCTGCTGGCCACGCCCATCTACTCCTGGTATTGCACCGCCCCTGTGAAGGCGGCGCTGGACCGGCTGGTCTACGCCATGGACAAGTACTACGGCCCGCGTGGCAAGGGCCCTGCGCTGCTGGCGGGGAAGCCCATGGCGGCGGTGCTGACCTGCGGCTACCGGCCGGAGAAGGGCACGGATCTCTTTGCAGAGGGGATGCGCCGATGGTGCCGCCATACCGGCATGCGCTGGCTGGGCAGCCTGGAGGAGCGCCACATGGGCTACGGCACCGTGTTCATGGACGGCGAAAAGGCGTCTCACGCCCGAGCCTTCGCCCAGACGCTTATGACGCAGCTGACAGACGCTTCTGCAGCAGGGGGGCCAGCAGCGCGGTGACGGCGATCTTCAGCATGTCCCCGGGCAGGAACGGCAGCATACCGGCCCACAGGATGGCGGAGACATCCATGCCCTTACCCATGTACCCGTTGAGGATCACCGCCATGTAGGGCAGGCCCACGGCATACAGCATGGCGAGGCCCGCCAGACACGCCGCCGCCGTCCGCAGGGGCCGCAGCTCCCGCTTGGCCGTCAGCAGGCCGATGAGCCACGCCGTGGGGATGAGCCCGATGAGGAAGCCGCAGGTGGGCTGCATCAGGTACGACAGCCCGCCGCCCTGGGTGAAGATGGGCAGGCCGATGAGCCCCAGCGCCACATACACCGCCTGACTGGCCGCGCCGTAGGCGGGGCCCAGCAGGCATCCGGCCATAGCGGTGCAGAGGAATTGCAGCGTGATGGAGGAGTATCCCAGCGGAATGCGGATAAACGCGCCTGCGGCGGTGAGTGCGGCAAACAGCGCGGTACGGGTGAGCTTACGGGTATTCATAGGCGTGGGTCCTTTCCGTTTTTTTCCATTGTACCCTGCCGCCCCACCGCCGTGCAATAGGCAGGAAGCATAAAAAAGCCGCTATTAGGGGCGGTGACGTAAGAAAACATTTATGTGAGAGAATCGGCGTAGTTTAGGCTACGCCGGTTTTCTTTTCTTTTTGGGCTGCTTTGGATTGCTCCCTTGCTTCCTCAAAATCAAATGCACCAATGAAGTTGTAGACAATCTCGATTTCTCTGACCTTGATGCGCGGCTCGTTCTCGTCCGGCGTATAGACCTCGGAGATATAAATTTTCTCCACAAACTCCCGGAGAACAGAAGCGTCAAGCTGCTGCATATCGGTGTACTTCCTGACCGCTGCAATAAACTGTCTGACATTGACTTTCTGCTTTTCCTGTTCCTTGACTTCCTGCCGTAGATGTTCGACAAGGTTTGTAAGGTTGGTCTGTTCCAGCTCATAGTCACGGGACAGTTTGATGAAACGCTCGTCGGAGAGCTTGCCGGAAATGTTATCCTCATACAGTCGCTTGATGATAACATCCAGCTCGGCAATCCTCTTTTGCGATTGCGTCAGGGTATCTTTCTTTTGCGCCAGCTCCTTGTCCCGTTCCCGCAGGCTTTGATCCGCTGCCCGTTGCACAAAGTCGTCCTCATACTGTGTCACATACTGAATGGCTTCCCGCAGGTTCCGCAGTACGATTTCTTCAAGGACAACGCGCCGGATTGAATGGGTCGTACATAAGGTGCGGTCTTTACGGTAGGTAGAACAGATGTAATATTCCTGCTCTGGCTTGTAGCAATTAGCACGGCACAGGTACATCTTGCCGCCGCAATCCGCACAGTACAGCAGGCCGGAGAACATTCCCATGTCCCCCATTCTGGTAGGACGGCGACGGCCCTGCCGGATTTTCTGGACAATCAGAAATACACTTTCCTCAATGATGGGTTCCTGTGTGTTCTCAAAAATTACCCATTCCGACGGGTCGTTCCACAGCTTCTTCTTGCTCTTGAACGATTGCTTGGTGGTTTTGAAATTCACCGTATGGCCCAAATAGTCAAGGCGCTCCAAAATCCGTGATACCGTTTCATTCGTCCACTTGTAGGGACTGACAGGCGGCTTATTGGATACCGGCAGTCCCTTATCGTAGGCGTAAGCAGTAGGGTTTAGCACCCTATTTTGTGTCAGCCATTTTGCGATCTGCGTCGGCCCCATACCATCCATGCACAGTGCAAAAATCTTTTGGACAATGGCGGCAGCTTCTTCGTCCACGATCCACCGCTTCTTGTCCTCCGGGTCTTTCTTGTACCCATAGGGCGGGATGGTGGTAAGGTGTTCGCCGGAACGTCCCTTGGATTGCCATGTTGCCCGGATTTTCTTGCTGGTGTCCTTGGCGTACATTTCATTAAACACATTGCGGATGGCGGTAAACTCACTGTCCCCGCGTACACTGTCCACACCGTCATTGACGGCAATAAAGTGGACGCCATACTCTGGAAACAGCATTTCCGTGTACATCCCAACTTGAAGATAGTTACGCCCGAACCGGCTCATATCCTTAACGACAACGCGCTTGATCTTGCCCGCCTTGATGTCAGCAAGCATCCGCTGGAATCCGGGCCGGTTGAAGTTGGTTCCCGAATATCCGTCGTCCTCGTCATAGTGGCGGATGGCTGTATAGCCATGATCCCGGCAATACTTTTCCAAAATCCGCTTCTGGTTGCTGATACTATTGCTCTCGCCGTCCAGCTTATCTTCTTGGGAAAGACGCTCATAGCAGGCGGTAATGCCCTCGGCTTCCTCCTGCGGCTGGCTGTGGACATAGAATTGCAGCACCGTGTTTTGGATGGCCGTCTTGGTTTCCTCGCTCAACGGCGCGTCGTTGGACACGCGCTGAAAGGAAGTGACTGGCTGTTGGTACATTTGATTGTCAAGGTTCAAAGTAGTATCGTTATTCCGTGTCGCACGGCGGTTCCGTGCAATCACCATTTCCGGCTGTTTGCTCATAAGTTCCTCCTATTCCGCAGCCGGAAAACGAGGCATGATACAAGTATATTATACCATATCATGCCCCGTTCGTCTGCTCGTAGGAAATTAAAAAATCTTTAATTTTTAAGTCGCTGCTTTGCTCATATCGTTTTGGAGCAGCCGACGGATTTTCTTGACTGCGGTTTCTTTTGCGCCGTTTTTGACGGTCGCTTTCACAATATATCGAACGCCTCCGATCTCGTACTGACGTACTACGGGGGCGGTCTGGTTCTGACTTGTTACTGCACTCATACAGTAATCCCCCTTTCGCTTACATTGGTGTAAAACGAAATGGGCAGGACGGACGGCTGCTGGCACAGCTCCACGGGAGTTTCACCCCGGCCCATGCTGATGGGTGCGCCGCGCAATGCTTTGAGGGCGTTCAACGCGGGAGTATCATTGTCCTGCCTGTACGTCGTCGCCCGTAAGCTGCCACACTCACTTTACAGTATGGTGGTTCTCGCTCCGCTTTTCCCGTAGGGAAAAGCCTCATGGCGCACCTGCTGCACGGCTCGGCACAGACAGAATGTGTCCGTTTTGCCCTATGATGCGCCGCTGGTGCGGGCATATTTGTCAAAGAGCTGTGATGCCACAGACCTTTTGCTGGCGGGGAAAGGGTAAGCCGCTGCATCCAGCCGGGCAATTATCGTTAAACTTTAACGATGGCTTGGATCAACCTGATCTCTAAACACCGTTTCATGTACTCGTCCACGCACAAATGAGGGCAGCCGTCCTCGTCATAGAGCGTCCGGGTACACAGACAATTCATGTAATCGTCATAGTACCGAAGCAGCCGTTCTACGGCTTGGGGATCGCCCGCACGGGCAGACACATACACTGAAAGGGGCAAAGGCTCTTTGCCTTTGCAGGCAGGTTCTTTCATCCGCGTCAACCTCCTTCCGGCATGAGCGCCATCAATTTTACACGCAACTCTTTCAGTGTTTTTGTCCTGTGGCGCTGGACGGCGCTGCGGGACATCCCTGTGAGGCTGGCGATCTCGCTGTCTGCCATATCCAGTACGCAGTACAGGATCAAAATACTTTGTTCCTGTTGCGGCAGACTGGCAAAAGCGTCGGCCACAAGCTCGTTGTCGATATGTAAATCGTACCCATGAGAGCTAAACACAAAGCTGTCGCTGGGATAGCGGTCTACGGTGCAGAGCTTGTCCAACTCATGCTGCGGCAGGTCGCTGAATATCGTTTCACGATTTCTTTGACGCTTCATATTCCGCAGATAAGCCCGTGCCTCGTTTTTCAGCACTTTTTTGCAAAAGGCATCAAACTGGCCTCGTCCATAGTCGCGGGGGATAGCTTCCATCATTCTCACCCCCTTTCTGTTGGGGGATTAGGTGGTTCTCTCCCTTTCCGCTACTAATAATCCTGCGATACCCTTTGCTGCCCGCTGAACGCCTCCTTTTTAGACTTTTTTTGAAATCATCTTCGGGGTACAGAGCAGACCGCAGAAAACAACAAATTTCGCCCGGCAGGTCGTAGACCCACCGGGCGAAATTAGAAGTGTTATGAAATTGATTTACATAGTATAGTACATACTCATGGCCGCTTGTCCCCATTGCTGGGGACAGGCTTTTTTTGGCGGTGCAATCCCCGTCTTATTTTGTCGAAACGCTCTTTGCTTCATGGCGGCTCCCTCCTAAAGCCGCCGATCTCGCCAGCGTCAGGGCGTCGTCATTCTATATGAGGGCAAAAGAACGGCGGCCTTGATCTACTCAAAACCGCCGTATCGTCAGTGATACAGGAAAGCGCACGAAATCCTCTGCCCGTCAGCGGTTTTTTTCTTTCCTCCGCTGTGGAGGCAGATGTTTCTTATTGATTTACCACAAGCATAAACTACAAATGTTACACAAATGTCCGAGGTACCTTTAATTTCGACAAAAAAACAGGCTGAATTGTTACAATGCTCGGACATTTCAAAAAATATTTGAGAAATAGTAGAACCGGCAGGGTAGCATACGCCCCCCGCCGATTCCATACAGTTGCTATTCCGTTCTCAATCGTTCCACCAAAGTATCTTTCTCAATGGATCGGCTAACCCCATAGCTAATGCAAATCTGCAATCCGACGAGCAAAATGGAGAATAAAAGAATCGGGAATATATTAAACTCAAAAAGGATAAATTTCAGAGCCAATACCTTATTTGCCAAATAGCATAGCAAAGCACCTACTGTAACGCCCAAAAAGGTTGCCAATATTGCAGACTTTACACTAATGCTCATTCCCTCTCGGTAAAGCATTTTTCTTAGTTGTTGATTTGTCATTCCAACTGCCTGTAAAAGCGCAAATTCCCGTTTACGGACAATAGCGCTGCTGATTAGCATATTCACCATATTTAATAGCCCGAAAAGAATTACAAATGCAGATATACCGTACAGACTGCTTGTGGTTGCCTTTATGAATCCTCTAATTGTAGAAAATTCTTCATCGTAAATTTTGAGCCTCAAATTCGGATTTCCGCTTATAAGCGCCATGATCCCATCTTGAACAAATTCCTTATAATCCGGGTCGCAAAAAACGGATAAATGTGATGTATTATTATAAGGGGAAAGTTCTGCTATTGCTTCGCTGGTACAATAGAACAACCCTGTTGATGGGAAGTAAGCAATCCCGGCAACGGTAAAAGTTTTTTCAATGTTTTTTCCGGCAACATCAAAATGGAATAATAGTGTATCTCCAATTTTCAGATCGCCATAGTTTGTATCACTTCGATCTGTACGGTATTTATTGACAACTATGCCATCCAGACCGACTTCATCATAATTGATTGTACCGTCCACAAGTTCACTTGCATTAGCAACAAGTTCTGGTGATAGACTGTTTACAATTTCTAAATTGTCCTCTGGCGAATCGTAGACAACTTTTGATTCTACTAAGCGGCCCACGACACATCCATCCAATACAATCTTTTCTACGCCGGGAATTTTATATATTTGTGCCTGCAAATCCTCTGATAGAGGATTGTCTTGAATGATAGTCGGAAAACGCTCATAAAAGTTATCCATCTGTATGCCAATCTGGAAATCCTCGTCTAATGGATAGCTTTGTCGCAACATAGCCGGAAGATTGATGGAAGAAATAAGGATAGCTAATGCAATCATCAAGGTTCCACTAATACTCAATGAAATAATTGACATACGGTTTTTCTTCTGATTCATTTTCAGGTTGCTTTGCGCCAAAGTATTTGGTGTAATCCGCTTCAATGTTTTGTGTCCTTGTCTGGCCTTTTCCCCTTGAAATTTCATTGCTTCAATAGGAGAAGTTTTGGCAAGAAGTTTCGCCGGCTTTCTCAAAGCGAACTTGATAACAGCAAAAATCAAGAAACCAGACAATAAAACAATCGCCATGTCATATAAAAGCCATTGCACCCCGGAGAGAATAACTACAATCAAAATAGAAATCAATGCTCCCAAAGGGATAAACCGTAATGCCAGTAAATTCCCCTGCATTTTCAAAAAGTAACGCAACTGTTTTTTCGTCGTCCCTAATGAAATGAACTGGGCATACATGGGCATCGAATTGACAATGGAAATATAAAAAATACTGTAAATTACAAAACTGCTGGCGAACATAATGAATATCGCAAAAAAGATAATACCGACCACTACAGCACCATCAATATAGATTCCATCAATATATCTGTCATTTAATATGATGTCAAAATCTTCAATACCTTCGGCTTCGCCTTTACTTTTCAAAAAATCTTTTTGAGTGTCAGGACTCATATCGGCTTTTTCCGAATTAAGTGAAACTAATACATCAACCGTCGTAGCGGTTTGCGTGCTGTAAGTTAAAGAAAGCTCGCTGTACTGCTGTGCGTATTCTGTGCGGAAACGATCAGAGGTCAGAATATAAAACTGTTTTCCTTTTTCCTGTGTTTTGTTTTGGATAATGCCGCAAACAGTAAATGTGTTTTCTTTCAATTCATTTGTCAAGGTGTCTACATATTCAAAGGAAAATGTATCACCTAATACCAATTTGTGAATAGACAGATAAGTTTCAGATACAAGTACCTCTGTGTTATTTTGCGGCAGGTTTCCATCCAGCAGTTCAAAGCCCAAAAAGGACATTGCCGGATCATCCATGTATGCCAGATCAGTGCGCCCATCATCGTTCACAATATTACCAAAAGTTTTGTAAACACCAACTGCTTCAAAATCATTATCGGTCTGTAACTTATTTTTCGTATCTTCGCTCACAGCGCGAAACATAGCATGATAAGGTGCTTGTGTGGATTGTTTCAGTGCGTCATTTACTAAAATCGAAAAGACGGTTGCCATTAGGCAAGTCGCAATTACAATAATAATTGCAGTGATTAAAGTCTTGAGCCTATGTTCCTTTAGGTCAGCTTTCGCCAGTTTCTTTATAATAGTGCTGGTATCATTTTCAAAAGGCCATGTCATAGCCTGCCACCTCCTTACTCCACGATCTTGCCGTCCTCAATGCGGACAATCCGATCTGCAAGACGGGCTATGTCGTCATTGTGGGTAATCATCACAACAGTTTGCCGGAACTCTGCACTGGTGCGCTTGATAAGCCCCAGCACCTCGGCGCTGGTCTTGCTGTCAAGGT
>ENA-OYXI01000091-OYXI01000091.1-human-gut-metagenome-genome-assembly--contig:-NODE-91-length-48695-cov-23.490666_pt1 | contig 48695 bp, 30 predicted proteins | sample MGYA00244217_ERZ653421 | MGnify/ENA primary metagenome ERZ653421 (study PRJEB26926, sample SAMN06165148) | human gut metagenome | biome: ENVO:00009003; feature: ENVO:2100002; material: ENVO:00002003... | reverse complement strand
TGTAGTACAACAGTAAGACGATTACTCATGCCCATAGGAGTGCTGAGTAGTTACAGGCACTTGATAACGAGTTAAAGACAGTTAATAACACCATCCTCAAAGTATCAAAATTAATTGGCTCGGAAAATTATTCACCATCATCAGCAAGCGGAAAAAACAACACAACGCATAATACAACGCATAACACCACAACAACAAAGAATGACACCCCACAACCTGTAAATGGCTCACTCGGCGATATGGAAAAACAGCTTCAGAAATTACAGTCTGATTTGAAAAATGGTTTTATTCCAAAGGCAGCGGAACAACAGACAATAGACAGTATTACCAAACTCAAGGAAAAGATAGAGAAGGAAAAAATACGTTTAGGCTTTGAAACACCAAAACAGAGTGACGCAGAGAAGGCGGTGGAAAAATACAAGGAGAATGTGAAGAATTTACAGGAAAAGCAAAGTAATATAAACACAACACCTTCACCATCAAGCTATGAAAAAGCAATCGGTCAAAATGATTATGATACCAAAACACTTGACGGTATCAAAAATCAGATGAATTTTAATGACTCTTTAATTAAGCAACTTGAAGACATCAAGAAGGCATATGAAAATTTGGGAGCAACAGGTGAAGAATCATACACCGATATACTCACACAGCTTGCAAAAGTCAACGGCGAGCAAGCCAATCTCGGAGAAAATGCCAAAAACATTAAAGAACAAAATGAAAAATTTGAAAGTCAAAAAAACACACTTGAAGGTCTTGCCGATATGAGCGGACAGGTGGGCGGTGCATTCTCTGCGCTCGGTGATGTTTTTCAAAAATGCGGTAATGATGCAGTGGCCGGAACAATGCAGATAATGGCCTCTACCGCACAAGCAACAGCGGATATCATTCCACAAATACTGAAGCTCATTGGTGCCAAGCAAGGAGAGGCAATAGCAAGCGGCACAGCCTCAGCATCAGCACTTCCATTTCCGGCCAACATCGGCGCAATAGCAAGTATTGTCGCCACCATAATGTCAACATTTTCACAAATCGGAAGCCTCGTGGGAGCGTTTGCGGATGGCGGCATCGTGGGTGGAAGTCTTCACGGCGATAAGGTGTTAGCAAGGCTAAACGGCGGTGAAATGGTGTTGAATAAAACGCAACAAAGCAAGTTATTTCACGTCATCGAGAGCGGACGTTTTGGCAGTGATAACACAGCACCATCAACAATCACATGGAAGATAAAAGGCAGTGATTTGTATGGCACTTTGAGTAATTACAAATCAATCAAAATAAAACAAGGAAAAAATATAAAGATATAGTATGTATATACACGGAGAATTCAGAGACAAGGAAAACAATATCATCGCCGTTCACATAATAAAAGGTAATGTAAATGAAGACGTGATGCTTATCGGTGAGGATGAATTATATTTCACCGACGATCCGGTAATTATCGAGCAAGAAAATGATGATACATTTGAGCATATCATTACAAAGTCGGCGACCATTAATCTCATTACAAAAAATTATTTGGGTGATAAATTATGGGCCAATAATGCCCGAGACGTAAGGGTAATAATAACACAGAATACAACACCAATATTCTGCGGATATGTCGAGCCAAATACTTTCCAACAGCCCTTCACATCGCCACTTGATGAATTTTCAATAAATTGTTTGGACGGCCTCGCCTCGCTTCAATACTATAAGTACGATGATATTAATGTTAATAATTATGCTGTCAAAAAGAGTGAAGCTTCAACGGTATCATTTTTTGATATATTGGAAAAGGCATTAGCACCGATATTTAATATTAACGACATCGAGTTGAATAGAAAACATCTTTTTTATGATGGTTCAGTGGCAGTTGAAGAAGGCAGAGAAAAGAGTATATTTCAAGACCTCGCCGTAGCGGAGCTTAATTTTTTAGGTGATGAATACGATGATGTTTGGAGCTACGAGGACGTATTAAAAGAAATATTAAAGTATCTCAACCTTCACATCATTCAGCACGGAAATGATATATATATGTTCAACTACGATACGATTAGAAAAGGCACAGCGGCATGGATAGACCTTCATCATGAAAATGACATAAAATTTGAAGGTATGAAAAAAATATCATTGAAGTCAGATATGCACGCCGACACCGACACCAACATAACAATATCAGATGTTTTCAATCAGATAAAAATAAAATGTAATCTCGAGGACAAAGAAGACGTTATAACATCACCATTAGATGATGATACTTTAACCTCGCCGTGGTCGGCAAAGCAGCCATATATGGATGAATATATTGTCAGTAATACAAAGGGCAGCGGAAGGCAAGCGTTTGCCGACATTATTTTAGGAAAAGGCACCGAGCACGCAGATGCAAAGACAATAACATGGTACATGCAAATGATGCAGAGTAATACGTGGAAGCTCAATACTTTCCATGGAAAAACACTCGAGGAGGCACTTCCTAATAGTTATCTTTCTGTCGCCGATAGATATGTATTGCAGCATGAAGCACCGTTGTATGTTAAGCAAAATCGCTTATCTCCATGTATTTTCCGCATGGGCAGCGCAGAAGGAATAAGTAAAAAAGACAACTCGCCAACAGCAAAACTCGACACTAACACATACCTATATATTTCAATAAACGGTAATGAAAAAGATACTGAGGCCGATGCCGTGCCTACAGCGCAAGAGCTTGAAAATAATGCTGATATGATAGAGTATGTAGGCAACGCAAGCGGTGGCATATTCTCGCCGAGTGATGATGAAACAACAAACTATTTAGTTTTTAGTGGAAGTATGTTGCTGCAACCACTCGTAAAAGAAAGCGGCATATATTCTAACCTCAAGAAAACACTTGAGAGTAATATTGAAAATATGTACCAAATTCATACGGTCGACAGCGAGGACGGCAAAAAAAGACTGTATACGAGGAAATTTCACGCAATGGAAAACCCAAAAAATGACACTGGATATTATTATCTTCAAGACAAAGTATCGTTGCAGCCGTGGACAAAAGACAAAGGACAAAAGTTATATAAATATCAATATACGGCAAAAAAAGACGGTACGGATAGATACAGTAAGCTCCCAGTATTAGAGTGCGAGTTAATCATTGGCAACAAGCGATTGATTGAAAAAGACATCGATATGTACGGCAACAGCACCTTTGAATGGGTAAAAATAGGTGAAGAGCCGAGCACCGTCGACACCGATGGAAATACCGGAAAAATCACAACATTTACACTCGGTATTAACCCAAAAATCGATGATTATATAATTGGCCAAGAATACAGCTTGCAGAACACCGTGAAATATGATATGAACGTTGACGCAGAGGGTACGGCCATTCCTATCAAAAAAAGTGACGCACTAAGCGGTGGCATAATATTCAGAATACTCGGCCCATGCAATTTGGTTTGGAACGATGTTGTCCGCAAACACAAAACATGGTTCAGAAGGGCAAAGTACAAAAATAATGACAGAGCAATATTAGCCCACCTTGAGAATATAATCATCAAGAATTTTGAGTGCAAAATATACAGCGATAATGGCAAAATCGATGCAAAGAAAGAACAAAGTGATTTAATCTATATTTCAGCGGAAAACAACAAATATATTAATGCTAAAGATGACATTGAATTTAAAATAATCACTCAACCGAGCAGTAAGGAGTGCATGGAAAAAGGTTTGAAGAATACTATTAATATGAATGCCGTTATTAATACCACAACATCGATGCCGTTGTCTACATTATATAATACTATTACAAAAGAAGTAGCAAAAGCAGAAGAACACTATATATCACAGTATTATAATGAGTACAGCGTGCCGAGAATTTGCATGGAGACTACACTGAAGAGTAATGTAGTCGAGTGGAGATATTTATATTACAGTAGTCCTTTGAAGAAAGAATTTTATCCGATAAAGATAATTCAGAATATCAAAGCGTCGACAAGCACAATAACAATGAAGGAAAGATAAAGAAAATGATTAAAATACAAAGTTACGCAAAGAGCAAAAATAGTGGTGGAAGTGGAGCAAGTAGCGGTGTTGACCGTGGCTTTGCTAATAACACCGTTGAAAAAGAATTAGACACTCATTTGCTATGGGGTAATGAATTCAACGGTACACAGGACGTTGACGGCACGATAACCACAAGTGGCGGTATCAATGCGGTTGATAATATCACAACACAGGGAGATATGGCAGCATCAACGGCAACATTTAACACAATATCGAGCACAAATATTAATAACACTGATACCATCATAACATCAACGTTATCTGCAAAAAACACCACTACAAACAAGCTCAACGCCGATAATGCTGACATCAAAACATTACTATCCGACAATATAACAACGGACTACTTGACGGTAACAAAATCTGCGCATTTTTGGGAATTAATTATCGATAAAATAACCTCAAGTAATGGAGCGGTAATATTATCTCCGGCACATGCAAAGGTGGAAGAAGTTGTAAATGAAGGTAACAAATATACCTTATATTGGAAAGCAGAAGATAAAGAAAGCGGAAAGAAAATTTCAAATGATTTTTCAATCGGCGACCAAATTCTCTGCCAAACGTTCAACACAGCAGAAGGCATTGAATATAATAAGAATAATAAATACTATTGGGCGGTTGTCGACGGTATCGGCACGGAGCAAAAAACGGATGCCTTGAGCAAAGAGATTACTTCTTTTCACTATGTATCAATAACCAAAAGTACAACATTATATGATGGTGATAGTGTACCTTCAGCAGGAGATGAGATAGTAGTGTTGGGAAATCGACAAAACACAGAAAGACAAAACGCTATTATATTATCGGCAACAAATGGCGACTATTTGGACAAAGGCATAAAAGCTCCGTATATCGCTCAGTATAAAGGTATTAAGACGTTTGAGCTTGAGCCGTATAGATATAATATTATAGCAGCAAATGGCAACGTATTTATCGGAAATTTCAAAGTAGTCAACGCCGATGGAAGTATCGAGAATATAAAGAATGGCGAGAAGGGAGAAAACGCAACTTTTAACAGACTTGTGCCCGAGTTTGCGACATTAGAGGTCGATGAGATAGGTGATGTGATATTAAAAGCAAAAATATACGTAGCACATACCGATGGCCATGTAACAACAACACTCGATGATATAACACCTTTTGGTTTTGATGTTAGTTCAATATTGGGCGGTAATACCTACACAGTAACAGGAAAAAACTATTTTGAAATAGAGCTGATACTTCAGAGTCATTATTTTGATATTGCCGAGAGCGAGCGAGTTGAATATTGTAGAATACGTCTGAATGAAAATGGTGTGTTGACAGATACGTTGCTTATTAATAATGCCGTAACAAATTCAGCTTTATTTGAAGTGAAAAATGATGCTATAACGGCAGCAGTAACACAAAGTAACGGCTACACCGACACCAAAACAGCGGAGATAAAAGTAACTACGGATAATATTTCTTTAAAGCTCTCAACGGTAAATGATTTGAGAAATCACGTAGTCGGCAGCGCTTTCAGAACCTTTGATGTACCTTATCGCCTTATTAATGGAAAATACCCTGTAACAATACAAAAAAATGGTGTCGGTGGTAGTCTATATTGCAGAGTATCAGCGGCAGGAGCTACCGCAACAACATGGAGCGGCATATATATGGACTTGAAGGGCATGAAGTCAAAAACAAAGTATGTAGCGAGCATATGGGTAAGACCTGTAAAAGATATTGATGATAATATATATTGGCGTTTAAATTTAAGGAGTAGACCGACAGCGACCACAAACACTCTTATTTTTAACCAAAATTTTGAGAAAACATACGGAGCATGGAAATTGTATACTATCAGCTTCACAACACCGTTAGTATTCAGCTCGATGTGGCTTGAGATTTGCTGCAAAAAAAACGGTGTCATGGATATTTGTCGGCCAATGGTGGAAGAAGGCAGCGAGTACAACGGCTACACTTTATCGCAGTATGATGTTAATATCGACGGTAAGCTCAAAGAAACAGGCATCGATATTTCAAGCGGCCAAATAACACTCAACGCAACAAATACCATAGTGGCAGGTAATCTCGCTCTTTACGGCACATTACGCAGAAAGCCGACATATATCAATAAGGCCAATGTCAACAAATACGTGGTGTATGATGGCGATAATTCATGGTATTTCAGCGATACTTTTTGGCAAGAAGGAGGTTGTTATGTTGTATTTGAAAATGGATGTTTTGAGGGCAAAGGCAGTGGTAGTATTGTTGGATATTTGCCGACGTTAGGCGCAGAAACGGTCGGTCAAACAGAAAAGAATAATATGGCAAGAAGCCTCGTCGGAGCAGCCATAACAGTGTACAATAACAGTGGTATCGACATAGCATTCAGCGGACGTTGTTACTCGGCAGAAAAGAATGGAGCAGGTTACGGAAAACTACCATCTACTTTTAATTCACCTCCGATAGCTAATGGAAGGTGTGGGCATTTTATGTGTTGCATGGGTAGCGTCAATGATGTTGAAACAATAGCCTGGATGTACAGTACAATGAAGACGGTAGTATAACAATATACATATTCTTTTATTTTCCTTTTATTGATAAGGTGGAGTTAAATACTAATTAATATTTATTCCACCTTATTCTCGTTGACATATTTATAGATAGAATAATATTTAATGATTAAGTAGTAATGGAAAACAATAAAATAAGACAGCCTCAACGATGGAACGAGTTAAGCATTAAAGATAAAATATCATATGTTATAGCAATAATGATGATAGCATCGGGAATGTTAATGGCTTTTTTATCATTCTTCTTAAATGCTTTCAACATATCGACCGGTGTATTATTGTATGTGGCACAAGCATTTTTATGTGGCGGCAGCATCATCGGAGTGTCCGCATATTTGAAAAGTAAATGGCTTGAGATTGATACGAGAGCGAGCGACAAAATAGAGCGTTTTATTGAGGAGTGGCAGAGTAATAATAACAATAACAATAAGACAAGACGTAAAAACTAATTCATTTTTATTATATTATATTTTTCTTTGGAGAATGTACATATCGACCATCAAGGTGTACGTTCTCCTTTTGTGTTTAATACTTATTAAAGTATATTTATTCTTGTTGAAGTTTTTATTACCCCCCCCAGGCCGTCCGAGAACTATTTTCGATTTTGTTTTTCCTTTCAATCTGAAACTGTAGTATCATGATTTTGTTGTTTTATACGGCAAACAAAATCAAAACAGCTCCTCAATTGAGAGAAAGTACTATCATCGGTTGCAAATTGAAAGTTCACGCTTTCTAATTTGTGAGTTTTCGGACAGTCTCCCCCATATAACTTACTGATAGTCAGTGAGTTAAACCGCACCCAACTTTTCTCGACACGAGAGGCAATTTTTTGCCGACCTTTTTCTACGAGTAATATACTTTTTGTGTCAGCCGTAGAAGTAGATTGACTTTTAAGAATAAATATACTATAACTCGTTGACTATTAGGCGAGTATAAAAATATATCGTGACACCTATATATGACACCTCGAAGGGTGTTGAAGTTTGTAACGTATTGAAATACAGTGGTGTAAAAATTTTACAGATAATAGAGTGGGAGTAAAATTATAACTGGAAGATAGGCTGGAAGATTTCGCTTTTTAAAGCAAATCTTCCAGCCTTTATTGTGCTCTAAATGTGAAAGTTGCAGCGCTGCTGGAAGATACGGCAGATTTTTTCACTAACACAAAAAAAACAAGGGCAATCTTTTAAGATAAATATTGAAGAATATGATAGAAAAGTAGTATCTTTGTACTTGAATTGAAGAACTCAATGATTTGAGCATTCGGAAATTTACATCAAGAACGCAGCAATGCGTGCCAACCGAGCTTTAGGAATAGAGCATTCCAAAGAGCCACGGTGGCGAGCGAAAGCAGATGTGGGCATACGCCAAAAAAACTCATTATAGCTCAGAGACTGTAGATTTCCTTATGTGTCCTATTATAGGCATATAGGGATTTTTTTATGTTCCTCCAGCAAGTGTTGTTACTTGTCGTTAGGCCCACATGGTAATTGCCACTATATTGTCTAACAATTAAATAACAACAAAAATGGAACAATTAGGAAAATCAAGATGGGAAGGAATTGTACCAGCACCTGGAGCAATTCATAAAACGTTTAGAGTTCGTGTTGACAATTCAAGGTGCTACAAGAACATACTTCTTCATATTCCTCATTCATCATTTTCATTCCCATCGGGTTCGAATCATTCCTTTAACGATTTGGATAATGAGGAGAAGCTCCTTATCGATTATTATACAGACGAATTGTTTGTGCCTCAAAAAGAAACAGAGCACATAGGTACTATTGTATTCCCGTATTGCCGCCTGTTTTGTGATGTAGAACGACTGATAAATGACCCATTAGAAAAGGATGGCCTTGGCATTAGCTATGTCAGAGAGGTTCCCACAGGGAGATATTCCTCTACTTTTCGCTCCTTCAGTTCAAAGGAAGAAGCATTTATTCAGTATGTGGATTATCATTCAGCAGTCACCAAAAAACTCTTTGCCATGGGAAAAAATACTCTATTAATTGACTGCCATAGCTTCTCTAATATCCCTAACCTCTTGAACTCAAACCCACCGGACATTGACATCTGCATCGGATATAATGATGATGCTACGTGCCCAGACAATGTGGTCATCGGTAACATTGTCCATCATTTCGAATCTCTTGGCTACAAGGTAGGTATTAACAAACCTTTCTCCAACAGCAAAACTTTTTCTGTGCCAATGAAGTATCATTCAGTCATGATAGAAGTCAACAAAAGGCTCTATATGAACGAGTTTACCCTAGAAAAGACAGAAGGTTTTTACAAACTACAACAAGAAATAAGAGCACTCTATAATATCTTATTGAAATCATAGAGGTAATTTATAGCATTTAACCCAAATCGGTCATTAGAAAATGACAAGAAACTTTTTCTAATGACCGATTTGGGATAAAAGATATTATCGCCAGTCGGCTCTTAAAACCCATCATGCACATTTTTTGATTGAGAGACAAAAAAGCGCCCAACGAATTGGACGCTTCTGTAGAACAGTATAACTGTCATCTATACCAATGCAACCTCTCTGATATCGAAGCAGCCCTCACCCATACCTGTTTCAAAATCCGGAGTTTTATCACGTTCATTGAACTCTACATCGGCGAAATAGTGTTCATGAAAGAAGTCGATTAGCTTTTCTTTCTGGTCTGATACAGCGATGGTGGTAGAAATTAAACGATGCATCATGTTGTCCGTACAGATACGTTTAAGTATGAAAAGGCTCTTTCCTGCCTTCTCAATGTTAGATTTTCTTTCTTAGCGCGTCGCTTTTGATGAGCCATCCGCTAATGTGAGACGTGTTCTTACCGCTGACGATGAACGTATCCTCGTCAAAAGTCAGTGGCGTAGCATCCTTGTAGTGTGACGCCTTTGGGTTATACGCTCTGATCTTGTCGGTTATCGCATCCTTGACTTCAGGCCTTGTTCGGTAACTTGAAGTTCATCATCAGATTGGCGATAAGCGTCTCTAACGGCACTTCGTCTACGCCTTCCTTGTCTTTCAGCAACTCCTCTCTTATGTCTTTCAGGGCTTTCATACGAGAACCGAAACCGTCTTTAGCGATATGTCCGTATTCGCCGCAATGAAAGCATTGATAGCTGATGCTTCCGATGCCCGACATCGGACTGCCTGCGAACGAATAGACGTAGGCTGTGTGTCCGCACTTCTCGCACTTGTGCATGAAACGCTCGTTTCCGCGTTGCCATAGTGTAAGCATCACACCGACGAAAATCGGGTTCCGCGTACCGAACACGCTAAGCGGTATGGTAGCATAGAACCATTCCTTGCGCTTGCAGATCTCCTCACGATGCTCATAAAAGAGCTTTATATTCTCTCTGTACAAAGGCCATTTGCTTTCCCTCTTGCCCATTTGCAAGCTGACGAGTACGCTCTCGAGCGAACAAGCCTCATACTGCTCGGCATACTTGTGATAGTGTCTGTTGATGGCAGCAAACTTGCTGAGTCTATGGCACGCCTGGTCGATGCTCGTGTCGGCGACATTGCCCAATTCGTCTGCCAGTTTGCATGTGTCCGTTTCTGACCGTCTTAAGCCAATCCTGCAAAGTACGGCGTTGTTGCCTTCGCTATTCTTTATCGGCGCCCCCTCGGTGGTATTCCAAAAGTCGAGAAACGCTCCCAACGTAGCATCCTTCAGACTACAGCAATTTGCCGTTCCGCTACTCACTCTTACGCTTGCCAAGAGCATCTTGCTGTCTTTGCGTATCTCAGCCCTGTGTTTCCATAGAAAGTAAGCGTTCTTGAAGAACATTTCCGATTCCTCGTTGCTGAAAACATGTCCAGTTTTCTTGTTATCTTCTATCTTCTGCTCCGTGCTCTTCTTGTGAGCAAGCAAAGACGTTCCGTCCATCAGCTTCATGTAGCCGATGTTATCTATAATTTCCAACATGTCGTTTTTCCTTTGTTAGGCTCTAATAATCAAGTGAATAGGGAGTCTTTAGGCAAACGTCAGACGCTTGCCTAAGAGGTGAATGTTCTTCGAGTCGAGTAAGGCGTAGTCGATAGGAGGTTCGGTGCCCTGCACGAGGCACTCGCGGCAGATCATCAGAATCTTGCCGAGGTTGTTTTCGCCGACGAACACGCCGATGTCGTTCACCTTGCAAGTCTCCTTGATAACCAGACGCTCCAGCGCCGCCTTCTTTATATTCGGGTTCTCAGCCTTAGCCCGTGCGACAACCTCCTTCTCCAACTCGTCTCTGCGGTCGGTCAGCGCTTTGTTGCTGCAGCCCCAAACCTCCTTTGTGTCGCAGCGTTCCTTGGTGGTGTTCTCTATGATGACAGCGTTCTGCGGAATCAGCGTGAGCTTGTTGGCGAACTCAGTATTGCCCTTGCACTTCTGCCAAACCACGTAGAGCATCCACTGAATGCGGAAGTCGGCGAAGTCCTGGCGTATGTGGCTCTTGTGCTTTGTCTTGATGAATCGCTTGGCGGCATAGCCGCTTGTCTGGCGGTGCATCTCCTCCTGGATAGCCAGGTGCTTCTCCGACGAATCGGAGAACTCACCGCAGAGATACAGCGTTTCGCTGTCACGCCATGTAGCCCCTCCGAATTCGAAAGGATAGCCACCTGCCATGTTGGTGAGACGGACGTCCACACCGTCTGCGATGTCGCTCGCTTTGGCGAATGAGCAGCAGCGAATCTGCGTAGCGTCGTAACGCTCCACACGTCCGAGAGAGTTGATAAGGTTGTTTACTGTTGAGCGGTCTGAACCGCATGATGAGGATGATAATGTGTTCATAATCAGAATTTTATTAGAATTGAACTAATCGCATTGATAGACCCACCGTTATTCTGAACCGGTTGGTGCCGACATTAAAGTCAGACTCGTAATGCATGTAATAAAAATAGGTTGTTTTGTCATGTTCGGACACGACAAAAGAGGCATATCGACCGATAAAGCCAATACACCAATCTGGTTCATCATATTGATGACGAACAGAGACGAATGTTACTTAACTGAATGTGATTTCTTGTTTTCATAAATGATTTTGTTTAAAAGTTAATACTTTTCATGTCGATGCTCCACCGTGGCTGTTCTGCTCGGTTGGCTTCACCTTTTACTAAAGGCTACTCTTAACATTTCAGTCGCGAAGTTAATACGACTTTCTGAGAAAGACGAATATTTTTGCTTAATGTTTGTTAATCGCAGCCCTTTGTGTTCTAAATATTGTCGCTCATTTAACATTATTTACTTGTAATTCTCCACAGACTTGGAAAAGAGTCTGTAAATTTGTCGTCAGTATAAATTGTTCCTGCTAACTTGTAATCACAATTAATATTACCGATATGATAATAATTGACGACGAGAGACGTATTCTTAATCTCAACCACATGGCTATATATCTGATGCTGACAGCGGAAGAAATGGCTATGTATGGCGATAAGCTTAAGAGACTGAATAACTACAGACGCGTTACGCGTGGCATTTTCCGCTTTGAGATTGTGGAGAAAGGTAGCACGCCTTACGAGCAGTTGCCAAAGGAGATGACGCGTGGCGCGGCAAGAGCCTGCAACTTGCTTGTACGTCTTGTCAATTCCATACACAAGATTTACTGCTATGGACTTGATTTTGTCGATATGTCTCTCGATTCTGATTCTATTCATAATGAGTTGAATTTGATTGTGGATGAAATCTGTCGTAAGAATATCTTTCAGTTGGATATCTTGGAGTATAGAAATACGGGCACAGCCATGTCGGCACTGCAGATGTATCGTAACTGCAACATTGTCAAATCTGTTTTCGAAAGAGCACTTGATGGAGATGTTATCTCTAAGAACGATTTTCCTGATGTTCGTATGCAGAGAGTTTCAGAAACCACCGACTTGGCTCGATCGCGATCTATTGCAGAAGATGCGTTTGCAGGTCCGCTGTCAGACAAAATCGAGAGAGAGCGTTGCGAGCGTGAGCTTCCAGACCGGCGCCCTAATATCTCTATCAATCTCAAGAATGTGCCGACAGGTAGTTGCTACAAGAGCGGCAAGCTCAAGATGTCAATCGGGTTGGAACTGATTATTGATGGCGACATCGTCAACGTGCCGATCACCAAGATAGACCAGAAGATGCTTTACACGGCTGTTCTCGTGGCTGCTTTGGAAGGAAAACGCTTGAAACGCAGCGACTTCACAACAGATGTAGCTTTAAAGTCAGACTTCTTAAAGCGTGTCTTTAGAGGTCTGTCTTTGGAAACTACTTTCACTGAATGGGTGTCTATGGTGAATCTGCATGGGGATGCTGCAAGAATCAACGATGCGAAGTCGAAGATGAACAAGGATATCTGGAACTGTCTTCCGCGCAAGCATCGCAACGCTTACTATTACGTGTGTCTTGTCACCGAATCGCCAAGGACGAAAGATACGCGCTATAAGATTCGTGCGAGCAGCAATCGTATTTCCATTGCCGGTTTCATATCGAACAGGATTATAGCTTGAACCCTATCGTTGTCCTTGCATCTCCCTTGTCCAGCAATTCCGCCTTGCAGTATCTGTCGAGATCTTCGAGAGTGGTCTCTTTGCCGTACAGCACGTAGTCGATAGACTGCTTTCGGGCTATGTTTTCTATCTGTCCTCCTGAGAAGTCGTAGCGCTTTGCCAGTGTCAGAGCGTCGCTCTCGCTTATACGCTTGAGCATGGTCCGCCATATCTTCGCCTTGACATCAGTTTCTGGATTCTTGAACTGCACCTTGAAAAGGAATCGTCTATCGAAAGCGCTGTCGAGGTTGCATGTCAGGTTGGTTGTGGCTATAAGTATGCCGTCCAGATTATCCATTTCTTGCAGGATGATGTTCTGCGTAGAGTTCTCCATCTTCTCAACTGTAGGATTTGATCCGCCGATGTTCGTGCGTTTGTTGAAGATGGCGTCAGCCTCGTTGAAGAACAGAATGGGCATCACGTCCGAGTTCTTGCACAACTTTCTGTATTGGGTGAAGATGGCTTTTACGTTCTTTTCGGTTTCGCCAACGAACTTGTTTCTGAGGCCGGCTATGTCAATCTGCATGATGTGGCGTCCTGTCTGTCGGGCTATCTGTAGTACGGTTTCTGTCTTGCCGGTGCCAGGTGCTCCGTAGAAGAGGCAGGTGAGTCCTTTGCGCATACCTTCCTCTTCGAGGCGTTGCTGAATGTCTTGCAGATTATTCTGCGAGAGCATATCAGTGAGATTCGCAATCTGGTCTCCTTCCGTAGAGTTGTAGAAAAGCGACTTCTCCTTTATCTCCGTGAAAGCCTTCAACGACTTGTTGTTACGCAGAGTAGACAGACACTGAGATCTGCTGGGTATGTATGCAGACAGAAGCTCCGACTTGGCTTTATGCATAAGAACGTATAGCTCTGTGTTGGCTATGCCGTCCTCGCACTTCTGCTCTATCAGATCGGCTTTCATCAGCGTATGCGTTCCGTTCTTGAGCGCGCGTCGCATACAGTTGCACTCCCAATCGTCAGGATAGATTTCGTCGATGGTTAGCAAGGTAAGTCCTTCGTTTTCGGAGTCGGCATACTGCGCATAGTCCAAGGCAATCTGGAGAAACAGTGTCTTTTCATGAATGTCCTTGTACCGCTGCAGTTCTTGGCATAATGCAAGATGCTGATTCGCCTCAACGAGCTGCATCATCCAGATCTCGTCGTTCTCACGGTTGAAGTCTTGCCTGCCTATGTTGCTCATGTGTCTTTCGAGTTTGTCCATAAACTCCTGCTCGTTGCTAACTTCCAGCTTTTCCGGCACGAAAGGCCTGTTGTGGCGTAGAGCCGTTACTACGCCATGCTCCAGTTTGAAACCTTCCCAGTAAGAGTCCCGTTCATGGGCTGCACCTTTTATCAGCCAGCGTTTTGTCACGAGTTCTTCTATCTCTTCGCTGTAGCACATCGTGTTGAGGCGGCTTGTACCGAGAAACTCTCCGAAGCCTCCCCAGGAAACGGGCTCGCCCTCTTCTACCATTATAGCGAGCAATACGATTTGGATGTTTGTGAGTTCAAGATGTTCTCTAAGATACGCCATAGGGCGTTTGACGGTAGTCCAGAAATCGTCGGACAGTTCGCTGAGTCTTGCTTGGTCTAACACTCTGTCGAGTGCGGTGATGATAGTGTACTCCTTTGGTTCTACATACACCGGCTCGTATTTGTCGAGATTAAACTCGCTAAAGATGTCCGTTTTTTGTCTCTTTCTATGTGGTCTGTGTGTCTTCATAAAATCTGGTTTTATGCGTTAAACTTTTGCTTGATTATCTATTTCGCCAGCAAAGGTATGACAAACTATCAACGTATACGATTTGCTTATACGTATAACGTTACTATATGTTTGCTCTGTTTTCTTGCCAGCCAACAATTACGCTTATATGGCTGATGAGTTAGGACATAGCGAACTTTGAAGCTTCAGCTAATGACAAACACTTTAAGTGCGAAGCGTTGATACACTCCACACGACCTGAAAAATCTAAAGAAATGAATGTATGTTTTTTCTATGTAGAAAAATAGGGTGCTTCCAAAAGCACCCTATTTATATTTATATCCCCAGTTTCTCAATCTTGTTGTATATTGTTTTGCGGTCTACGCCGAGCAGACGGGCGGCTTTGGCTTTGTTGCCGTTGGTCTGTTGCAGAGCGGTGATGATGCGTTGGCGCTCCGTGTCCTCGTCGTGCAGTTGCAGGACGTTGTCGGTGCGTATCTGTCCCATCGCCAGCGTCAGTTCGGCGGTGGTGATCTGCGAGCCGCGTGTGAGCAGCACCGCACGCTTCACCACGTTGTTCAGTTCGCGGAGGTTGCCGGGCCATGAGTGTGAGGCGAGCATCTCCGCAGCGCCAGAGTCGAAGCCCTCAACGTTGCGGTTCAGCTCCTCGTTGGCGTGACGGATGAAGAGGTCGGCGAAGAGGAAAAGGTCGCTGCCACGCTCCGAGAGCTTGGGCATGTAGATGGTGAACTCGTTGATGCGATGGTAGAGATCCTCGCGGAAACGACCCTCGCTGACAGCTTCCTCAAGGTTTTCGTTCGTAGCGCAGACAAGTCGGATGTCGATGTCTATCTCCTTCGTTCCGCCTACTGGTCGGATGCGGCGTTCCTGCAGCGCACGCAGCAGTTGCACCTGCACTTCGTAGCTCAGGTTGCCCACCTCGTCGAGGAACAGCGTGCCGCCGTTGGCTATCTCGAACGCGCCGCGCTTGTCGGCGTCGGCGCCCGTGAACGCTCCCTTCCTATGACCGAAGAACTCGGATGCTGCAACGTCGCGCGGAATCGCTCCGCAGTCGAGTGCGAAGAACGGACGGTCGTGGCGCTGACTGAGGTCGTGAATGCGGTGAGCGACGTACTCCTTGCCGGTGCCCGACGCTCCGAGTATGAGAACGGACATTGGCGTCGGAGCCACCAGCTCTACGTAGCTGTATAGCTGTCGAGAGGCTTCGCTCTTGCCCTCGATGTAGCGAGGTGCGGCTTCCGAGTTTTGAGTTTTGAGTTTTGAATTGTGCGCCGTTGGCGCATTTTGAGTTGTAGAGTTTTGAATTGTTGCATTGCTTTGTTGCGTGTTCTGCATCATCGCATCGTTAATCTTCTGCAGCAGAATGTCGGGCTGCACAGGCTTTGCTATATAGTCGGCAGCGCCCGACTTCATGGCGAGCACCGCGTTCTGCACCTCCGCATAGTTTGTCATCACGATGAACGGCGCATTAATGCTGTGCTCGTGCATCCAAGCCAGCAGTCGGAGGCCGTCGTGATCGGGCAGTCGGAGGTCGGAGAGCACGAGGTCTACGCTCTTCATGTCCACGAGCAGCTTCACGGCAGCACCCACCGATGTCGCCTTGTCCACCTCAAATCCCTTTCTGCGCAGCCATGTCTGTAGCATTGTGCCGAAAGCGATATCGTCTTCTACAATCAGTATATGTCGCATAGTATTTCCTTAAGTTTCTCTATCAGTTGTTTTGTCAATCTTTCGCGTTCTTGTTCGTTAGGGGGTGCTGTTGTTTCCCCAGGGGGTGTAGTTGTTTCCCCAGGGGGTGCACTTGTCTCAAGTGCACCAACCAAGATGTTTTTTTCTTCGCTTTGTGGGTGTTGTTGCTTTGTTGGTGCACCCCCTGGGTGTTGCTGTATTGGTGCACTTGAGACAAGTGCACCCCCTGGGTGTTGTTGCTTTGTTGGTGCACTTCTTGCTCTGGCAAGCGGCGAAAGCCGAGCGGAGACAAGTGCACCCCCTGGGGTTTGCAGTGGTGCGACCCATTGGTTTTTGCCAGGTTCGAGCATTTCGAGCAGCGGCAACGCCTTGTGCGCCGCCTTCGCAACGCGCTCAGGGTCAGAACCGTCGCCAATCATCTCTAAATATTCCTCTATCGACTTGCGTATGTCGCCTATTATCTGCGCTTCCGCTTCAGGGTCGCCGTCGGTGAAGGGAAGGAGAGCGGATTTGAGTTTTGAGTTTTGAGTTTTGAGTTTTGAATTGTTCTCGGCTTCGCCTGCGATTGTGAGTTTTGAATTCTCTAACACCCTTACTGCTATGCCCGTCAGTTGACAGATGGTGGCGGCGAGCGTCTGCACCGAGAACGGCTTGAACAGACAGGCGTCGAAGCCGTCGCTGCGCAGTTGCGGCATGATGCTCTGCTCGTGTGCCGTCATAGCCACGAACTTCGTGCGGCGTACGGGCTTGTCGGTTGCAGACGTAGCTGACGATGCGCTGCGTATGCGGCACATTATCTCGCTGCCGTTCATCTCCGGCATCTCGATGTCGGTGAACACGATGTGCGGATTCTTCTCTACAGCAATCCTAATGGCTTCGTCGGCGTGTATGGTCGTCGTGATGTCGAACTGCACGCCGTCGATACGCCGTAGCATCTCGTTGAGGAGCTGACCCTGCAGGCGGTCGTCGTCTACTATCACCACGGAGATTATGGGTTGAGATGTTGAGGTGTTGAGGTGTTGAGATGTGCCTTTAGGGGGTGCACTTGTCTCAAGTGCACCAACCATGCAATCTGGTTGACTTTGTTTGCTTTGTTGGTGCACTTCTTTGCTTTGTTGGTGCACTTGTTGCTTTGTTGGTGCACTTGAGACAAGTGCACCCCCTGAGTGCACCCCCTGATTAGTGACCACCTTTACCGGCAGACACACTCTGAACGTCGTGCCCTTGCCCTTTGTCGACGCAACATTTATTCTGCCGCCGAGCAGCGTCACAATCTCGCGAGTGATAGTGAGTCCGAGGCCCACGCCCTCCTTGCCTTGAGCGCCGGGCAGACGTGTGAAGGCATTGAACACACTCTGCAGTTCTTCGGGTGTCATGCCGCAGCCCGTGTCGCTCACGCTCAGCGTCATCCAACCGTTCAGAACGGTTATGCCTACACGCACCTCGCCCTCGTCGGTATATTTGATGGCGTTGCTCACGAGGTTGTTCACAATCTGCTTGATGCGGAACGCATCCGAACGGCAGAACATATCCTCCGCAACGTTTATATCTGTAGCCAAGCACAGCTGTTTAGCCATAGCCAGCGGCTGCATCTGCGCCACACACTCGCTGACGAGTGCAGTCGGCTGGAAGCTCACCTCGTGTCGCTCCGCCTTTCCGCTCTCCAGCTTATGATAGTCGAGCAGCGCCGACACCAGTTGCAGCAGATGATTAGCCGAACCCGATATGTTCTGCAGGTAGCCCACAGCCTTCGGACGGTCTACATACTCGCTGAGCAGGTCGATGAAACCGGCAATCGATGCCGCCGGCGCCTTAATGTCGTGCGTGATGGTGAGCAGCAATCGCTCTCGCTGCTGCATGATGCGCTCCGTCTCCGTCTTCGCTTCAAGAATGCGCTGACGGTCGCGGCGCTCGCGCTTTATGTCTCTGAGGATGTACACCATGAGAATCGCCGCCGAGAGAATCGCCAACAGTCCCAGCACAGCAATTCTCACGATCATGGCGCGTCGCGAACTGATAGCCTTGCCCACAACACGCTGCATGGCGTTGTGCTCGTCGCTCTGTATGTCCTCCAGCAGCTGCCATGTGCGCTTCGTCAGCTGAATGCTCACCAGCTGCAGACGGTCGTTTCGCGTACTGATGATGCCCTGCTGGCGGTCGTTGGCGCGTTGCTGCTCGCTATGAATCTCGGCAAGCGCGTTAGCTACCGAGTCGGCGATGTTCAGTCGGTGATGGATGGTGTCGGTAGACGGCTGATGCGTCAGTCGGGTAGTGCTTATGGTGTCGGTGCGCTGTTTGCGGAAGGCGTCGCCCAGGCGTCTGAAGAAGCCGCGTTTCGTCTTCACCACCTCGTACACCGTCTCGTGCTGTTCGTGGCGCTCCTTCGTCTGCGGACTAATCACTATCGAGTCGCGTCCGCTGTGCAGCGCCTCCACCTTATTGTTGTAATAGATGTCGCGGCTGTTGTTTTTCAGTACGTTCATCACGAGCAGCGTGTTCTCGCGTTTCGCTATTAGCAGTGCCATTAGCGTATCCAACCGCTGCTGTTTCAGCGTGTCGTTCAGTAGCAGGCGTAACTTACGTGCCTGCCTTTTCGAACCGCTGAGTGCGCGGTCGAAGCGTTCCCATTTGCTTGCGTCGCCGAGCAGCACGCTGCGTTCTGCATTGGCGGTCTCGAGCATCGAAAACACGAGCGAGTCGACAATGTCGCGGCGTGCCATAAAGCGCTCCGAGGCGTGGTTTACGGCTGACAACGAACGCGTGTTGTCGTATACCATCCATGTGGCAGACAGCAATACGATGGCGAGCAAAGCGTAGCCTACAAGTATTTTTATTCTGGTGCTGAACATATATGCTTCAAAATTCTTATCCCTATATTCTGTATAACGCAGAATCTTGGCTTTTATTTTATAAAACATTCGTTGGTGGTAGAAAACAAAAAGTCTGCACCATTCTTGTTCGCACAAGAACGATGCAGACTGAAAGGAATTAGTGTGTTGTTATTTATGTCTGAAACCCTTACCTTCTCTTAAACCACAGCCGGAGCCTCTGTGCCGGTTGTATCTGTAGATGTAGAGTCCATGAGCATTACGCTCGAGAAGAGGTGTGCTGTAGAGTCAACCGAGTCAACCGAGTCGCTGAGCATTGCCACTTCTTCAGGAGTTGCCTGCTGTTCTGCCGGCTCACCCTCTGCCGGAGCGCCTACTGTGTCGGCTGTGTCAACAACGGTTGAGTCGACCGGCATGTTCAAACCAAGCTCTGCCTTAGAGCTACCTGCAAATACGTTGCTTACTGATACCATAACGAAAGCTGCGAAAGCTGCAAATACTAACTTCTTCATATTCTTAAATTTTTAATTGTTAATTATAATGTTTATCTGTAGAACTCCGTCTTGAACTGATGTTTGTTCGTTGCGTCGTTCACTTAATAGAATGCAATCTGCGTGCCAGAATATGAAGTGTTTTGTGTAAGTATCTGATAGTCAGTGTGAATAAAATTTTTTAGTGCTTTGGCATAGACTAAAAAGTTGTGGAGAAGTGTGGAACAAGTGTAGAATCATTCCACACTTTTGTGTGGAGAAAAGTCATTGTTAGTGTGTAGAAAAGTCATCGTCAACCGAACGCCGCCCGATCGGACGGCGGACGGAATCTGATCGGACGGCGAACGGAATCTGATCGGACGGCGAACGGAATCTGATCGGACGGCGTTCGGAATCCAATCGGACGGCGAACGGAATCCGATCGGACGGCGTTCGGTTGACGATGAAAAAGTCATAGCTTATTGCCAAACAAACTTGAAGGTCTTTGTAGCTGTCGGCGTCTTTACGCTGAGCAGATACACGCCCTTTGGCAGTTGCGGCACGGCAACAGACAGCGTTTCGCCTGCCGAGCGTTTGCCGAGCTGCTTGCTGAACAGCGTGCTGCCCGTCATGCTTGTGATGCCGAGCGTAGCCTGCGTGTCGCGAGCAAAGCCCAATACGATGTTTCCGTCTGCGATGCGCACCGTTCCGTCGAACGGCATGGCAACGCTCACGCAGCCCGTCTCCTGCTTCTCGATGCACTGGCGCAGTCCGTCGAGCGCGTTAATCTTGCCGTAGCCCCAGTTGCTGTCGGGCGCCGTAGCCGTGAAGCTGTCCTTGCGTGCCGTGTTCTGCACAATCTCGTGCAGCTGTTCGGGCGTGAGTTGCGGATAAGCCTGCAGCCATGTAGCCACAATGCCTGCCACGAACGGCGACGCCATCGACGTGCCCTGCATATAGCCGTACTGGTTGTAGCGACCGAAGTTCTCGTTGTATTCGGCGTACATCAAGTTGCCCGATGCGTCGTTGTTAGACACGGCAGAGATGATGAAGCAGCCCGGCGCCGTAATGTTCGGCTTCATGCGTCCGTCTACTGTGGGGCCGTAACTCGAGAACGAACTCAGGTCGCCCACGGTCTCCTGCAACGTAGCCTGCTGTCCGCCGTTTGTCGTGTACTCGTTGCGTGTGGTGTACGAGCCCACGGTGAGTATGCGCTTGCCCGTTCCGCCAATCTCGCAGAGCGTAGACGACGCTGCGTCGGGTGCCGAGAAGCCCTCTATGTCGCGCGACTCCAACGCCAGATACGTATTGTCCGACCAAATGTTCACTCTGCCCGCCGTCTTCGGCGTCACGGTGAGCGCTATGGCGTAGTTGTTGCGTATCGAGGTGAGCGCAGATGTCAGCACCACGTGCGGCTTGCCGTTGAGCGGACTCACCTCCGAAGCCACCTTCCACGTGCCCGTAGCGTACTTGCCGAAGTCAACATCCGTGACGCCCTCCGCCGGATAAACGGTCGTAGACCGCGCATCCTTCTTGTTGAACGTGCTGTAGGCGGCGATGTCTACGGTGAAGTCGACGCCCTTCTCGCCCCAAATCTCTATCGTGCCGCCCGAAACCGAGTTAGACGGCGCCACCTTGTACTTCACGAACGTGCGCAGCGGCGCAGCGTCGGCTGTAGCGAAGGTATGGTCGATGTGGAAGGCGTCGGTGCGGTGGTTGCCGGCAGCGCCCACGATGAGGCGGCCCGGTCCCTGCATGGCGTCGGTCATGGTGTCGAACGTAGAAGTGCCGTCGTGCGGTCCGTCTTGGTTGCCCAGACTGAGGTTGACGACGCACGGCTTGCCCACCTCGTCGGCATAGTCGAAGATATACTGCACGGCGTTGCTGATGTCGGCGTTGGTGCTCGCGTTCAGGTCGAGCGCCACGAGCACGATGTCGGCGTCGGGCGCATTGCCCACGTACGCCCCGTCCTTGTAGGCGTCGCTACCCGCAGCTATGGCAGCCACGTGCGTTCCGTGCGAGTTAGAGTCGCTGTCGCCCTGCGCCTTCTCTATCAGTTCGGGCGTGTTCAGCTCAATGCCGTAGCCGTACTTCGCAGGAGCCGAAGCGCCGTCGAGCGTCGTAGCGCTCTGCTCCCACACACGCTTGATGCGCAGCGCTCCGTCGGCAGGGCGGCGGAAAGCGGCGTGCATATAGTCGAATCCGGCGTCGACCACGCCCACAACCACGCCCTCGCCGGTGTAAGCCTTCGGCAGGTCGGTGCCTTTGTGTATCTGGTCGGTGCCAGCCTCCTGGCGTGCGAGGTTGAGCATCTGCGTTGCGCCCGAAGTAATCTGGATGTACTCTACACCCTGCTGCTTAGCCAGACGCTGCAAGGCGTCGAGCGTGAGGCGCACGGTAGCCGTATTGGCGTTCTCGGCGATGGGCGTCACACCCAACTGCTGCCACGATGTGCGCGCAGGGTCGATTGTTACGTATGCTGAAAGCTGTCTGTCGGCGGCGTGTTCGGCTGCGGTTTGCGCAGCGGGCGACTTAAGCAGGGTGGGGGAAGCGACGGCGATAGCCGTGCGAGGCGAAAGCGATGCCTGCGCCAACGCTGAGGCTGGCGCGAGCAACATCGTTGCACCTATTATATATATGTATGACTTGCGCATGATATACCTTATTATATTATATGTATCTGTTTTCGGCTGCCCGTATTACTTCACGAGCACCTTCTTTGTGGTCTGCTTGCCGTCGGCTGTCACCTTCACGATGTACACGCCCTTGGCAAGATCGGCGTTCTCCACCTGCGCACCAGCGAGGTTGTACACCTGCAAGCGGTCGTATTCGCCGCCAACGTGCACCTTTCCGTTGCTTACGAAGATGCTAACGCTCTGCTCAGCCTCGGCGCTGTTCACGTCGGTAGGCTTGACGAAGCCAGTCTGCTTGTGCGATTCGCCCAGGCGCGCCTCGCAGCAGTTGTAGATAATGTGCTTGTTGTTGTCGTTCTGGTCGAACTCGCCTATGTAAGCAACGACGCTCATGTTCTTCAGCACAGCCTCGATGTTGTTCTTAGTCTCGTCGGCATAATAGCTCGAGTGGATGCTCTCGGGTATGGTGATGGTTTTCTCCCACGAAAGCAGCTGACCCGCTTTGATGTCCTTCACCAGTAATCCCCATGCGTTGCCCGTCACCGTTCCGCGGAAGGTGCGGTTGTGTATGTAGTTGTCTCCGCCGTTCGCCTGACGCGCTTCGATGCCGTCCTGCACGAGGTATACGTTGAAGATAGAGCTGTTGTGAGGCACGGTCTTGTGAGGCAGCACGTAGAGCTTCACGTTCAGCTCGCGTGTGCTCTCGTCCAGTGTGGTCTTGAGGTAGAGCGAAACGTACGGCTCCTTGGTGTCAGCGTAGTAGATGGTGGAAAGCAGGCTGTTGACGTCGGTGGCGCTCACTATCGGCGTCGTGCTTACGTTGGCGTAAGTGTTGCGGTTGACCATAGCCGCCGGTGCGAATGTGCTCGACGTGTTAGGGTAGAAGAATATGTATGTAGGGTCTTCGCTCATTGTGAACATGTCGGGCTTGTAGCCTACGTGGTGAGCCACCTCAACGATGTTCTTTTCTGTTTTCTTGATGGCAGCCTCAATGTTCAGATGACCGCCCGGACAGTTGGCGCAGTCCTGACCCGTGAACGCTTCGAGCAACAACGAGCGCTCCATAGTCTTCGGGTAGAGGAAGAGGTTGGCGCTGACGCTGTTGTCCGACGTGTCGGTCTCCTTGCCCGCTCCGTTCACGTTAGCGATAGTTACGCTGAGGCTCTGCTCGCCCTCGCTGCTTGTGTCCACGTCTTTGAGGTCGAAGCTATAGCCCTCCTTCGGCTTGATGCTGAGGTCGGCGAAGTGCTGCGTGGTCTTGTTGCCGCCCACTTCGACGATGGCATCGAAGCTGGTTATGTCCGTCGTGCCGGTGTTCACGAAGCAAGCCGAGAAGTTGCAGTTGTCGCCCGCCTTATAGTAGCCTTCGAAGTTGCTCTGAGCGATGATGGCGTCGGTATAGTCGCCCACGTTCTCGGCGTTGACGAAGATGAGCGCGCTGCCCTTGTTCATGCCGTAGGTGTCTACCCACGCTCCGTCCTTGTAGCCGTAGTTGCAGCCCTCGATGTCGTACGAACCGTCCGACATGAGCACCTTGTATGTGTTGGCAGCTTCGGTTGTATAGCCTACGTAGAGACAGTCCTCGTCGCCGGTTATAGTGTACGGCTTATCGAGCGTCCACTTTATCTTGCTCAGCGCCTTTTTCACCTCAACGGTTCCCTCGGCGATAGGTGTGCCGTCGAGCTGCTTGGTGAGGAAAACGTGCATCTTCTTGTCGGTGACATTCTTGCTGCCCAACACGAACTCGGCGAAGTCGATGGTCTTGCCCTTCAGAGCCTGTAGCTTGGCGTGGCTCAGGCGCATAGCCTGTCCCTGCTTCTCGGTGCTGCCGAGGCGGAATACGTTGTTGCGCGAAATCTCATCTTTAGAGTAGCCGATGTTGGTGGCGTTGATGTTCCCTGCTACAAGGAGGAGGGAAGCGATGCTAAGTAGGGTTTTTCTCATAGTATATATTAATTAATTGTTCTTTTGCTTGTTAGTATAAAATTTATTCACATTCTCTTTATTTAATAACGTGTAATAACTATTTGCTGATAATTTGCTTGCAAAAGTACGGCTTTTTGCAAATATACGCAACAATTTAGTTGAAAATACACTTATTTAGGCTTGCTTTTAAAAAGTAATTGTGTATCTTTGCAATGTGGTAGACTGCGTTTGGGTAATAGAAGTAGTCTTTTATCGCTAAACTTGCGCTGTCTTAACGCTATTAAAAATCAAAAAAACACAGAATTATGGAAAAACGTTTACTTTATTCGGTAGCAGCCATGGCGTTGATGCTTGGCTCTGCAGCCCCGACATTCGCACAGAAAGTAGAGACACAGAACCGATTCTTAGTGAAGGCTGTCACGCTTGGTAGTCAGATGGGCGATATGCCCGAAGACCTCGACTCTAAGCGCGTGTATTATTACTACAACACCGACGGTAAGTTGGTAGGCAGTTCTACCTACGGACGCAACTACACCGACGGTGGCTATTCGGACACCTTCTCGCTCACCGACATCGAGAAGATTATCTTCGATGTAAACGGCAACATGACCAATAAAGACTTCTATCAGTATGGCGACTATGACGACGGTGACTACTCTTTCCGTAAGACACAGAACTGTGAGAGCTATACATACGACGCGCAGGGCAGACTGGCTACTGACACTACCTCGATGCGCATCAATGAGTATAAGTACAACGACGACGGCACGCTGCTAAAGGTTACGTCGTACAACAAACGCACAAAGAAATTTGTGCAGGAGATTACATACACTTATGAGAACGGACTGGCTACTCACTACTCGTCTACCGGGCAGTATTACGAGTTCGAGGCTGACCTTAAGTACGACGCAGACGGCAACAAGATAGAAGAATACCAGTATGCGAAGTCGGGCGAGAATGTGAAGCCGCGTCAGCGCGAGACTTGGACATACACCGACGGTGCGCTCACGCTCTACATGAAGTACCGCTACGACAGTAAAGGCGCAGAAGTGGCTGACTCGAAGAAAGAGTATGTCCCCGTGAAGAACAACATGAACGTTATGGATGTTAGCGACTATACCTACAATTCGGTTAAGGACACATGGAACAAATGGGGCTTGACCGTGCGTCAGACCTACCGCGACTTCAGCGGAATGAAGGAAGCTACACAGACGATGCTTCTCTCGGCTACACCCGACAAGAAACTCAAGAACACTATTAACCTGCAATTCACAGCTCCGAAAGCCGGTCTCGTTCATGGCTGCAAGTTTGTAGTCTACCGCGACTGCGTGGCTCTCGACACGCTCGACCTTGCCGACGTTATGGATCCCGCGACAAAGCAGTGCTCTTATCAGGACAAGGAACTCAAGAGCGACACATACACTTACTTTGTTCAGCCGCTTTTCGCCCTCACAAACGGCGAGATAAGCGATGCTACAGCCGACTCGGAGTGGGTGGGCTACTATACTTCTACGCCTATGGACGTGAACGTGGCTCTCGCTACGGAGCTTCCTGCCGTTACCGACCTGAAGCTCGTAGGTGGCGAGGTGAAGCGCATCGGTTCTATCATGAGCCAATTGATAGAATACTACGCTGATCTCGAATGGAAGAACCCAGCTAATCTCGAAGAACTCGGCTTCGTGAGAAACGACGTTGCCTTCGTAGGTATGGGTCTCTCTGACACTAAGTTGGAAGGCGCCGCCGAGTCTGCCAGAGTGCAGATTATGGATGACGAAATGCAGGTGTATGTCATCACAACATACAAGTACGGCAAGGCTTACTCTGACGCCATCACCGTTACTGTTAAGGACATCGAGAAGTATAACGGCGTGGAGAGCATTACAGCCGACGGCGTAGTGAAGGCTACATTCGCAGGCAACACAGTGCAGCTCAGCGATGCCGCAAACGTATCGGTTTACTCTGCTGCAGGCGCTAAGGTGTACGCAAAGCAGAATACATGCAGCGTGGCTCTCGGTCAGCTTCCGGCTGCTACATATATAGTATGTGTAGAGAAGGACGGCAAGAGCAGCTTCTATAAGTACGGCGTGAAGTAGCATAAGCTAACGCCAGAATAGCACTTCGTGAAAAGACACACATGTATATTACGTAGAGTATATAATATAATGTGTGTCTTTTCAGATTATTAATTAACCAAAAACATGGAATTATGGAAAAAAGATTACTCAATTCGATTGCAGCTCTGGCATTAGTGCTCGGCTGCCCGGCAACGGCTGACGCTCAGCAGGCGGCTCCAGAAAACAGATTCTTGGTTAATACTGCCACCTTCGGCAGTTCGATGGGCGATATCCCAGACGATGTAGTGTCGAAACGCAGTCTGTATTACTATAACACCGACGGACTCTTCGTCGGAAGAGCCGACTACGGACGCCTCTACACCGACGAAGGCTACTCGGACGACTTCGATGTTATGACTTTCTGCAAGGCTGTCTTCAACACCGACGGCATGATGACCAATAAGGACACGTACCAGTGGGGCGAATACGACGGTGGCGTCTTCAGCTTCCGCAAGACGCAGAACTGCGAGAGCTATACTTACGACAGCAATGGACGATTGGCTACCGACACTACGTCGATGTATATCAACGAGTATGCGTACAACACCGACGGAACGCTGGCTAAGAAGTCTACCTATATCAGAGACACTAAGAAGTTCAAGCAGGAGATTACGTATACCTATACCGACGGCGTGCTCACCCATTACTCATCAACCGGCGAATACGACTCGTACAAGTTCGAGGCTAATATAAAGTACGACGCCGACGGCAACAAGGTGGAGGAGTATCAGTACAAGCTGAAGGATGGCAATGAGGTGGCTAAGCAGCGCGAGGCATGGACTTATACCAGCGGTGTGCTCACACTCTACGAGAAGTTCCGCTACGATTCAAGCGGCAAGGAGATACCGAGCGCAAAGACCGAGTATAAGCCAGTGAACGGCAATCTAAACCTGATGGATGTTTGCAGCTACAACTACAGCAGTAATAAGTGGACGCGTAGCGGTCTGCCCATGCGCTATGAGTATCGCGACTTCAGTGGCATGAAGGAGAAGACAGCCATGATGATTATGTCGGCTACGCTCGACAAGGAGAAGCCGAACACCGTAGACCTCCGTTTCAATGTGCCGAAGGCTGGACTCGAGTACGGCTGCAAGTTCGTCATTTTCCGCAACTGCATACCGCAGGATACCGTTGACTTTGCAGACGTGATGGACCCCGAGACGATGCAGTGTGCGTACGAGGACGACGAACTCAGCAACAGTACATACACTTACTTCATTCAGCCGCTCTTCGCCATGAAGGACGGCAAGATAGTGAAGCCTGCTGCCGACTCGGAGTGGGTGGGTTTCTACAGCACCACTCCTACTGAGATTGAAGTGGCGCTCGACCACGAACTGCCTGCCGTTACCAATCTGGCTCTCGTAGGCGGCGAGGTGAAGAATGTAGGTACGGCTTTGAATCCTGAAAAGGAGTATAACGCTGTCTTTGGTTGGGAAAATCCTGCCGACATGAACGACTACGGTTTCATCAAGCATACGCTCTACTTCGTTGGAAGCAATGTGCCAGAGAACGAAACAAGAGAGGCTTCGAAGGACACGCTTCACGTAATGCTTCTCGACGATGTTGTAAAGGCGTATGTCGTTACGACCTACAAGTACGGCAAGGCGTTCTCCGACACCATCACCGTTAAGCTGACAGACATCGACGACCTCACCGGCATGCAGCGCATTGGTGTGGACGGCGTGGTGAAGGCTGTCTTTGCAGGCAACACGGTTCAACTCAGCGATGCTGCAAACGTATCTGTCTACAATGTTTCGGGCGAACGTGTATATGTACGCAAACGCACAAGAAGCGTATCGCTTGCTCAGCTCCCGACTGCAGCTTATATAATATGTATAGAGCGCGACGGCAAGCAGAGCGTCTACAAGTATCACGTTAAGTGAGGATAAAACAATACCTTAGGCAAAACATTTAAACTGCAGAACATAGCCTAAATTATTAATAAATAAAATTCTTAAAAACCGTAATATCAATAGATGAAGACAAAAATGTTACTTGCGTCGCTACTCTTAAGTGGCGCAGCTTTCGCACAGACATCACCCTTAGTGATGGTCACCCCAAGCGACTACAACATCATGGCTGCTTCGCCAAACGGCAAGTGGGCGTGTGGTATGTACTATGATGCCGGCAACGAGGCTTACGGATTCCGCTGGAATCTGGAGAGTGGAGAGATTGATTTGCTCAATCCGTCGTCGCCTTCGCAGGCTTACAGCGTGTCTAACGACGGCGTTGTTGTGGGCTTGTACACCGACAACAGCTACAAGAAGAACGGTGCTTCGGTGCAGCTCGCTTGCTATTGGCAGAACAACCGCTGGAACCGTCTCGAAATGCCTTCTGACGCTGTGAGCAGTAGCGGCGCTTCTGGCATATCGCCCGACGGACACTACATCACGGGCAACGTGTATGTAGGCGGAAAGTATTTGGGATACGTGTGGAAGGACGGCAAGATTTATCGCCAACTGAAGGAGAACAAAGGTATCGCGATACCTTATGCAATATCGCCCGACGGAGAGTATACTACGGGTTGGGTTATGAACAAGAACCGCCAGGCATGTTTATGGGGACCCGACGGCAATTTCACCACACTCTCTGACCAGCAGTCGCCGTTCTGTGTTGGCAAGAAGTTCTCGCCCGACGGCAAGAAGCTGCTTTATTTCGGCGGCTGGCAAACCGAAGAAGAGGCAGGCGGAGCTGGTAAGGTGCGCGGAGCTTGGGCACTCTACGATATGGAAACCGGCAAGAAGAGCGCTATTCTTCCGGCTGGCGCCAACGACGACCTCGACTTCTTCGACATCAGCGGTAACGGCACCGTGATGTGCGAGGACAACCAGTTGGGCTATATCTATCAGAACGGAAAGGGCACCTTTGCATACAAGTATCTGAAGGAAAAAGGCGTGAACCTCGCCGACTATCATGTTTTCGTCAATCCAGACTCGCCGAAGGATTCGGAAGGCGAAACCCTTTACAACGTTACTCGCGCCACATCCGTGTCGGTAGACGATCACATCATGGGCTTCCTCTTCTACAACGACAACAAGGATTCGGACGGCAACTATGCCATTTCGCCGCAGTCGATGATCGTGAAGTTCGGCAGTCCGATGTTCTCAGCTATGCCTCCGGTGAGCATTAAGGCTCAGCAGATGTCTGGTCTCAATTCGGTGAAGATTACATGGAAGCCGAATGTTGCAGCCACCGGCATAACCGGATACAAGGTGTATCGTGATGGCAACAAGGTGAGCAGCGATATTGTTACCGCTGAAGGATTCGTAGATGCTGGTGTGCCGGTAGGCGAACACAAGTATGAGGTTACGGCAGTGTACGGCGACGTTGAGTCGGCAAACAGCGAGATAGCTACTGTCAAGGTGGAGAATCAGAAACTTTCTACGCCTACAAACCTCTTCGCACAGCAGCATGGCTACAGCGCAGCATACATGGAGTGGAGCGATCCGTCTACAAACTTCGGAGCGCTCACATACTTCAACCCCGACAACGCCAACCTCGAGACATTCGGTCTGTCGTTCGACGGCGAGAGCTACGAGACAGCCATCGCTTTCGACGCAGTTACGCTCAGCGCATACAAGGGACAGAAGCTCACATCCGTAGGTTTTTACCCGATGGAGGCTCAGGGCGGCTGGACTATCAACCTCTACACACGCAGCGCAGACGGCAAGTTGCAGAAGTTCTACACACAGCCAGTTACGCAGAAGCTGAACTACGGCGAGCGCAACGTCGTTAAGCTCGACACTCCGCAGAATCTGCCTTCAGGCGAACTGCTCGTGTCGGTTGAGGTGAAGGTTACAGAGGCTTCGCAGCGCATCACAGCGCTCGACTTCGGTCGTGCCGTGAAGGGTTCTTCCGACCTGCTCCGCCTTACAACCGAGCCCGACTTCTACTCGATGGGCAACCTTATGGAGGAGAGCAACTATCTCTACGCCGCTTCGTGGGCTATCGACGCTATCGTGGCGCCGGAAGGTGCCGACCTTGCAAAGGACAACGTGACGGGCTATAATATATATGTAGACGGCAAGAAGGTAGGTTCGTCTGCTACAAAGAGCTTCACCGTGCCTTCTCTCGACAAGGGCGACCATGCACTGGGCGTGAGCGCCGTGTATGCCAACGGATCGGAGTCGGAGCCGGCCGTAGCTCAGCTTGCGGTTGTTCCTGACGACAGCCAGCTTCAGGCCGTGAAGGGCGTGGCTGTAGCGCCGGTAAGCGCTTCGGCTGTGAAGGCCGATTGGACAGCACCGGTTGACCGCGACGTGGTTCAGGTGCAGTATTGCTCAGGTTCTGTATCAACGCAGGGCGTGACAGCTCCCGCTGACAACAACTATAACATCATGGTAGGTGCGCTCTATCCGTCGAAGACATTCCGCGGACGCACCGGATACGCCATCAAGAAGGCACGCTTCTATCCGCTCACAGACGCTACATACACAGTGTATGTCTACAAGAACGACGAGCTGATAAGCGAGACCGAGGTAGACGACTACACCGTTGGCAAGTGGAACGAGGTGGAACTCACGAAGCCTGTCATCATCGAGAACGGATCTACATACCGTCTTGCCATCGACTGCTATGATGTTACGCCGAAGGAACCGGCTATCGCCGTAGACAGCAGCGATCCGCTGGAAGGCTACTCTGACATCTACTCGCTCGACGGCGAGTCGTGGAGCTCAATATCTTCTACCGGTGTGATGGCTAACTGGATGATCGGTCTCGTGCTGGAGAACCCGAAACCAGGTACGTTGCCTATCGAAGGCTACGACGTGTTCATCGACAACGCTAAGAAGAACGCGGCGAAGCTCACGGAGAGAACATACACACACGACTTCGGTACCGACGACAAGCAGCAGCACACTATCCGCGTTGACGTATACTACACAGTGAAGTCGACAAGCGTGAAGGGCGGCGTAACCAACTTCCTCATCGCTGTTGCAGGTATCGACGAGAACACCGTAGGACGCATAGAGATGCGCCAGGGCGAGAACGAGCTCACCGTAACTGGCGAGGGCGTGACGTCGGTAGAACTTGTGTCGGCAGCAGGTGCTGTTGTATCAAAGGCAGAAGGCAACACCGTATCGCTCAACGGCTTGACCGCAGGCGTATATGTAGTGAAAGCCGTAGTAGCCGGCGAAACCGTCACACGCAAGATAATGATAACGAAGTAAAAGTTTCAGCAGGTTAAGCACAAATTTGCTACACTTAAGCCAAGAATATTGCGTTTTGTTCCATAATCGGTAAAATTGGGGGTGCGTGTTGCAAAAAATATGAGTAAATTTGCAACGTGAACAGAAACGTAAACCAGATTTGACCAACACAAAACGCATCATATAAAAGCAAAAAAAGCGCTGACGAAGATTGTTTCGCCAGCGCTTTTTTTAATTAGTAATTCGTAATTATTAATTATTAATTGTTAGGGTCGTAATTACGAATTATTAATTATTAATTTTTAATTATTAATTGGCAAAGTATAATTTGTAATTATTAATTATTAATTGGCAAGGTCGTCATTACGAATTAATAATTAATAATTACGAATTAATAATTACTTCATTTCCTTCAGCAAGTCGCGAATCTCTGTGAGCAGCAACTCCTCCTTTGTCGGCTTCGGCTCCTCGGGCTCAGGTGCAGGCTTGGTCTCCTCCTCCTTCTTCTTGAGGTTAGCCAGCTTGTTGATGCCCTTCACGAGGAGGAACACGCAGAAAGCGATGATAGTGAAGTCGATGATAGTCTGAATGAACGCACCATAGTTGATGGTAGCCGGCTTCATTGTCTCCATGCCGAGGTTTACGGCAGGCAACTCGAACTTCAGGTCGCTGAAGTTGACGCCGCCGATGAGCCATCCGATAGGCGGCATGATGATATCGTTCACGATAGAGCTAACTATCTTTCCGAACGCACCGCCGATGATCACACCGACAGCCATGTCTACAGCGTTGCCCTTTACGGCGAACGCCTTGAACTCATTTAGCATTTTTCCCATAGTTTCTGTTTGTTAATTGTTTAATTCCTAATGTCCGATTGTTTCTTGTTTCTAACTATCTTATTTTGCAAAGTGTATATAGCAAACTGCGCTTATTATATATAATGTATATAGCCCAGTGAAATTATATAGCGATTTTTTAAATAATTTAATACCTCTATTGGCTGCAAAATTAGAAAATAATTATTAACTTTGCGCTCGATAAAGAAAAAAATGCTCAAAAGTATTGCTTTTTGAATGTCTCAATTCATTGGCAAGTACTGTGGAGCTTGAAAGTAAGATTTATTTTCAACCATTAATTAAAATATTAAAAAAATGACAAAAGTTGCTATTAACGGCTTCGGCCGTATCGGTCGTCTGGCTTTCCGTCAGATGTTTGAGGCAGAGGGTTATGAGGTGGTTGCTATCAACGACCTTACATCTCCAAAAATGTTGGCTCACCTTCTTAAGTATGATACAGCTCAGGGTGGCTTCGCTGGCAAGTACGGTGAGGGCAAGCACACTGTAGAGGCAACAGACAACTCTATCATCGTTGATGGTAAGGAAATCACTATCTATGCTAAGCCAAACGCTGCTGAGCTTCCTTGGGGCGAGCTTGGTGTTGACGTAGTACTCGAGTGCACAGGTTTCTACACATCAAAGGAGAAGGCTTCTGCTCACATCGCAGCAGGTGCTAAGAAGGTTGTTATCTCTGCTCCTGCTGGTAACGATCTCCCAACTATCGTTTACAACACAAACCACAAGACTTTGACTCCGGCCGACACAGTTATTTCTGCAGCTTCTTGTACAACTAACTGCTTGGCTCCTATGGCTTACGCTTTGAACAAGTATGCAGCTATCCAGTCAGGTATCATGTCTACTATCCACGCTTACACAGGTGACCAGATGATTCTCGACGGTCCTCAGCGCAAGGGCGACCTCCGTCGTTCACGTGCAGGTGCTCAGAACATCGTTCCTAACTCTACTGGTGCTGCTAAGGCTATCGGTTTGGTTATCCCTGAGCTGAATGGTAAGTTGATCGGTTCTGCACAGCGTGTTCCGACTCCAACAGGTTCTACAACTATCCTCGTTGCTGTTGTTAAGGGTAAGGACGTAACTGTAGAGGGTATCAACGCTGCTATGAAGGCTGCTTCTAACGAGAGCTTCGGTTACAACGATGAGCTGATCGTTTCTTCTGATATCATCGGTATGCGTTTCGGTTCACTCTTCGATGCTACTCAGACAATGGTTAGCAAGATCGACGAGGATACATATCAGGTACAGGTAGTTTCTTGGTACGATAATGAGAACTCTTATACTTCTCAGATGGTTCGTACTATCAAGTACCTCGCTGAGTTGAAGTAATACGTTGACTCGTTTTACGACAACATATATAAGCCTGGCATTGTAAAATGCCAGGCTTTTTTGTTTCAATACCCCTCCTGAAACCTCATTTATGGGTTTCTAACAACGCTACCGTTGCGTGTAGACGGCGTTACCGTTGCGCGGTAACGATGTAACCTATACGCGGTAACGGTGTTACAGAATAGGTGTAATCGTGTTACCACTTCGCTGTAATCGTGTAGCATTACAAACAATTTTCTGCACAATTGTGCGGCGTATGAGAAATTTTTTGTAAGTTTGTATTTTGAAACCGTAGCTATGTGCTATCAGAGGCAAAGCAATCGGTTTTATAAACCGAACAAATTGCTTTCAGAACCCGAAACAACATTATTAAATACACGTGCAGCAAAGCTATTGACGACATGCAGAACAAAAGAATGATAACCATACTCGGACCCACCGCAAGCGGAAAGACCGCTGTGGCGGCAGCACTCGCATTGCGCACCGGCGGCGAGATAATCAGCGCCGACTCGCGCCAGGTGTACCGCCGCATGGACATCGGAACGGGCAAGGACTTGGCAGACTATGTAGTTGACGGCCAGCCGATTCCGTATCATCTTATCGACATAGCCGAGCCAGGCACAAAGTACAATCTGTTCCAGTATCAGCAGGACTTCCACGTGGCATACGACGACATCCGTAGCCGAGGCAAGCTGCCCATACTCTGTGGCGGCACCGGTCTGTACATCGAAGCCGTGCTGGGCGGCTACCAGCTCTCGCCCGTGCCGCAGAATCAGCCGTTGCGCGACGCTCTCGCCGGAAAGTCGCTTGCCGAACTCACCGAAATGCTTGTAGAATTGAAGCGCCGCAGCGGGTCGAACATGCACAATCAGACCGACGTCGACACCGCCCAGCGTGCCATACGCGCCATCGAGATAGAGACATACAACCTGGAAAACCCTACACCCGAACGGCAGTTGCCGCCAGTCGACTCGCTCATCGTGGGCATAAACATCGACCGCGACCTGCGCCGCGAGAAGATAACGCGCCGACTCAAGGCGCGCCTCGACGAGGGTATGGCTGACGAGATACGCGCGTTGATAGGCGAGGGCATCGCCCCCGAAGACCTTATATACTACGGTCTTGAGTACAAGTTCATTACCGAATACGTCGTAGGTCGCCTCAGCTTCGACGAGATGTTCCGACAGCTGGAGATAGCCATCCACCAGTTCTCCAAGCGACAGATGACGTGGTTCCGCGGCATGGAGCGACGCGGATATACCATCCACTGGGTTGACGCCAAGCTGCCCATGGAGGAGAAGGTAGAAGCAATATGCAAGCTGATGCAGGACGCATAGCGAGATAGATAAAAGAATGTGACATCGTGGCGGACATACCGCCGCTAAAAATGGCTTACTATATGATTAACGACAACCGTTGGGGCATACTCTACTGCCCGAAACACGAGATGTTCAACTCCGGCAAGCGCTGGGAGAAGATTGAGCGATGCCTGAAGGCGAACGGCATCGAGTACGACTACTTGCAGAGCGAAAACTCGGCAAGTGTGGAGCGCTTGGTGAAGATGATGATCAATAGTGGATACAAGACTATTGTCATCGTCGGCGGCGACTCGGCGCTTAACGACGCCGTCAACTGCCTCATGCTCACCGAGCGAAGCATACGCGAGACCATTGCGCTCGGCGTGATACCCAACGGACTCATGAACGACTTCGCCCATTTCTGGGGATTCCGCGAGAGCGACTACGAGCAGACCATCAAGTGGCTCAAGCAGCGTCGCGTGCGCAAGATAGACCTCGGCTGCATACGCTACACCAACAAGCACGGCGAGGCGTGCCGCCGCTACTTCCTCAACTGCATCAACATCGGACTCATCGCTGCCATCATGAACCTGCGCCGACAGACACGCCACTTCTTCGGTTCGCGCACGCTCTCGTTCCTCTGCTCGTTCGTGCTCATGATTTTCCAGCGACTCGAATACCGCATGCATCTGAAGATAAACTCCGACACCGTGGAGCGCAACGTGATGACCGTCTGCATCGGCAACGCTACAGGCTACGGACAGACTCCGAACGCCGTGCCCTACAACGGACTGCTCGACGTGAGCGTGGTCTACCATCCCGGCATGACGCAGCTCATCGAAGGCTTCTACCTCTTCGTGCGCGGCAAGTTCCTCAACCACCGCAGCGTTCACCCGTTCCGCACACGCAAGGTGGAAGTGATCGAGGCGAACAAGGCGCTCGTGGGCATCGACGGACGACTCATGAAGACGCCCGTCGGACCCTTCACCGTGAGCGTGGAGCAGGAAGTTATAAACTTTCTCATACCCGAGTAAAGCAAACGTTTTCCATGATAAATCCTCATATTCTGCAATGTTTTGTGCGAAATATGAGGATTTTTTTAAATAGTTAATATTTTATTTTGCGCATAAATATATTTTTACTACCTTTGATTTCGTAAGGTAGCAACGCCTATATAAAGACTACTACACTTCTTACAGCTAACTAATAATGAACCTTAATCATAAATCTATGAGTTATTTGAGATTCGAAAAAGCTCTGATGACAAACCTCGAAGAGTCGTTGCCACGCGAGTTGTTGCGTACTAATCGTTCGGGAGCATATTCCTGCTCTACGATTGTAGATTGTAATACGCGCAAGTATCATGGCTTGCTCGTCGTGCCCGTACCGGAACTCGACGACGAGAACCATGTGCTCCTCTCTTCGCTCGACCCCACCGTTATTCAGCACGGCGCCGAGTTCAATCTTGGTTTGCACAAGTATCAGGGCAATAATTACAGTCCGAAAGGTCACAAATATATCCGAGAGTTCGATTGTGACACAGTGCCCACAACACTCTACCGCGTAGGCGGTGTGCTTCTGAAAAAAGAGGTAGTATTCCAGCACTATGAAGACCGCATCCTTATCCGTTATACCCTTGTTGATGCACATTCTGCAACGACACTGCGCTTCCGTCCGTTCCTTGCTTTCCGCAGCGTACGCCAGTTTACGCACGAGAATACCGTAGCTTCACGCGAGTATGCAGAAGTTACAAACGGCATCAAGACCTGCATGTACGCCGGCTACCCCGACCTTTACATGCAGTTCAGCAAGAAAGTGGAGTTCGTGTTCCAGCCCGACTGGTACCGCGGCGTAGAATACCCGAAGGAGCAGGAGCGCGGCTACGCTTCTAACGAAGACCTCTACGTACCCGGCTACTTCGAGATGGACATCAAGAAGGGCGAGAGCATCGTGTTCTCGGCTTCAACAACAGCCTGCAAGACAACCGGACTGAAGAAGCTCTTCCAGGAGGAAGTAGACGAGCGCTCACCGCGCGACAATTTCTTCCACTGCCTCGTCAACGCAGCGCACCAGTTCCACAACCGCACAAAGAAAGACGAGCGATACATCCTCGTCGGCTATCCTTGGTTCAAGTGCCGCGCACGCGACACATTCATCTCTCTGCCGGGTCTTACACTCTCTATCGAGGAGGAAGACTACTTCGAACTGGTAATGGAGACAGCCATGCGCGCACTCTACGAGTTCATGGCAGGCAAGCCGCTCACAGCGAAGATTTATGAGATAGACCAGCCCGATGTCCTGCTCTGGTGCGTATGGGCTGTGCAGCAGTATGCAAAACATTCAGGTCGCGAAAAGTGCAACCGCAAGTACGGCAAGCTGCTCTACGACGTATTGCATTTTATCAAGGACAACCGCCACCCGAACCTGAAGCTCTGTGAGAACGGACTTCTCTACTCGGAAGGCAAGGAGAAGGCCGTAACATGGATGAACTCTACAGCCGGCGGACACCCCGTCGTACCGCGCACAGGCTACATCGTCGAGTTCAACGCCCTCTGGTACAACGCCCTCAAGTTCTGCGCATCTATGGCTGCCGACTTCGGCGACGCCACAGAGGCTTCCGACTTCGAGCAGATGGCTACACTCTGCGGCAAGTCGTTCGTAGAGACCTTCGTCAACGAATATGGCTACCTCTTCGACTATGTAGAGCCTAAGGACAACCCCGACTGGAGCGTACGTCCGAACATGATATTCGCCGTTGCACTCGACTACTCGCCGCTCACACCAGCCCAGCAGAAGGCTGTGCTCGACGTCTGCACACGCGAACTCCTCACACCGAAGGGCCTGCGCTCGCTCTCGCCGAAGAGCGGCGGCTACAACCCGATGTACGTCGGTCCGCAGACACAGCGCGACTACGCTTACCATCAGGGCACAGCATGGCCTTGGCTCGGCGGCTTCTACATGGAGGCATGCCTCAAGATTTACAAGCGCACACGCCTGTCGTTCATCGAGCGTCAGATGGTGGGCTACGAGGACGAGATGACGAGCCACTGTCTCGGCACAATCCCCGAACTCTTCGACGGCAACCCGCCATTCCACGGACGTGGCGCCATCTCGTTCGCTATGAACGTAGCCGAGATCCTGCGCACTCTCGAACTCTTGGAAAAATATAAATATTAAAATAGGAGGATAAGTATATATGAAAGTATTAATGTTCGGATGGGAGTATCCTCCTCACGTATTTGGTGGACTCGCTACCGCTAACTTCGGAATTTCTCAGGGTCTGCACGCACAGGGCGATGTTGAGACAGTGCTCTGTCTGCCGCATCCGTTCGGCGACGAGGACCGCAGCGCCTGCCGCATCGTGGCTATGAACTGCGTGCCTATCGCTTGGCGCGACGTCAACTTCGACTACGTAAAGGAACGCGTGGGCAATATCATGGACCCGGAGTATTACTATCGTCTGCGCGACCATATCTATGCCGACTTCAACTATATGCACGTCAACGACCTTGGCTGCATGGAGTTCGCCGGCGGCTACCCGTCTAACCTGCACGAGGAGATAAACAACTACTCAATCATCGCAGGCGTAGTGGCTCGCACAGAGGACTTCGACATCATTCATGCTCACGACTGGCTCACCTATCCAGCCGGCATCAACGCCAAGCACGTAAGCGGCAAACCGCTCTGCATACACGTTCACGCTACCGACTTCGACCGCTCGCGCGGCAAGGTGAACTCTACGGTTTACGCCATCGAGAAGGACGGTATGGACAACGCCGACTGCATCATGTGCGTGTCGGAGCTTACACGTCAGACAGTTATCCATCAGTATCATCAGGATCCGCGCAAGTGCTTCACAATGCACAACGCCGTTTATCCGCTGCGCCAGGAACTGCAGGACATCCCGCGTCCCGACCATACGGGTAAGGAGAAGGTCGTAACCTTCCTCGGACGTATCACAATGCAGAAGGGTCCGGAGTACTTCGTAGAAGCTGCCAACATGGTGCTGCAGCGCACACGCAACGTGCGTTTCTGCATGGCTGGCAGCGGCGATATGATGGACGCAATGATTTATCTTGCAGCTGAGCGCGGCATCGCCGACCGCTTCCACTTCCCAGGCTTCATGCGCGGAAAGCAAGTGTACGAGTGCCTGAAAGACTCAGACGTTTACGTCATGCCGTCAGTTTCTGAACCGTTCGGTATCTCGCCGCTTGAGGCAATGCAATGCGGCACGCCGACAATTATCTCTAAACAGTCGGGTTGCGCCGAAATCCTCGACAACTGTATCAAGGTTGACTACTGGGATATACACGCACTTGCCGACGCTATCTACTCAATATGTAGCAACGAGTCGCTCTTCAACTACCTCAAGGAGGAAGGAAAGCGCGAGGTCGACCAGATCACATGGGAGAAGGTTGGCGCACGTATCAAGAATCTGTACGAGCGCGTTCTTGCTGGCGACATTTAAACTCAAAGCAAAAAGCCAAACCGAGTAACTTACTATTCAATAATCTTAAAACAAACAATAATGAAAACGATTTGTTTATATTTCGAGATACATCAGAACATACAGCTGAAGCGCTATCGTTTCTTTGATATCGGCACAGACCACTATTACTATGACGACTACGAGGACGAGCGTCTCATCACTGATGTGGCTAACCGCTCGTATATGCCGGCTCTCGAGGCTTTGGGCGAAATGCTGAAGGAGCATCCGGGCTTCTTCAAGGTGGCTTTTTCTCTCTCTGGCGTAGGCATGGAGCAACTGGAGATTCACGCTCCGCAGGTGCTCGAGAAGTTGCAGGAACTCAACCAGACCTGTTGCGTAGAGTTCCTCGCTGAGCCTTACTCACACGGTCTTGCTTCGCTCGCTAACGAGGAGAGCTTTGCTAAGGAAGTGAAGCGCCAGTGCCAGAAGATGAAGGAATACTTCGGCAAGGAGCCTCAGGTTCTGCGCAACTCTTCGCTTATCTACAGCGACGAGATCGGTGCTCAGGCTGCTCAGATGGGCTTCAAGGGTATGCTTACCGAAGGTGCACGCCACGTCCTCGGCTGGAAGTCGCCGCACTATGTATACAACTGCGCGCTCGCTCCCAATCTCAAGCTCTTGCTTCGCGACGTTAACCTCAGCGACGATATCTCACTTCGCTTCAGCAATGTCGACTGGGAGGGCTATCCGCTCTTCGCTGACAACTACGTAGACCGCATCGCCAACTTCCCTGGCGAGGAGCACGTGGTGAATATCTTCATGGAGCTTTCTGCTCTTGGCGTGGCTCAGCCGTTGTCGAGCAACATTCTCGACTTCCTCAAGGCTCTGCCCGAATGTGCTAAGCAGCGTGGCATCTCATTCTCTACTCCGAGCGAGATCTGCGAGACAATGGCAAGCGTAGGCGCTCTCGATGTGCCCGACACACTCTCTTGGACCGACGAGGAGCGCGACGTCAGCTCTTGGCTCGGTAACCCGATGCAGCGCGAGGCTTTCAACAAGCTCTATAGCGTAGCCGACCGTGTGCGCATCGCCGACGATCCGCGCATCAACCAGGACTGGGACTATCTGCAGGCTTCTAACAACTTCCGTCAGATGACTACAAAGCCGTCGCAGGTAGGTATCGACCGTGGCATCTATGCTTCGCCGTTCGACGCATTCACCAACTATATGAACATCCTCGGCGACTTCATCGCTCGCGTTAACTCGCTCTATCCTGAGTCTGTTGACAACGACGAGCTTGCTTCGCTCCTCACTACTATCAAGAATCAGGACGAGGAAATCGAGATGAAGAACAAGGAGATTATCCGTCTGCAGACCAAGATTGAGAAGATTGAGGCTGCTGAGGAGAAACTCCGTGCTAAGCTCGAGAAGACAAAGGCTCCGAAGGCTGAGGCTGCTCTGAAGGCTGCAAAGACAGCAAAGAAGCCTGCTGCAAAGAAGGCTAAGGCTGCTGAGCCAAAGGCTGAAGCTGAGCCGAAGGCTGAGTAATGTTTGCGGTTGCAAATGCAAGTTGTGAAGCTTAACCGTTCTGATTATAACGCTGAGTCGTTCAGATTGCAATGTTCAAGCAATGCACAATGTGTTTGCAACAGCAACAGTTGAACCTATTGAATTAATAAGAAGTATTAAGGTTCTTGTACAATTAAATATTGGTTATAAAGGTTTAAATGTCCTACTGCGAGATGCCGTGGGGCATTTTTCTTTTAATATTATTGCTGTCCGGTAAACAATTATTCACCCTTATATTGTTTGGTTGTTCAGTGTTTTATAGCAATATTTACTAAAGGGGCTTGCCTGTATACTATGCGGGCTGAAAGCCCGTCTTTGACCACATTATCAGTTTTACCGGATAGCAATAATAAATTACAGAATTTCTTCGAGAGTCTTCATCGCTCCCTTGCTCTTTATGCTTTCCACCATGCGCAGATACGGCTGTGTGAAGTTGTGTGCTGCGCGCAGGTCGGTGCTGCGGAACGGAGAGAGCTGGAGGAAGTCGAGCGGCTCGTCGCTGTCGATGAGCTTATGGTCGTCTACGGTGAGCCACGGGTCAGCCACCTCAAACTGCTCGCCGTTGTCGTCGGTGTGATACTTCAGATAGTGGCGGTAGGCGGCGAAGAGATAAGCCACGCGGATAAGCTCCTTGTCGTCGCCAATCATCTTCTCGAGGTTAGGCATCACGTATACGGGGAACTTCGAAGCACCGTCGAAGCAGAGACGTGCCACCTGGTCGCTCACGGTGCGGTTGCCGAAGCGCTCGCAGAGCGTCTGCTTGTACAGTTCGAGGTCGGTGTTCTTCGGCGCAGGCACGTACGGAGTGATGTCGATGTCCATAAACTGGCGCACGAACTTGGCGATGCGCTCGTCGTGCATGGCAGCGTCCACCTTGCGATAGCCGTAGAGGAACGACGGATAAGAGAGCAGCGTGTGAGAAGCGTTGAGCAGCGAGAGCTTCATGTTCTCGAACGCCGTCACGTCGTCGGTCATCTGTGCTCCGACGGTCTCCCATGCGGGGCGGCCGGCAGCGAAGTTGTCCTCAACGACCCACTGTATGAAGTCCTCGCAGTAGACGGGTGCCTTGTCGTCGGTGCCGTTCTCCTTGTTCAGTCGCTCTATGTCCTCGGGGCGTGTGGCTGGCGTGATGCGGTCTACCATCGAGTTGGGGAACGTCACGTTCTCTTCCATCCACGCGGCGAGCTCCTGGTCCTGCGCCTCGACGAACGACATGAACGCGCGGCGTGCGGTGTTGCCGTTGTGCTGCAGGTTGTCGCAAGAGAGAATGGTGATAGGTCTGGCGCCCGAAGCCTTGCGGCGGCGGAGTCCTTCTGCTACGTAGCCGAAGGCTGTGAGCGGATTGGCAGGGTTGGCGAGGTCGTGAGCCACCTGCGCGTTGTCGAGCATGAACTCGCCCGTCTGTCTTGATATGTTATAGCCGCCCTCGGTGATGGTGAGCGTTATGATGCGTATGGCGGGGTCGGCAATTTTGTCGAGGATAGCCTCCTTCTGCTCAATGCCCCAGTAGAGTTCTACGAGAGCGCCGAGACGATACACCTCGTTCTTGCCGTCGCGTCCGCATACGGTGAGCGTGTACTCGCCATTCTGCTCCTTCAGAGCCTTGTACAGACGCTCGTCGCCGGGCAGAATCATTGCGCCACAGATGCCCCAAGAGCGCTGTGTGGGGTCTTCGAGCAGATGCGATGTCATGTACTCGAGGTGAGCGCGATGGAAGTTGCCTACACCAAAATGAAGGATACCAGCCTTTACCGAATTGCGGTCGTAAGAATACTTGTTGATAACGTTTGTTGCCATAATCTTTTTAAGTTATTAGTTATTGTTTTTTAGTTATTCGTTTCTCTTTTCGCTTGCAAAATTAAGTTGCAAAAAGATTATGGCAAAGAAAAAAACGGAGGCAAACTTTGGGAACGTTTCCGCAAACGTTCCCAAAATCTGCAAACGTTTTAAATCGGTTTTCCTGGCTGCGGAGCCGCTCTCCGCAACCGTTCTACTCGCCCGTAGAGGCTCTGCACTTCATCTCTGTGCGCAGCACTATGCGGCGGTTCTCGGCGTCGGGGTTGTTCACCTTCTCGAGCACCAGTTCGGCGGCGCGGCGGCCCATCTCGCCGAGCGGCGGCTCAACGGTGGTGAGCTTCGGGTAGACGATGGTTGAGAGTTCTGTGCCCGAGAAGCCTGCCACAGCCACATCCACGGGTATGCGTCGCCCGAGCTCGCGCAGGCGGTTCATGGCTCCGATGGCGAGTGTGTCGGTGAAGGCGTAGACGGCGTCAAACTCCACACCGCGGCGCACGAGGTCGTCTACAGCCGCTGCGCCATCGGCGAAGGTCATGCCTGTCTTCACAACGAGCTGTGGGTCGTACACGCCGAACTTCTCCATAGCCTCGCGGTATCCGCGCGCACGCTCTACGGCGTTATATACGTCGTCGGGTCCGTAGAGATAGGCTATGCGGCGGCGACCGAGCCGCACAAGATGCTCTGCCATGAAGTATGAGTCGTTGTTGTCGTCTATCATCACCTGCGGCATGTCGTCGAGCCCGTGGGGTATGCGGTCGTAGAAGACGATAGCCATGCCCGCAGCGGCAAGGCGGCGGTAGGTCTCAAGGTTGTGCTTGTGGCTGCACATGCTCACGATGAGTCCGTCTACCATGAACTCCTCCATCATCAGCAGACTCTCGTGCTCGCGGTTCGGGTCCTCGTCCGACTCGGCTATCATCACCTTCTGGTTGTTCTTGTAGAGCACGCTCTGTATGCCCGCCACCACCTGCGAGGCGTAGGGCGTGTGCATCTCGGGCACTATGACGCCGATGGTGTTCGTGCGGCCCATCTTCAGGTTCATGGCGACGGGGTTGCGGCGGTAGCCGAGGCGCTCAGCCTCGCGCAGCACAGCCTCGCGGGTCTCGCGGCGTATGTTCTTGTCGTCGGTGAGCGCACGCGACACCGTCGACACCGAGATGCAGAGCTCGCGGGCTATGTCTTTTATAGTTACGTGTTTCATTGAGTGTTGAAAGGATTAGTCATTGTATCGGGGTTAGATATCTGTTGCAAAGATAGCGCCAATCGAGCGCAATGAAGCTTGCTTCAAATTGCCGAGGTGCAGCCTATCTTCTGCAAAAATACAAAATTCAGCCGAATAACTCTTGATATAAAGCATGAAATCGCGGTATGAGGACGAACGTAACACATATTTCAATAAAAATGCAGTAACTTTGTAGTGCAATTCAGGACAACCACACAACACATTGCAAACGTTTGCGTAAATTGGGAACGTTTCCGCAATCGTTTCCACAAAATATAGCAGAAAAGAATCAAGAAGTATACTCAGAAATGACTAACTTCGCAGTCAGAAAGAGTAACTAAACAAACCTATTTTTATAAGCAATATGAGCATCAATATTCAGAGAAATCAGAAGAAAAGAGTAGTAATCGTTGGTGGCGGACTCGGCGGACTGCGCCTTGCAGAAGACCTCTACGGGTCGGGCATGCAGGTAGTGCTGATCGACAAGAACAACTTCCACCAGTTTCCGCCGCTTATCTATCAGATAGCGTCGGCAGGTATCGACCCGAGCAGCATCTCGTTCCCCTTCCGACAGATATTCCGCAAGCGCAAAGACTTCTATTTCCGCATGGCTGAGGCTCGTATGGTAGACACCGAGAAGAAGATTCTGCAGACATCCATCGGCAAAATCGACTACGACTATCTCGTGCTGGCTGCCGGCGCTACGACCAACTTCTTCGGCAACAAGAACATCGAGGAGTGGGCCATACCGATGAAGACGGTGCCCGAGGCGATGGGCCTGCGCAACGCCCTGCTCTCAAACTTCGAGCGCGCTCTCACCTGCGCCACTGAGGAGGAACGCCAGGAACTGCTCAACGTCGTCATCGTGGGCGGCGGCGCAACGGGCGTAGAGATTGCCGGCGCGCTTGCAGAGATGAGACGCTACGTCATACCGTACGACTACCCCGACATGGACTCGTCGCTGATGCACATATACCTCATCGAGGCGGGCGACCGCCTGCTTGCCGGTCTCTCGCAGGAGTCGTCGCAAAAGGCGTACGAGTTCCTCAAGAGCATGGGCGTAGACATACAGTTCGGCAAGATGGTGACCGACTATCGCGACCATAAGGTCATCATGAAGGACGGCACCGAGATTCCTACACGTACATTCCTCTGGGTGTCGGGCATCAGAGCCAACGCCATGCCCGGCATCGACGAGAGCCACTTGGGACGCGGCTTCCGCTTCAAGGTGGACGAATACAACCGCATACCGGGCGTCGAAGACGTGTTCGCCATCGGCGACCAGTGTCTGCAGACCTCCGACGCAGCCTACCCGAACGGACATCCGCAGGTGGCGCAGGTGGCTATACAGCAGGCTAAGAACCTCGCCAAGAACCTCAAGCTCATCAACCAGGGCGCAGACAGCAACGCTCTTACCGCGTTCCACTACAAGAACCTCGGCTCTATGGCTACCATCGGACGCAACAAGGCGGTCGTAGAGATAGGCAAGTTCCGCAGTCAGGGCTTCTTCGCCTGGGTGCTGTGGCTCGTCGTCCACCTGCGTTCTATCCTCGGCGTGAAGAACAAGATGATGGTGCTGCTCAACTGGCTCTGGAAGTACGTCAGCTACAACGACTCTATCCGAATGATCACCTACGCCACAAAGCCGCGCGAGGTGGAAGAGCGCATGAAGCGCGAGCAGACAACCCACCTCGGCGAGGACTTGATGGAGTAAAACGGCGGCTCTGCCCCACTCCATGCAATACGAAATAAGACTCTTTATTACATAAAAATAGGCTGGAAACAACGCAACGACAGCGTTTGTCTCCAGCCTATTTGCCTTTATATCCCAACCACACGTTGGTTATCCGATTACCGCAGCGTGGGCACATCATTACCGCAGCGCGGCTATATTGTTACCGCATAGCTAAAATAGAGTTACCACGCAGGGGTAACAAGCCTATTCACTCTATAAATATTAGTAGCCAATATGATTTTGTGGATTATTTTTACTACATTTGTATACCGAGCTGTTCGCCCTGCAAGGGCAACACCTTAATAATTAGGCTTTTGCCCTTGCAGGGCGAATGGAGATGTGGGGTTGTAATGTTTACCCAGGGCGCTGCCCTGGGCTATGTGATTATTGGGCTTTCAGCCCGTCTTTGACCACCTTATTAGTTTTACCTGACTGCAATAGTTTTTGGAACAAAAAATTGGTAGTAAACGAAATAATGAGTAGATTTGCAAAAACATCAGTAATATAAAGCAACAAGATATGGCATCGACTACATTAAAGGGAAATACACAGACGAGCGTTTCAGAACCTCTCTATGGTCCTGCATCAATAGACGAAGCTATAAAAAGAGTGGAAAATGCAGAAAAGCTAACTGGCACAACTCTTGAAGATTTCGTAGCAGAACTCAAAAACGAACAATTATGGTAAACCTCATTCTGCTTGCGCAGCCATAAAACTCAGCGTTGCGACTGGAAGATACCGTCAAGACTGAAAGATAGGCTTTACTATCATTATCGGTTCTGTGCTGCACGTGCTCCTGCTTGTCATAACGAGCGGCGCACCGGCGTAGGACGTGCTGTACGTTGGATATTAAAAAGCCGCTCTTCATCCTCGCGGACCAAGAGAGGCAATAACATTTTAAATACTTAATAGAATATGGAATTCTAAAAAACAGCTGACGGCAAGGGATATCTTCAAGAAGAAGTCGCAGTTTGCCACAACTTGGTGGAAGCAGAACCGTCCGTCCGACAAGTCGGCGAAGGGCACGGAGGCTTACCTCGCCGTGATGAAGGCATACAAGGCGCAGCACAAGATCGGCAACCCCTACAGCTTCATGCGTTCCCTCGTCACCGACGACCTCAAGGTAGTGCTTGCTGGCAACGACCTCACGGGTGGCGTGAAGCCTGGTGGCGAGCTGGAGTCTTAACGGACGCTAAGCGCAAAGAAGCATTTGCCCTTCTTCAGTTCGTATGGCTACCCTACGGCTGACTCTTCATTATCTCCCTGGCATGGCTCTGAATGAAAGGAACGTGTCTGGGAGGTTTTTTGTGTGGGGTGGCTGAAAGCAAAAGGCACTGCTTGTAGTTTGTTTGCTACACCATCGCCAAGATGAGTAGCAAAATACGTAACATTCTCTTTGTAATCATACTTCTTCCCTCTCCTTTTTCATAAACTCTTTAAACTTAAAAAACAGGGCTAACTCGTCTTTCGTAACGTTTTCGGCGTTTTGCTTTTGCGTGGAAAACATATTCGCTTTTTTGCGTTCCTCGTAATGAACGTAGCCGTCTGGAACTGGAAACAAGTCAGCGATTTCCACGTCCAAAGCTTTTGCTATTGCTGCAAGCGAGTTGATGGTCATGTTCGACAACTTGAGTTGGTTGATAATGGTCGATTTCGCCCTACCCATGCGTGTGGCAAGTTCGTCAATCGTAATACCCTTGTCCTGCATGATTTGCTTAATGATAGTGTTGTCGCTTTGCGATATTTGTAGTGGTCTTGGCATCTTCTTTTATTTTTGTTTATTTGTTTTATTTTAATGGTGCAAAGATATATATTTGTATCTAATAAACCAAATTATTAGTTTTTTTATTCGTTTTATAACGCTTTCGCACTATTTTATTAGTTTTACGTGTTTTGTCTGTATTATGTAAAAAATATGAATAATTTATGGTTGGATGTGCGGCTTGAATTATAAAACAGCCCCTATAATCTATTGAAAATAATGTTTTTATGAGATTTCCGTCCATAAAACTTTTACATAAAGCAGCCCAAGAGGAGAGTTTAAATAATTGATATATAGAGCAATAGCCTTTCGTTTTCATTCCTTGAAACCTTGGGTTTCAGCGACGAGTGCCCGCCGCGCTGTGGAGCCTCGGATGGTACCCAGTTAAACAAATCTTATTGTATATGCTGGCGCACACCCCAGGCGGGGCGAGGGTGTCCGGCTGGACACCGAGGGCGCACGGATCAGGGCGTGAGGCATACCAGAGGGGGCGAGGTGTTGCGCCCTCGTCTGGCGGGGTGGCGTGTGGTGGTGCTGTTGTCGTGCCGTAAAAATAAAATATAAATATACTACAAAAAAGTTATATAAAAATTTGTATGTATAACGTTTTTGTAGTATCTTTACAGTGTGAAATAAAAACTAATGTTTAACCAATTAAAAACAAAATGAAATGAACTAAAAAGACAGGCTTTAAAACATGGGTTTCAGTTCGTGAAGCACGGCAAAGAGCATGATGAATACTACAACCCACAACAGGCGTAACCGTGCAAATTGAAAGACATGGGAGCCAAGAAGTACGCAAGGGCTTGGCATCCAAATTGCGCAAGCAAATAGGATTCTAACAACGGGGGCGAGTGGCGGCAACTCTTCCCCTCGCCCTTAAAAAGATATAATATAATGAAAGATAAATTTTTTATTGTGACCATTGAAAAAGAAAAAGATGGCACATATATAGCGTATAACGTAGACGAAAGCCCCTACACGCTCATAGGGCGCGGGGCTACAGTGAAGGAAGCAAAGGCAGACTTTGCAAACTCAATGCAGGAAATAAAGGAAAGCGAGGAGGAAAGGGGGAGACTGTCCGAAAACTCACAAATTAGAAAGCGTGAACTTTCAATTTGCA
>ENA-OYXI01000082-OYXI01000082.1-human-gut-metagenome-genome-assembly--contig:-NODE-82-length-50609-cov-24.261146_pt1 | contig 50609 bp, 44 predicted proteins | sample MGYA00244217_ERZ653421 | MGnify/ENA primary metagenome ERZ653421 (study PRJEB26926, sample SAMN06165148) | human gut metagenome | biome: ENVO:00009003; feature: ENVO:2100002; material: ENVO:00002003... | reverse complement strand
ATGACAATTTTGAGTCCAACAAGCGATTTATTGAAACAGTTGCGGAATTAAGGTTAAAGTGCTTAATACAGCCTTTAGTTATGTTAGTTAATAGAAATTTAGATGTGGAATTTAAAAAAGGTGCAAATTGGTTTAGTATCACAGATGAGTGTGCCCGATATATTATTTCAAATGAAGAGTATATAAATAAAAGATTTAAGTATACAATGTGTTGCGACGAAATCTTTTTACAGACATTAGTTTGGAACAATAAAGGACTTAGAAACAAAATATATAAATCAAACAATGAGTTTGTCGGTTGTATGCGTGAAATAGATTGGACACGAGGTACTCCATATATATGGCAAGACAAAGATTTTGATGAACTTATGTGTGCTAAAGGTTTGTTCGCAAGAAAGTTTTCTTTTAAGCATATGGGAATTGTATTCAAAATATCAAATGCGGTTTGTTCAAAAAAATAGTAAATAATGATGTGCTGCCCAAAAGTTTCAATTATAGTACCAGTCTATAACGTAAGCCAATATATCACAAAATGTCTGGATTCAGTTTATGGACAAACATATAAAAATATTGAACTTATACTTGTGGATGACTGTGGCTCAGATGACAGCATGACTATTATTCATGATTATTTAGCAAGTCATGTTTCTATAGATGCCCATATTATCTCTCATAAGAAAAACAAAGGCTTGTCTGCTGCCAGAAACTCAGGCATGGAAAAAGCCTCAGGGGAATATGTCTATTTCTTGGATAGTGATGATTACATCACTCCTGATTGCATAGAAGCTTTGGTAAAGCCTTTAAATAATAAAAAATATGATGTGGTAGTTGGTGACTATCAATATTCTGATGGCGAAAAATCTGATTTGAAGTTGCATAATGAAGAATTATCAGATCAACAGATTTTAGACTCTTACGCCAATGGGTTATGGTATGTGATGGCATGGAACAAATTATGCCGGAAAGATTTCTTGTTGGATAATAACTTGACTTTTGAAGAAGGGTATTTGCATGAAGATGTTATTTGGAACTTTAAATTAGCATGCAAGGCTCAGTCGATGTACCTTATAAATAAGGTTACTTATAATTATCTTGTCAGAAGTTCGTCTATTATGACAAGTATGTCTATAGAACATGACGTAAACGTTTATCTGAAGGCTTTTGCCAAAATCATCGATTTTGTTAAAGCTGAAGGAAGAATATATGGAGTTTCTGAGTATAAGATAATCGAAGGAAAAAAGTGTGGCATACTGTATTCCTTACTTCAGAAAAAAGAATTTGATCTGTATAATAAATATTACAAAGACTTTTATTTGCAGAGATATGTGTCTCCGTTAACTGCTTATAGAAAGCACATCATAAACTTCTCCTATCTATTGAGAGACCTGCATTATTGTATGCCGGCATGGTTGGGGCGACTTTATAAAAGGCTATTTTTCAATATGCTCTATGTCTGGCGTGGAAAGAAGATAGAAGGATCTGTATGGTAAATTGTATTTTATGAAAGAATATGTCAAAGGACTGATATCCATAATAATTCCGGTATATAATGCATCGGCGGTAATACAAAAATGTCTGGAATCTATAAACAGACAGACATACAGAAAACTGGAAATATTGTTTGTTGATGATTGCTGTACGGATGATTCGATGGACAAGTTGAATGATTTTCTGCGACAGAATATTACTGACTTGAAAATAAAATGTATTCACCATGAACACAACCGTGGTGTAGCCGCTGCAAGAAACACCGGACTAGATAATGCTACAGGCGAATATATATATTATCTTGATGCAGATGATTTTATGGAAGACAATGCCATAGAGCTGATGTATAGAGAGGCAGAAAGATGTCAAGCAGATATAACAGGTTGTGAATGGTATTTGTCTTTTCAGAAAAATGAACGGCAAATGGTGCAAGCAGACGCAAACAACGGCGACGAACTTTTTGTGAAAATGTCAAGAGGGGTGATACGTTGGAATTTGTGGCTGTTCTTGGTAAGAAGATCATTGTATGAACAGAACTCTATCCGTTTCATAGAAGGAATGAATATGGGAGAGGATATGATGGTGATGATGAAGCTAGCATTATGTTCTGGGAAAACCGTGATTATGCATACACCTTTATATCATTATGTTCAAACAAAATCTGATTCGCTGACAAAGACTTGGTCGAAAGGTTATCAGCGACAAATAGATGCTAATGTCAATGAGGTGGAAAATTATATCAGAATAAACAAAAGCGATAATAGCCTGAAAACAGAACTCGATTATCTCAAATTAAATATAAAATTACCTCTTCTGATATCTTTGTCAAAAAGTGATTATGAGAAATGGCAAAACTGGTTTCCTGAGGCAAATAAGAATATTATGGGTAACAAGGATATTTCTTTGCGTACCCGATTGCTTCAATTAGTAGCTTCAAAGCACTTATATGGACTCATAAAGTTATATAATCTTGTGGTTATTAAATTTGTTTACGGCATATTGTATAAATAAAAATGATACAGATTTTTTCTATTATATTTGTAACGATAATTACAAGTCTTTATTTTTTCCCTATAGATGTTGCAACTGGTGTCAATACCAAAATGATTATAGCTGCGTTCGGCTTACTCGTCTTAATGGTTAAGTTGGCACGAAGAGAGATATTTTTAGAGAAAAATTATATTACATTATCGTTATCGGCTTTCGCAGTTTCATTATGCGGTGTTTTATCCATGTGGTATAATGATACGGCTGATACGGCATATGCGACTTATATTGTATCTATGTGGGTGTGGCTCGGAGGCGCATATTTTGTTGTAAATCTGATAAAATTTATACATGGCAAAGATACTGTCTTGGTATTATGTAATTATTTGATTGCAGTCTGTGTGCTTCAGAATGTATTGGCATTGTCTATCGACATGAATCCTGCCGTAAAAACATTTGTAGACAGTATCTATCCTGATGGTACATATTACGCGAAACATGAACGTCTGTATGGAATAGGAGCAGCTCTTGATGTGGCAGGAAGCAGATTCTCCGCAGTCTTAATAATGATAACATGTATAGGAGTTACTTACGGCAATAAATTAAGAAAGACTTGGCTTGCACTTTATGTCTTGTCGTTTTTTATTATTGCTGTTATTGGTAATATGGTGGCACGCACAACAACAATAGGTGTCGTCTTGTCTTTGTTATATCTTTTATATGTAACATTCCGTAGAGGAGGAACTGATGAAAGTATATCTAAGAAAATATTATGGAAATGGATGATTGTAATAATGTTATTGGTCGTTCCTGTTATTGTGCATTATTATAAATCTAATCCCATCATTAATGATAATATGCGTTTCGCTTTTGAAGGATTCTTTAGCCTTGTGGAAAAAGGCAAATGGGAGGTTCATTCAAATGATATGCTTCAAAATATGTACGTGTTTCCTGATAATACAAAAACGTGGATTATAGGAGATGGCTATTTCGCAAATCCTAGAGTGACAGACCAATATTATACAGGAAGTATGAGAACCGACTTCTACATGGGAACAGATGTTGGATATTTACGTTTCATCTTCTATTTTGGAGCACTTGGTCTTATTACATTTATTGCTTTCTTTTGTAATGTAACGCGATTATGTATGAAGCGTTTAATGGGAATCAAATATATGTTTGTATTATTCCTTATACTGAACTTGACAATATGGTTTAAAGTGGCTACGGACATATTTGTTGTCTTTGCTCTTTTCCTGTGTCTTACAGAAGAAGAAAAGTCAGAGCTCCTTATACAAAACTCTTGATATAAAAGATGTCTTTATTTGTCGTTTGTATTTTAGTATTATACATTGTAAGCTTCTTCTCAGGTGATACAGTTAGTATTTCTAAAGACAAGACATCGGCATTAAAATCAATAATGGCGATTTTTATAGTGTTACATCATCTGTCTTTGCAAGGAATTACATTCTTAGGTGTATTCCATTCATGGGGAGCTCCAATTGTTTCTATCTTTCTATTCCTGTCAGGATATGGATTAATGAAAAGCTTATGTAAAAAAGGTAATGTATATTTATCCAATTTCTTTAGTCATAGAATTTTAAAAGGAATTTTGATACCATTTTTTATAGCATGGGGAATATTTAGAATTTTAAATATTGCAAATCTTTCAAGTATCCATGACGAATTGGAAATGCTTGTATTTAATGGAATTACAGTTCTTCCACATTCGTGGTTTGTTTTTGCGATTTTGTATTTTTATGTTTCTTTTTATATAAGCTATAAGTATTTTAAAAACATTTATTGTTTCTTGGTTTTGATATCATTATTCATATTATTTGAGATATGGTGCCAGAATTGGAATTATGATAGATGTTGGTATGTAAGTGCCTTCAGTTTTCCTGTAGGAATATTAATTGGTAAATATGAAAATAATATAATAGAGCGGATAAAAAGTTCAAATGGATATTATTTTGTAATACCTGCAAGCTTATTTATAATAGCTTTGTGTGTATATACGAAAATGGAACTAGCATACATGTTTGTTTATGTCTTGATACCAATAATTTTTGCTGCTATTTTATTTAAAGTAAAATTGGAAGTTTTGATGAAATTCAAGATTATAAAGTCTTTGAGCAATATATCTTTTGAAATCTATTTATCACAAGGTATAAGTATGTGTATGTTTAGAGGTCAGTATCTTCATTTAGAATCAGATTATTTATATGTTGTATTAACTTTGGCTTTTACTATAATTATTGCCATGTTGATTAAAACTATAAGAAAATCATTGATCCGTTATTGTTCTAATTTATGAAAATCATATATTGCACCCATTCAACATACAACCCCGGCGGAATGGAGCGTGTGCTGCTGAACAAGGTAACGTATCTCTCGCAGATTTGCGGATGGGATGTTTCCATTGTAACTACAGACCAGCATCAGCGGCCGCCGTTCTATCCGTTTCCTGATAATGTTAGGATGACGGATCTGGACATAAATTATTCGGATGACAACGACAGGGGAGCATGGAGAAAGATAGTAGGATATCTGCGCAAAAGAAAGGAACATAAACGTAAGCTGGCGGAGCTGCTGAAAAGGGAGAAGGCAGACATCGTGGTGTCGCTATATCCGTCGGAATCGTCGTTTATTCCCGATATAAAGGACGGCAGCAAGAAGGTGCTTGAGCTGCATTACTGCAAGTTCTTCCGTCTGCAATACGGACGAAAGGGACTGTTGGGATGGATAGACAAATGGCGCACACGGCAGGATGAACGTATTGTAAGAAGGTTTGACAAGTTTGTTGTACTGACGAACGAAGACCGCGGTTATTGGGGCTGTCTACCGAACATAGAGGTGATACCTAACGCGGCAATGCATGTGAGCGACCGCTATTCGGATGTAACAGCGAAGCGGATAACTGCCGTAGGCCGACTTGACTATCAGAAAGGTTTTGACAGACTGATACGTGCGTGGGAGATAGTTCAGCGCAACTCTTATTTTGCTGACTGGCATCTCGACATCTTCGGTCAGGGAGAATGGCAGGAAATGCTGCAGCAGATGATAGACGAAAGAAATCTGCAGGACACAATTCGGATAAACCGTCCGACAAAACAGATTGGCGATGAATATGTGCGGAGCTCGATGCTTGTGATGAGCTCCAACTATGAGGGCTTCCCGATGGTGATGATAGAGGCTATGGCCTGTGGGCTTCCTGTAGTCTCATTTGATTATAAGTGCGGCCCAAAGGACATCATCAAGGATGGTGAAAACGGTTTGCTGGTCAGAAACGGAGACATTCAGGCACTGGCAGATGCCATGATGAAGGTTATGGTTGACCAGGATTATAGAAAGAGACTATCGAAAAACGCTCTAAATGTTGTTTCCACTTATTCAGAAGAAACGGTAATGAATAAATGGATAAGCATGTTTACTTCTTTGACTGAGAGATGAAAAAGCTACTTCAGATAAATCCTGTGTTACGTGTCTCTACCTCAACGGGACGCATAATGCAGGAAATAGGCGAACTGGCCCTGCAGAACGGGTGGGAGAGTTATATCGCTTACGGCAAGGGACGCGACGGAATAAAACCTTGCAAATCGGAAATTATTCCTGTTGGCGGTATATGCAGCACTCTGTGGCATGGCGTTCAGACGCGTTTGTTTGACAGGCATGGCCTGGCTTCAACGCACGCAACTCATGAGTTTGTCAGACAGATAGACCGGATAAATCCAGACATAATACATATACACAACATTCATGGCTACTTTCTGAATTATCGTGTCTTGTTCGATTACCTGTCGCAGTGCGGCAGACCTGTTGTGTGGACCGTTCACGACTGTTGGCTTTACACAGGGCATTGTTATTATTACTCTTATGCCGGATGCGACAAATGGCAGACAGGATGCGGAAATTGCCCACAGCGGAAGGATTTTCCTGCAAGTCTTGTATTTGACAGAAGTAAGCGAAACTTTGAGGATAAAAAGGCTGCTTTCACATCAATGCCCAGGGACAAGTTTGTCATAGTGCCTGTTTCCGACTGGATAAGGACAGAGATGTCAAAGTCGTTTCTGAGTGAATATCGTTTCCGTGTGATTCATAACGGCATTAATACCGATATCTTTAATGTCTGTCCCGACAAAGAGGTTATTGAGAAATATGGACTGAAAGGAAAACGCATATTCTTAGGTGTGGCAAGTATATGGAGCAGAGAGAAGGGACTGGATGATTTTATGCAATTGAGCAAACTGCTGAATGATGATGAGGTTATTGTGCTCGTAGGAATGAAAGAAGAGGAAAAGAAGAAACTTCCACGGAACATAATCGGAATAAGCAGGACCGAAAATATTCATCAGCTTGCTCAGTTGTATTCAGTTGCCGATGCCTTTGTCAATCCCACGTGGCAGGATAATTATCCTACGGTGAACTTAGAAGCTATATCATGTGGCACGCCCGTGGTGACTTATCGTACTGGAGGCAGCGTTGAGGCTGTAACAGACTCTACGGGACTTATAGTTGAACAGGGGGATGTGAAAGGACTGCTTGAGGCTGTGCGTGCCATCTGTCAGCGTGGAAAAGACTTTTATCAAAAATCATGCAGGCAATATGCCCTTCAGAATTTCAAGAAGGAAGAACGCTATGCCGATTATTTTTGTTTATACGAGGAATTGATGAATACTTAAAAACCAGATCGGTTTAAAGGGTTTAAGTATACCGTTTTTACAGCTTATTCAGATATTTATTTTCTCCGTTTTATTTCCTTTTGGTGTATGTCTTGCATGTCTTGCTGCACCTTGGATAAAACGGACAGAAGTTTATTTTGCGTAAACTGATGAAACGACTGAACTCTTTTCTTGAGTGACCGGTGAAAAATAATTTACTATGAATACACTGAAAAACTGTCAAGAAGACCTGGTGTCATTGACAAAGAGAGAAAAGTCAGTTGTCCAACGCCGGCTGGCTTTACATAAGAAATATGAGGAGGCGGTGAAGCTATATGCCGAAACGGACAAACCTTTGAAAGAAATAGCAGAAATCTGTAATGTTTCTGTAGGTGGATTAGGCAGTTATCTGCGGCGTTACTGGCGTGAACTGGTCTTTAGACACCACGGAATATCTGTGAATAACAGCAGTTTGCAGAATGTGAAAATAATAGAGACGGGAAAGCAGAACATTAATGCCCACATGAAGTATAAGGATGCTGTAGCTGCATGTGATTCATTGACATTTATTGACCTGAACATTTCTCAAATTGCACGCAAGTATGGTCTGGATGCAACAGCTATGGCCAATTTTATGCGTATACATTATCATGACACATTAGTGTGGCGCGAGAAAGTGCGCAAGCAGCTTGGAATAAATGACAATACGGCTCATGGCGCCCGTAAGAAGTGCATCAAGCAATATGCAGAGGCCGTGAGAATGTATAAAGAGACAGACATGACAATGTCGGAGATTGCCGAGGCGTGCAAGGTTTCGCTCAGCGGCTTCAGTCAGCATATGAGATTTTATCATAGCGACATCCTCAAGCAGAAACGGCAGCGGCGTAAAGTGGCAGAGGCAACCAAGACTTTTGGCAAACTGACAGGCAACGGAAGGATGTATAAGCCTGCTCCTGCAACGGAAAAGAAATATGCAGAGGCTTTAGACTTATATAAAAACACGACGATGACCATGAAAGACATTGCGAAGCATGCCGGCGTTTCGTCAGAAGGCTTTCGGTCTTATTTGCATAAATGGCATAAGAACTTGGTTCTTGAACGTTTGGGCGTTGCAGGCGATGTAGATGAAAATATCGATTTGCGTAAGGCGAAAAGACGTTTAAAGACCGTAGCTGTGAAATATGAAGGCGCAATAGAGAGCCTCAGGCAAAATCCTCGTCCGATAGCTAAGGTTGCCGTTGAATTTGGCTTCCGGCCGGATGTCTTCAGAGAGTATTTGAATAAGCATGAGCCGGAGCTGGCAGCCAGACAGGGTATGACGTGTTCTGCATCAGGAAAGAAAATATCCCGAAGGAGTGAGGAAAAATATTTCGTCGCGATGAAGCTGTATGAAACAACGCCGGAGAGTCTGAAATCTATTTCCAGACGGCTGGGCTTGACATATAATAGTCTTGGAGGCTATATCCGGCGTAATTATCCGGAAGTGATTAGTCGTCATCGTGATTTACTTTGACGTATGTTTGTTACCAATCAAATTAACTGAACTTAAATTAAGCAGACGCTGATTCTGCTTTTCGGCAAATGTCGAAAGAGAAACTTATATGATTAACAATAATTTTAGAGTATTACAGTTGGGTAAGTTTTACCCGATATGTGGTGGTGTGGAAAAAGTCGCATACGACCTGATGTCTGGATTGTCGGAGCAGAATGTGTATTGTGATATGATGTGTGCCGCCACAAATGGTGAAAGTAGAACTATTTCTGTGAATGAGCATGCAAAAGTCATCTGTTGCCATACGTTGGCGAAGATAGCAGCCACGATGATTTCTCCTGCAATGATTTTTGCGTTAAAGAAAGTACAAGACCAATATGATATTATACATGTGCACCATCCTGACCCGATGGCCTGCCTGGCTTTGCTGTTGTCTGGATATAAAGGTAAGGTCGTACTGCATTGGCACAGCGATATTCAGAAACAAAGGATATTGCTGAGATTATATTCTCCGTTACAAAAATGGCTGATAAGAAGGGCTGATAAGATTGTCGGCACGTCACCGGTATATTTGTCTGAATCTCCGTTCTTACGGAAAGTGCAGCACAAGACAGTGTGTCTGCCCATAGGCGTCGACCCTATGTGTCCGGATGCTGCCGGTGTAAGGAAGATAAAAGACAGATATAAAGGAAAGAAGATTATTTTTTCTTTAGGACGTCTGGTAACCTATAAGGGCTACGAATTCCTTATTGCGGCAACAAAATATCTTAAAGACAATTACATGATACTAATCGGCGGTACGGGTGCTTTACGTGAAAAGTTGCAGGAAGAGATAAACTCAATGCATTTGCGTGGAAAAGTCAAACTGCTAGGACACGTAAGCGACGAGGAACTGCCTTCATATTATGGAGCCTGCGATGTGTTTTGCTTGAGCAGCGTGCAGAAGACAGAAGCTTTCGGCATTGTTCAGATTGAGGCGATGTCATGCGGAAAGCCTGTTGTTGCTACAAAAATTCCTCATTCGGGAGTGTCTTGGGTAAATGCACACGAAGAGTCTGGTATCAATGTCGTTCCCGGTGATGCTTATGCCTTGGCAAAGGCTATTGAGGCCATAGCTGAGAATGGTGCCGCTTACGACAGATACTCAGAAGGAGCCTTAAACAGATACCAAAAGCTATTTACTAAAGAGAAAATGATAGCTAAATGCAAAGAACTTTACGACGGATTAATGAAAGAAACTAAACAATAACTGAAAAACTAATAACCATGAATGATAAAAATAATTGTCAGCACAAGAAAATGTCACTTGGGGCATGTATGTTAAAACGTATTTTTGATGTAATATGCAGTCTTGGAGGCTTGATAGTTACATCGCCTGCTTTTTTGATAATATATTTCTTTATAAAACGTGAAGATGGTGGTCCGGCTATTTTTAAACAGGAGCGTGTCGGATATGGAGGCTTGCCGTTCACGTTGTATAAGTTTCGCTCAATGAACGTCATGTCTGAGGCAGACGGAAAGCCTGCCTTATGCCAGAAAAACGACATGAGACTTACGAAGGTCGGCAACTTCTTGCGTGTACATCATTTAGACGAACTCCCCCAGTTGTGGAATGTCCTAAAAGGAGACATGAGCTTTGTGGGGCCGCGTCCGGAGCGTAAATACTTTGTCGACCAGATAAGGGCTATCAACCCTGACTACGAACTACTCTATCAGCTAAGGCCGGGACTTTTCTCTCCGGCTACATTATACAACGGATATACAGATACGATGGAAAAGATGCTTGAGCGTCTCAGAATGGATCTTAAGTATCTGCGTGAACGTTCATTATGGCTGGATTTAAAGATAATCATACTTACAGTGTCATCGATAATATCTGGAAAGAAATTCTAAATATATTAATGTAATGAATAAAATGGTATTGAACCCTAAAGCAGGGGTTAAACTTAGGAAAGTTGGCAATCAGTATATGATTGTTGAGGCTAATGAAGAAAATGCAAACATGAGCGATGTCTACAGCTTGAACCATACGGCTGCGCTTTTGTGGCAGCAAGTGGAGAAAGGCGGCACCACTCCGGATATGTTGGCTGATTATTTATGCGAGAATTTTGAGATAGACAAAGAAGTGGCAATTAATGACATAGAACGGCAGATGGCCGAGTGGAAGTCTTTTGGTCTGTTGCTTTGAATTTTATATTTGAATGGAGATAAAACATGACGGCGCCCGACAAGAAAAGCTGCGAAACGTGCTGCTCTTGCTTGTTAGACTGGGGCTGTGGGGCGACCGGGAGGAACACAATACAAGGTTAAATCTTACAGAAGAAGATTGGAACGATGTGTTTCGCCTTGCCATGCAGCACACTGTAACGGGACTTGCATTTCAGGGAGTTTCGCATTTGCCTGACAGTCAAATTCCGCCGCAGTCTCTTCTTGTGAGATGGATGGCAGAGACTGATGCCGTTGAGCGCCGAAATAAAAAAATGAATGGCGTACTTGGCCAGCTTTATAACATATTTCATGAGAAAGGCCTTAATCCTATATTGCAAAAAGGACAAGGCGTGGCCAATTATTACGAGAGTCCGCTGTTGAGGGTATGTGGTGATATCGACCTGTATTTCAATAATAAGAAGGCATGGTACGATGCCTTGGACTTCTTGCGAAAAAACAATATAACGTTTACGAAACAGGCAGATGAGGGCATATCATACAGATGGCAAGGTGTTGACATAGAGCATCATAGCCGCTTGTTTGATTTATATAATCCTTTTCTGCAAGGTTTTGTTGGCAAGTTAGAAGGTCAAAAAGGATACCGGCATACTGCATTGTCAACATATCCGTCGGTCATAGTAACAACGCCGTCTCCATTTTTGGATATATTGTTGCAAAGCCTGCATATCTTGAAGCATTCTGTCAGCCGCGGTATCGGGCTCAGGCAGATGTGCGACATGGCTCGATCATGCTATAAGCTGCATGGAGAAATAGATTCAGAAGAGATGAAGGCTGTATGCAAGAAAATAGGACTCCACAGATGGTGTCCGTTGTTGCATACTTTCCTGATAGATTATCTTGGCCTTCCTAAAGACTGTCTACCTTATGAAGACACAGCGCCGTCGGCAGCTCCTCTTGCTGAAATCGTATGGCGTGGAGGTAATTTTGGCCAGTATGACAGTATGCTTGTTTCCGAATCTGTTGCTTACAGACGCAAATTAAATACAATACGTTCATTCATACGTAATATGCATTTTGCTTCATACTATGCACCAAAGGAAACTTTTTGGTATTTCGTTCAACTGTTGAAGGGACAATTTAAATGACAGCTACTTATTATTTCCGGGTGGCAGGCTTTCCTTTTTCCGTATCCTTGCCAGGGGCGTGTGATATTGAAGAGCTCCTCCCGCCATTCTTTCCTTTTTATGAGACAAGTATTGGTGCTGAAGAGCCTTTGTTCCGGTTCTTTGCCGTGCCTTTGAGCCAGCTGCCTTGTTCAGAGACAAAGGAGCTGATTGACGAGACCGACAATGACATGGGGCACCTTGTCTTATACGCCTTGTCAGACGGCTATTATATAGAAATCATCAATAACGGTCATTTGCACAGAATGTTTGCCAAGCCTGATTTTTCATCAGTAGAGGCACACATACAGTGGGATGACGTTAATGCCGGAAACGCTCTCTCGTCTCTTATCCGTGTGGCATACGCTCAGGCTATATTGCGCCACGATGCCGTTTCGATACATGCCTCGGCTGTTTTCTGTAACGGACAGGCATATTTGTTCTTGGGAAAAAGCGGAACAGGCAAGAGCACACATTCAGCTCTTTGGATTGAGAACATTCCTGGCACGGAACTGTTGAACGATGACAATCCTACTATAAGGATTCTGAACGGTAAGGCATATGCCTACGGCTCTCCGTGGAGCGGCAAGACGGCATGCTATAAAAATGTTTCTTTCCCAGTGGGCGGCATGGTACGCTTGAATCAGGCACCTGAAAATTCGTTTCAGCTGCAGGAAGGAGCCGATGCCTTTGTAGCACTTTATCCCGGCTGCTCTTTTATTGCCAGAGACGAGCACTTACGCAACAGCCTGTATGACACGTTGACCGTATTGGCCGGAAGCGTAACGGTTGGTACTCTTGACTGTCTTCCAGACAAAGATGCAGCACTAATGTGTTATAGAGAACTTACAAGAAAACAATAAAAACAGATAAATCAAATAAAAAAATGAGCAAAAACTTTTTATGGGCAAGTTTGCTTGCCGTATTGATTCTTACGTCTTGCGCGTCACGAAAAAGTTTCGTTTACCTGCAAGACATGCAGATGGGTACAAAATATCCCATTGAGACAAAGTATGAAGCCGTTATCCATGATGATGACAGGCTTAGTATAACAGTCAGCAGTAAAAATCCTGAGTTGGCAATTCCTTTCAACATCAACGGTGGAGCTGTTCAGGTGGGAACAGACGGAAATGTTTCTGCCGCAGCTTCAGGCGGGGCCAAGCAGATGGGCTATCGTGTGGATGTCGACGGCAACATTGATTTCCCCATCCTTGGCAAGATACATGTATCCGGCATGACGGTCAATGCAGCCAAGCAGCTGATAAGAGACAAAATTATTGCCGGAAATTACATCAGTGATCCTATCGTGTCAATAGAGTTTCTCAATTTCAAGTACACGGTATTGGGTGCCGTAGGACACAACGGCACATTCACAGCCAACGGCGACCGTGTTACGCTTATTGAGGCCATAGCTAATGCCGGCGACCTTACCGCCAAGGCGCAGACCAATCGCGTGGCTGTCATCAGAGAAGTCAACGGCGACAGGCAGATGTTCATGCACGACCTTACAAGCAAGGACATCTTTGAGTCACCCTGTTTTTATCTTCAGCAGAATGATATCGTATATGTAGAGCCTAAGTACCGCAAGAAGGACACTGAAGACCGCGGCTGGCAGATCGGTACAACCATACTTTCTGCAATTACGGCAGTTTGTTCAATCTTATGGGCTATTAAGTAAAAAAACATCATCTAATAAAGTTTTATGCAAACTAATAATTCTCCCAAGAACGAGCAGAGCGTCAATTTAGTTGACCTGTTCGTTTACTTAGCCTCAAAGTGGAAATGGTTCTTGGTTTCCATTGTTGTATGCGTCGGGATAGCATGGTATAAGTATGCCCGTGCACCTTTTGTATATTTCCGTTCGGCTACAATTATTATCAAAGACCCTTCAAACAAGACAGCAACGTCAGGATTGGACCGCTTTGATAATATCATCAATAAGACCAACGTGGCCAATGAGATTCTTCAGTTCCGCTCCAAGCGGCTGATGCAGGAGGTGGTAAAGCGTGTGCATGCAGATGTCAGCTATCAGATTGACGACGGGCTCCGTACCAACGAGCTCTACACGCAGTCGCCTATGCTTGTGCGCTTCCTTGATGTCATGCCGGAGCATAGCATCAGTCTTGTGATGACGCCAAAAGACAGAAACACCGTCGTGCTGTCTGATATATCCGGATTTGACGCCAAGCCGAGCTACACCCTTCACATGAACGACACTGTGACGCTGGCAAAGGGCGTTCGCGTAGTGGCAACCCGCACCAACTATTATAATGCTTCGTGGATAGACCAGCCAATCCATGTGCACAAGCGTCCGCTCAACTCTGTCGTAAACTATTACAGGTCAGTGTTCGGCATTCAGCAGGAAGATGAAGAATCGTCTATACTCACACTCTCGCTGAAGGACAATTCGGCCACACGTGCAGAGGATGTGCTGAACATGCTTATCACGGTTTACAATGAAGAGGCAATCAAGGACAAAAACCAGGTGGCTGTAAACACCGCCAACTTTATCAGTGAGCGTCTGATCATCATCGAGAACGAACTCGGCAACGTTGAGTCAAGCCTCGAGTCGTACAAGCAGCGCAACCAGGTGATAGATATCTCGTCTTCGGCAAATATGTATATGAACGAGTCGCAGAAATACAATGCCGATGCTCTGGAACTTGAAACGCAGTTGCGTCTTGCTCATTTTATCAAGGACTATCTGACCAATCCTACTAAGGAAACCGACCTCATCCCGGCTAACACCGGTATCGGAGACATGAATATCGAAAATCAGATAAGCTTATATAATAACACCAAACTTAAGCGCGACAGGCTTATAGACGACAGCAGCGAGAACAACCCGGTGGTGCAGGAGCTGAACAACTCGTTGCGTGCGATGAAGCAGAACATCATACGTGCCGTTGACAATATGATTGTAAGCCTGAACGTGAAACGCAACGATGCCCAAAACCGCGAGATGAGGGCACAGAACCGCGTAACGTCTATTCCGCGTAAGGAACGTCAGATCCTTTCTATCGAGCGTCAGCAGAAAATCAAGGAAGCCCTGTATTTGTTCTTGCTGAACAAGCGCGAGGAGAATGCTCTCTCTCAGGCTATGGCCGACAACAATGCGCGCGTCATCGACAGCGCCGACGGCAGTGGTGCGCCTATAGCTCCGCAGCGCAACCGCATCATCCTGCTTGGACTGCTCGTCGGTATTGCTCTTCCCGGCGTAGGCTGCCTGCTCGTGCTCTTTATGGACACACGCGTTCACGGACGTAAGGATGTTGAAAAGGTTATTAGCGTGCCTTTCCTCGGTGAGATACCGATGGACAAGGAGACAGACCGCAGTCAGCACGGCTATCAGCTAATAAAGCCAGATGACGACAGCGTCGTGTCAGAAGCTTTCCGCATTTTGCGTACCAACATGTCGTTCATGTCGAAGAAAGACCACCCGAGTCAGGTCATCACCTTTACCTCGTTTAACGAAGGTGCCGGCAAGACGTTCATCTCTTGTAACCTTGCCATGAGTTTTGTCTTCGCAAAGAAAAAGGTGGTGATGGTTGACCTCGATATACGTAAGGCCACGCTGAGCTGCCATTTTGGCGACCATCGTAATGGTGTTACCAATTATCTGGCTGACCCGACAGTGGCGTTGGACGACATCATACGCCATCAAGACTCTTTCGACCTTATTCCTTCAGGCGAAATTGCTCCAAACCCTGCCGAGCTGCTTATGGACGAGCGTCTCGACCAGATGATGGCAGAGCTGCGTAAGCGTTATGACATAATCATTGCCGACAACGTGCCTATGGGCATCATTGCCGACGCAAGCATCGTCAACCGTATAGCCGACCTGACAATCTTTGTTGTGCGTGCCGGCAAACTCGACCGCAGACAGCTTCCTGACATCGAGGCTCTCTATGAGGACAAGAAGCTCAAGAACATGGCCTTGGTGCTCAACGGCGTAGATCCTGACCGCCGCGGTTATGGCTATGGTTACGGATACGGCTATGGCTACGGTTATGGTTACGGCAAGCATGGAAAAAAGAAAAAAATGAGATCTTAAAACTATAGTTTAATTATTAAAAATTTTATTGCAATGAAAAAAGAACAGAAAGAAAAGTATGAGTCTCCGTCAACCCGGAAGACTCAGGTAAACCTGGAAAACGGGTTTATGTCGGCTTCTGTGTTTGAAGATGGAACCGAAAACGCTGAGGGCGTTACCATTGAAGAGCACGGATTTGCTAATCCGGATAGCCCATGGGAAGGTGATTATTCAGGAAGTACTTGGGATTAATAATTAAAAATTTAAATTATGAAGAAGAACATATTTTTAATAGCAGGCATAGCACTTACGGCTATGCTTAGCGGTTGTGCAGATGAAAATCTGGACAATACCGTTAAAAATCCCGTTAAGTCGGGTGAGGAGATTATGTTCGGGTCTGAATTATCTGGTGATGCAGATGTGATTGAGGCAAAGCCGGGAACTCGAACTGTTTATGGAGACCGTAATGAAAACGGAGTCCCTGTATATTGGGAAGCTGATGGCAGCGATAAGATTGCTATATTCTGTAATCAGGCATCGCAGCCAGCCGATCATCTTGTAACTTACAAGATAACGCCCGACGAAACAGGCCATGCAACAGCTGCAACTGTTGCAAAAGTAAACACAAGTGAAGCCGGTCTGCAATGGGGAGATCTTGATACAGAGCACAGATTTTATGCTTTCTATCCGGCAAGTGCGGTAAAAGGTTCTGCTGAAGAGAATCAGACAGGCCAGATTACTGCCAATATTCCTGTTACACAGCAGGTACAGGAATGGAGACAAGGTACATTCGAAAGTTCTGACACAGAATTTAATGGTAGAACCGTTTATTTCGGACTTCCGAATATGGACTATGCCTATATGTATGCTTATAATGCCGTAACACCTTCGGAGGTAGATAAGAGTCAAGCCATTAATTTGCAATTCCATAATTTGGTAACAGTCCTTGATATTACGGTGCAGGGTCCATCGTCTGGTACTGCTACAATTACCAATATTAATGTGGACGCGATTGAAGGTGAAGAGCCTATTCTTACGGGTGACTTTACATGTAATATCAGAAATACGGAGACAGGAGTAATAGGTACTTGTGAGCCGGTTGGTGACTTTAATGAGGAGCGCGGACGTATATCTATTCCTTGCTATGATAAGAAAACCGGTCAGTTCATTCAGCTTGGCCCAAATGAGCTTCTTAATGTAAAGGCTTATATCATTCCACAAGACATAAATAACACAGTAACTAAGCAAACTCTTCGTGTTACGGTGTCTTTGCTGAATGGTGCTCCTTGCAGGAAGACTTTGCAGACTGCGGATGTTACTCCACACAAAATCAACCGTGTTATTCTTCCTCCATTGACAATTGGAGGCACAAACTATTGGATGAGTTCACTTGACCCAGATATCTATGTATCAGAACTTTCTATACCTGGAAGTAAGTTCTCTGTTTTGACAAGTGCTAATGGCGCAAGCAGAGTTTATCAGAATGCAACTATTCAACAGCAATTCGAGGATGGCGTTCGTGCATTTATATTCCAAACAGCAACTAATAGTAAAAATATGGGTGCGCAATATGATAATCTTTATGTTGTCTGTGAAGATAAGAGTAGGAATGTGATGACATTAAGTGATGCCATTAAACAAATCGCATCTTATCTTGATGTTTGTGAACAAAATGGTAAAACTAATGAGTTTGCTTTTGTTATGTTAACTTATTCATCAGGTGATGTTCCTTGGTTAGATGATCCTCAAGGGTATGATAATGAACAGTATTGGATTGATAAGTTACGGGAGGAGGTAAATAATATTGCAGGTGTTGCTGCTAATCGTATTTATACCGACGAAATAACCCCGAATACGACAATTAATGACGTTAAAGGTAAAATTATTCTGAAAGCCAATTATAATTCAAAGAATATGATTTCTCGGTATGGCACGACAACAGCTCCTATTATGTTCACTTACTGGGAGTCTGCTACCGGTCCTGATGGCTATCAGGAGGAAAATGGCGGTATGCCAATGGATTGGGGAACTCCTGTGTGGTATGAAAATTCAAATGCTGCATTAAGATGGTATTATCAGGAGGTAACAAGTGTTGGAAATGGTCAGGAAGCTACTACTCAGGAGAAGAAAGATGGTATTCAGAATTTGTTCCGTAAGAGTGTTGATTTGTATCATAATGACACATCTCATAAGACATGGTTTATGAACGATCTTGGAGGATACTATTCTGACAATGCCGATATAAATGGCAGAGGTACAGGTATTCAGGCTTTGGCTATTGATATGAACCAGATGGGAGTTGATGAGTTGCAAAACCGTGAAGAAAATGCCGGACTTGGTATTATCTTCATGAACTTTGCCGACAAACAGACTGAATCAGGTGCTAAATACAAGAGCGACTGGCTGATACAGACCCTTATCGACAACAACTTTAAGTTTGCGTTGCGTAAGAAAGGCTCAAGCACAACGCCTTCATCAAAATACAATGCCACTTATTCAAATGGCGGAAATGCCGTTGGTTGGGATAAGTAATCACTATTTGACAATGAAACTTTCGCTGAAAGACTCAGCGAAAGTTCATTGTTGAAAAATGTATCATATAAGATAAATGAGTTATCCTATACGAAAATACGCGGCATTAGTAATTGCGTTAGCCTGCTTTGCTTCATGCCAGGACGAGTCTTTGCTCGGCGGCGACGCTGCCGGCAACGTGAAGATTCTTGCACGCATGAGCGGCTCAACACCTACGCGTACTTGTGTTGACGGAGTTACGACAGACGGTTCGGTGGGCATATTGTGGTCGCCGGGCGACCGTATCGGTGTGTATGGAAGCGCCGGAACGGCAAACGCCTTGTTCGTATCTTCAAATACGAGTGCCGCGCCTGAAGCCGTCTTTGCAGGCAATCTGAAGCAGGGCGAATCTCCCTCTTACGCCTACTATCCCTATGACGAAGGCAACACTTCGTCGGATGTCTCGGCTATTAAAGGAAACCTGAAGCTTGTTCAGGCATACAACATGGCCGACGGAACGTTAGAGGCCGACTATAAAGTAGGCAAGCCAACGTTTTCATCAGCTGATGGCGGACAATATGAGTTCTCGTTCGAGCATCTGTTCTCCCTTATCAGGTTCAGCATCAACGCCACGGGTACTCTTCTCGAAGGCGATAATCTTGAAAGCATCATCCTGACTTTGCCCGACGGGCGCAGGCTCGGAGGCGAGTTTACGTTCGACGCAGCTTCGAAGGCTGTGACATGGACAGGTGCTGCCGACGGGGTGAACCAGCTGACCATGAAATGGAGCGATGCTCCGGCGCTTACGAGCGGACAGGAGCTGACGGGATATATGACCTGTGCCCCTGACATACATCAGAACGACGATATAAAAATCACCATTCTGACACATCAGTACAAGGCAGAGTTCACCCGCCGTTCGCTTGCAGACTTCGCTGCTAACACATGCTACACGTTCCCGCTGACGCTTGCCAACTATTCTGATATGGTTGTAACCAAGCGTCCTGTGTTCAACAGTTTCTCATTCGATGTAAGTGCCAACGAAGGCAAAATTCTTGGCACCAAACTGGTGTATGAGAACGGAAAGACACAGCCTGTGGCTAATACGGCAGAGGTGATGACGGTAGGTACAGACAGCGTTACCGGCTGCATACCTTATCTGTTTGACTTCAAGCTGAAGCCCACGTTCACCATACCTGAAGGCATGACCGTAACAGTGGACGGAAAAGCACAGACGAGCGGAGCTGACGAGCAGGACTTCAGCAAGCCGGTGACATATGTTGTGTCTAACGGCGAGGAAGACCGCGCCTATGTTGTTGAGGTTACAAACACCGGGCTGCCGGTGGCTGTGCTTGAGCAGGAAGGCAGCAGCGTCTATTGGGATGAGGCCGGCATAAATGTGCGCGCTAAGAGTGAAGACTGGAGCGTAACCGACCATTTTACGCTCTACAATGCAGATGGAACGGTAGATGTGGAAACTGCTTTATGCGGTTCGCGCCTTCGCGGCAACTCCACGCAGAACTTCCCGAAACTTCCTTTTGCGCTTAAATTCAAAGATAAAGTGGGTATACAAGGACTGCCTACCGACAAGCGCTGGGAGCTGCTTGCCAACTGGATGGACCGCACTTCGCTGCGCAATGCAGTTGCTCTCGACATAGCTCATCGCACGGCCGGCGCACATACTGACGGCTTGGGATGGAGTCCTAATGGTGTGAATGTGGAACTGGTTATCAACGGACGTCATGTGGGAAACTATTTCCTGTGTGAGAAAGTAAAGATTGATGCCGACCGCGTGAACATCAAGGACTGCTATGAGGACGTTGTGGACGGTGGCAACGAGAATCCTTCTGTTGCCGACTGCGGTTATCTGCTCGAGTTTGACGACGCGATGGATGAGGTCAACTGTTTCCGTACAGACCGCGGACTGCCTGTCATGTTTAAGGATGAAGTGCCGGAAAACGGAACGCTGTTTAATGCCATAAAAGATAAGATTGAGGCAATTGAGCAGAATCTGGAAAACGGCAACTACTCTGAAGCCTACAAGCAGCTGGACATCAACTCCGTCATTGACTATTTCTTTGTGCAGGAACTTACGTTCAACGATGAATACAAGCATCCTAAGAGCGTATATATGTACATCGACGGCGAGGATAAGCTGACAGCGGGCCCGGTGTGGGACTTCGACTGGCAGACGTTTATCATTCCGGATCAGGTGCGTGCCTACGGCGGAACTTACGACTGCCGTAACACGGACGAGTGGCTGTATGGGGCTTCGGCGCTGGCATTCCCATGGATACATCCTGATTATGTCAACGACAAGCCCTATATGTGGTATCCGCTTCTGTTTAAAGACCCGACGTTCAGAAGTAGCTTACAGACACGCTGGACGGCTGTTTATGCAGCCCTGCAGGCTGTAGTGGCAGAGATAGACCGGCTGGCACTTCAGAATCGTCTTTCAGATAAGTTCAACTCGGCAATGTGGCCTACCACACGCACTCTGAAAAACGAGTGTGGCGCTGCGTTCAACGGTGATGAGGATATGACTTTCGACCAGGCAATACAGTCGATGAAGAAGGCATATACAGACCGTCTGAACTGGATGAACGCACAGATAATAAGTGGAAGTTTCGTGACAGACGCAGACTAATGAAAATATCTAACGAATAAAAATTCATAATATGATTAAAAGAACAATCGCGGCAGCCATTGTAGTATTGGCTGCGGGTTCAGCCTTTGCCCAGGCTGAACAAAAGACCAGTTCCACAGAATATGTGGAATACAGCTCAAGTAAATATAAAGTGGAGACAAACGGCTTCTGGAGCAACTGGTTTGTCAGTGTTGGCGCTGGTGGCCAGGTCTACTTTGGCGACCATGACCGTCAGGCTTCGTTTGGCGACAGAATTTCGCCGGCTCTCGATGTTGCTGTTGGCAAGTGGTTTTCACCGAGCATAGGCGTAAGGCTTATGTATAGCGGCCTTTCGGTTAAGGGTGCCACACAGAAGGGATCTTTGGCTCACAGCACCGGTGAGGATGTGCCCGGAAAGGGAGGCAACGGCTATTGGCTGGAGAAGCAGAAGTTTAATTACTTCAACTTCCATGCTGATGTGCTGTTCAATCTCTCTAACATGATATGCGGCTACAATGAGAAGCGTCTGTATAACCTCAGCGCTTACGGAGGTCTCGGCGTGATGCACGTGTCAGAAGAGCCGTCAGCCACAGACATATCAGCACACTTCGGTCTTCTTAACACCTTCCGTCTGTGTTCAGCTCTGGACCTCAACCTTGACCTGCGCGGAACGCTGGTTAACGATGAGTTCGACGGCGAGGGCGGAGGCCGCGGCGGCGAAGGTATGTTCACCGTTGCAGTTGGTCTTACCTATAAGTTTAAGCCGCGCGGCTGGGAGCGCAGCAAGGTCGTTACACGCACTGTGTATAACAACGACGAAATCAACGCCATGCGCGAACAGCTCAACCGCATGAGCGAGGAGAACGCACGCCTGCAGGAAGCTCTCAACCAGAATGACAAGGAGAAGGCTGAGACCATAGTTAAGCAGATAACATCTGCCAACCTCATCGTGTTCCCGATAGGCAAGAGCACCTTGTCTAATCAGGCTCGTGTAAACCTCGGCATGCTTGCAGAGGTAATCAAGCAGGGCGATCCTTCAACGGTTTACACCATCACCGGATATGCTGATGCCGGAACCGGAACCAAGGCCGGCAACGAGCGTCTGAGCAAGAAGCGTGCTGAGGCTGTATATAACTGCCTGGTAAAAGAGTTTGGTGTTGACAAGTCACAGCTCCAGATTGACTATAAGGGCGGTGTGGACAATATGTTCTATGACGACCCGCGCATGAGCCGTGCCGTAATCACCAAGACAAAGTAAATATATCTGTCTGACTTGTTGCGATGCGTACCTGCGTCAGCAACGCAGTGGCGCGAGGGTGTGGCAAGGAGTCAGGGCTGGTTAGCTCATTTTATTGCAGTCGGATTTGCTCTGCTGCCTGAATGTGTTTTCGGGCATACAGCGTCAAGTCTGGTATGAGTTTGTCTGTTTCTATAGCCCCTCTTCGTACACATCCTCGTTTTCTAATTGAAAGTTTTGTGTTCAATCCCATTTGCTGTCTTTTTGGCAGTGAATGGGATTTTTTGTTTTCGGGAGTTTCATCTGTCCGCCATGATTCTGATGCGGCATGCCGAGAACATGATCAAACGGCAATGTAAACAAGACGACGGGCTGAAAGCATGGACACACAAAACAGATAACGCTATCTGTGGGCTGATGGCAGATTCGCGTTTAAGGGCCTGCATAAGGCTTATGTGACTGATATGCCGTTGCCTGACGGAAAGGCCGTCAGAAGGCGCAGAAATGCTCCGTGTGGGCATGCAGCATAGGGAAGCCTGTGCCGGCCATGCGTGCTGAGGTTATGTCATTGTGCATATCCATGCCGCGTCAGAGTTGCTCATGCTGATAAAGTTGCCGGTTGAACGGCATTATGCTTAATGATTTTTTTTGAGACGTGCCTTGAAGGTATGCCGGCGCCCTGTGTAAAAAGGTCAGTTGCTTTTCTGTTGTTTTGGCTTAGTTGCATCGTAGGTTTTTCTGCACGATGAGACGGTGGAGTATATGCAATAAAAAAGGAGTACCGTTTGGTACTCCTCTGTGATCCGTTTGGGGCTCGAACCCAAGACCCCAACATTAAAAGTGTTGTGCTCTACCAGCTGAGCTAACGGATCATCTTATCCATTCGTTTTGTAAAGCGAGTGCAAAAGTACGGCTTTTTTCTTAAACTACCAAATTATTTTTCAACTTTTTTTGGTTTTTCTTCGTTTTGCACCTTTTCATGGCCTTCTTTGGTGATGTATCGCTGATAATAGGCTATGAGGATGGTGGTGAGAGGCAGGGCGATGATGAGGCCGATGAAGCCCAGCAGGGTGCCCCATACGGAGAGCGACAGCAGCAGTATGGCAGGGTTGAGGCCCATGGCCTTGCCCATGATTTTTGGCGTTACCACCATGTCGCTTATTATCTGTACGATGCAGAACACGGCCACGGCTCCTGCCAGTATTATCCAGAAGTTCTGTCCTGTGTCGGCAGCCTTGAGCAGGGCAAGGAACACCGTTGGGATGAGCGCGAAGGTGTGCAGATAGGGCACAAGGTTCATTATGCCTATCATTATGCCGAGGCCTATGGCCATGGGAAAGTCTATTATGGTGAAGCCTATGCAGAACATGATGCCCATGCAGAGCGACACGAGCGACTGGCCGCGTATGTAGTTGTTGAGCTCGCGCTCCACGTCGCCCATCAGCTCCTGCCAGAACGGGCGCACCTTCTGCGGGAATATCTTTATCCATTTGGTGGTGAGCGCCTCATAGTCAAGCAGGATGAAGAACATGTACATGAGCGTTATGAGCGATGCCACCACGCTTATGATGATGTTGGCCGTCTGTCCGAGCACGCTGAATAGCTTTGGCATGGCGCTCCTGATGGCCTCTGTTACGTCCTTCTGCTTGAAGAACTGGTGTATCTCGTGGCGGTTGTCCTCAATCCATTGCCTTATGGTGCTGGGAAAGTTGTTTATGTGCGTCGTCTTGTGCAGATAGCGCGAGAGCACATCGCCCAGCTTGTCGAACTGTTCTATCATCGGCGGAACTATGAGATAGAATATCCCCCCTATGACGGCAATGACGAAAATCAGCGCGACGATGATGGACAGCGCCCTTGTGGGCACGTGCATCTTGTACTGGACAAACTTTACGATGGGGTAGAGCAGATAGGCCAGCAGCCATGCCACGAAGAACGGCAGCAGCACGTTGCTCAGATAGTTGGTTATGAACAGCACGGCGCCGACAAGCAGGGCTATGAGCATCCAGCGTATGAATTTGTCGAAAGTGATTTTCTCTTCAAGCATATTTTATCGTGTCAATGTGTTTTGTCCTTGTTTTTGTCTTCCTCAAGCGCCTTGCGGTAACATTCGCGGCAGAGCGGCTCATATTCGGCCTGCTCGCCGAGCATCACGCGCTTCTCGTTGTTCACGAGACGGTGGCTGACGTAGGCCAGCGCGCCGCATCTTACGCAGATGGCATGCACCTTAGTCACTTCGTCGGCAATGGCGCACAGGGCGGGTATGGGGCCGAAGGGCACGCCCTTGAAGTCCATGTCGAGTCCGGCCACGATGACGCGTATGCCCTTGTTGGCAAGTTCGTTGCATACGGCCACGAGTCCGTCGTCGAAAAACTGCGCCTCGTCGATGCCCACCACGTCGATGTCTGACGACAGCAGCAATATCGACGACGACGAGTCGACCGGCGTGCTCATTATGGAGTTGCGGTCGTGGCTGACCACCTCAATCTCAGAATATCGCGTGTCGAGGGCGGGCTTGAAAATCTCCACTCTCTGCTTCGCAAACTCGGCGCGTTTAAGCCTTCTTATAAGTTCTTCGGTCTTGCCCGAGAACATCGATCCGCACACAACTTCTATTCTTCCAGGGCGGTGTGCCTCGCCTGCCAGATTGTTGTTCATTATGGCGCAAAATTACAAAGACGTTTTAAAAATTGCAAAGAAATATAGCGTTTTTTTGCACTCGTGAATTATTTAACTTATATTTGTGGCGAATTATGGGCTTGTTATATATAGTACCCACACCGGTGGGAAATATGGAAGATATGACGCTCAGGGCCATACGCATCTTGAAGGAGGCCGACCTGGTTTTGGCAGAGGACACCCGCACGTCGGGCATACTGCTCAAGCATTTTGAGATAAAGAACCAGCTCTATGCCCACCACAAGTTTAATGAGCACGGCACGTCGGCGTCGATAGTGGAGCGGCTTAAGGCCGGAGCCACGGTGGCTCTGATAAGCGATGCCGGCACTCCCGGCATAAGCGATCCGGGATTCTTCCTGGTGAGAGAGGCTGTCAGTGCAGGTGTAACGGTGCAGTGTCTTCCCGGCGCCACGGCTTTTGTGCCGGCTTTGGTGTCATCGGGACTGCCTTGCGACAGATTCTGTTTCGAAGGCTTCCTGCCTCAGAAGAAGGGGCGCGCAACCAGGCTTGACAGTCTGCGCGAAGAGACCCGCACGATGATATTCTATGAGTCGCCCTATAGAGTGCTGAAGACTCTCGAGCAGTTTGCCGAATATTTTGGCGAAGACCGCAGGGCAAGCGCCTGCCGCGAGATATCCAAGATACACGAAGAGAGCGTGCGCGGCACACTGGCTGAGCTTATAGCCCATTTCAAGGAAACCGAGCCGCGCGGCGAGTTTGTCATCGTGGTGGCCGGCAAGAACGTTAAAGAAAGGAAACCTAATAATTAATAGCATTATGAAAAAGGTATTATTTTTCGCGGCATGTTTTATGGCTTTGGTCGCATGTAACAACGAGAAAACAGGTTCTAATCTGCCTCAGGTAAGCCAAACAGACTCTTTACAGAAGATCATAGAGCAGAAGGACAATGAGATAAACGACATGATGGGAATCCTGAACGATATTGATGAGGGCTTCCGTCTGATTAACGAGGCTGAAAACAGGGTGAGCGTGGCCAAGGACGGCGAGGGTGCCGACAAGAAGCAGCGCATACGCGAGAACATCCAGTTCATACAGCAGCGCCTGGCACAGAACCGCGAGCTGATAGAGAAGCTGCGCAAGCAGGTCAGCGAGAGCTCTGTGAAGGGTGAGGAAATGAAGCGCACAATAGAGAATCTGGTTAAGCAGCTTGAGGACAAAGACCACCAGCTGAAAGATCTCCGTGCACAGCTCGAGGCAAAGGACATACATATCGAGGAGCTCGACATGACAATCAACTCGCTCAACAAGGATGTAAGCAACCTGAAGGGTGAGAGCGAGCAGAAGTCGCAGACAATAAGCAATCAGGACAAGCAGCTCAACACGGCATGGTATGTGTTCGGAACAAAGAAGGAGCTGAAGGAACAGCAGATCCTGGTTAACGGCAAGGTGCTGCAGGGCAACTTCAACAAGAGCTACTTCACAAAGATAGACATCAGAAACTTCAAGGAGCTGAAGTTGTATTCTAAATCGGCAAAACTCCTTACGATGCACCCGTCAAGCAGCTACAAGCTTGAGCGCGACTCTAAAGACCAGTATGTGCTGCGCATAACAAATCCGCAGATATTCTGGAGCACAAGCAAGTATCTCGTGGTGCAGGTTAGATAAATATTGGCAGAATAATTCAGAGAACACATTTTTCTGACTTCTGCGTCAGCATTGTTGGCGGGCAGTATCCGGCACGGGTATTGCCCGCCAATTTTTTGTGCCATACGTTTTGGGTAATCACAAATCGGGTTATTAGTATTCGGTCTGGATTTTTGCTTTATATTGAGTGGATTTTTGTAAGATTTTTCGCAGGCATAGCGGGCTATGTCAAGAAAGATCTTACAAAAAGACGCCAATAGAAAAAAGAAGACAGACTGAAAGCATGATGCACAAATTTGATAAAGTTATGTGCGGTCTAATGGCAGATTTTGGTTGAAGCTATGTGCTGAATTAGCAGCTCCGCATACCCGTTTCATGCCGCTCCGTGCATGGCTTTATTTCGGCACGGTAAGGCATGAAACGGGGCGAACGGCGTTTTAGCTGTTATAAGTCATTCGTTTGCGATAAAAAACTCGGCCACTTTTGCATCAAAAGTGGCCCATTTACGGGTCGTAAACGATAGGTTAATGATTTGAAACATATATGCATTGTTTTGCTTGACATCCGTGTTGAATTAATTGGAAATTGTGCAGGATGTTAAGTAAAACGGCCCGTTTTTCTTTCAGATTTTTGCCGTTTTTAAAGTCAAAGCCCTTTTGACCTCCACGGATTCTGATTTTTATCCCAAATCTAGGTTATAATTCAGCATATATTATTTCTTTATATTTAGTGGATTTTCGTTTGCTTTTTCGTAAGCACAGCAGGCTATGTCAATAAAAGGCAGACGAAAATACTACAATAGGAAACAAGAATACGGTCTGAAAGCATGAATGCACAAAACTAGATAAAATTATATATGGTCTGATGATGACGGACAGAACTGACGTTTATCTCTTCCCCTTGAAAAACTCCTGCATGAGGGTTCTGCATTCCTCCTCAAGCACGCCTGCAGTAACTTCGGCTTTAGGGTGAAGAGCCTTTGGAGCGTAGATGTGAAATCCGCGCTTGTCGTCGCTTGCACCGTAAACCACTCGCTTTATCTGTGCCCAGCCGATGGCTCCGGCGCACATGGGGCACGGCTCAACGGTTACGTAGAGCGTGCAGTCGGTGAGATACTTGCCGCCCATGAAGTTCTCGGCAGCCGTTATGGCCTGCATTTCGGCGTGTGCAGTTACGTCGCAAAGCGTTTCTGTAAGGTTGTGGGCACGCGAAACTATGCGGTCGTTACACACGATGACGGCTCCTATAGGTATTTCGCCGGCCTCTCCTGCCGCCTCTGCTTCCGCCAGAGCCTTGCGCATAAACTGTTCGTCCTTCTTCTGTTGTGTCTCCTGCTTGTTGTCTTCGTGGTTGTTAAAGCCGTTGTTTGTCATATCTTTGTTTTTGTGCAAAAATACAACATTTCGCAATAACAGCCTTTGGTGTATAGCAGAAAAGTTGTATTTTTGCATTACAGCCGTGGCATTGCAGTTGCTGAAGACGTTGCTGCACGGCGGCTCAACATTTCAAAACAACATGAAAAACTCATGGCAGAGCATAATAATATAGGCCGTTGGGGCGAGCAGAAGGCAGCCGAGTATCTTGAGCAGCACGGCTTCAGGATAATATGGCGCGACTGGCGCGACGGCCACCGTGACATCGACATTGTAGCAATCGACGCTGACTGTCTGGTGGTTGTTGAGGTGAAGACCAGGCGCAATGCCGACTTTATGGCGCCCGAACAGGCTGTCGACGCCCGAAAGATACGCAACCTGAGTCTGGCTGCGGCAAAGTTTGTCAGGGCCAACAACATCGAGATGCCCGTGCGCTTCGACATAGTGTCGGTTACGGGCGTGCCCGGAGGGCCGTGCGAGATTAACCATATTGAGGATGCTTTCTTACCCCTGTCTTATTGAAAAATGGAAGATATAAAGATAATAAAGGTTGACGAAACCAGCTCGACAAATGTTCTTATGCGCGAATACTCCGGTGAAGAAGGCCGGCTGATGACCGTGGGCGTTGCCGCCTTTCAGTCGGCAGGGCGCGGTCAGGGCGAAAACAAGTGGGAGAGTGAGCGCGGCAAGAACCTTACGTTCAGCATAAAGGTTTATCCCGTGGCGTTGCCGGTTATGCGCCAGTATGTCATGCTCGAGGCCGAGTCGTTGGCCATACGTGACGCTCTTGTCGGATATGTCGACGACATCACGATAAAATGGCCGAACGACATCTACTGGCGCGACAAGAAAATCAGCGGAACGCTCTCTGAATGTACTATCAGCGGAAGCCACGTAGGCAGCTGTATTCTCGGCACAGGCATTAATCTCAATCAGCGTGAGTTTGTAAGCGATGCGCCCAATCCGGTATCGTTGTCTCAGATATTGGGCCGCGACATTGACGCTGATGAGGTGCTCGGTGTGCTGCTCCGCCGTTTCGAGGTTTATCTCGGCATGGTCAATGAGGGCCGTTATGACGAAGTGGCGTCGCTTTATTCTGCCGCTCTCTATCGCCGCAGCGGCCGTCACGCCTATAAGGATGCCGGCGGCGACTTCATGGCGGAGCTTGAATGTATCGAGCCTGACGGTCATCTTGTTCTTCGGCGCGATGACGGCAGCCTGAGCAGATATGCGTTTAAGGAGGTGAAGTATGTTTTATAATGAAGTAGTTAAAGTAGTTAGAAGTAGTTAAAGGAGTTAAAGTCATATGCATTGTAGATAAAAACATTACTGGTAGAATAGAAAATATTATTTTTAATGCAGCATCAATTTTTAATTATACAAATATTGCTGACTGCACAGAATAAAGATATTGTCACAAAGCACATACAGCAACAAAGCATATGACTTTAACTCCTTTAACTACTTCTAACTACTTTAACTCCTAAACGATAAATAATTAATGACTAAATAATTATGGCAAAGTACAAAAGAATTTTATTGAAACTTAGTGGCGAAAGCCTGATGGGAAAACAGAACTTCGGCATCGACCCGGAGCGTCTCGGCGACTATGCGCGTCAGATAAAGGAAGTGCACGAGATGGGTGTGCAGATTGGTATCGTTATCGGAGGAGGCAACATTTTCCGCGGACTCAGCGGTGCCGGAAAGGGCTTCGACCGCGTTAAAGGCGACCAGATGGGTATGTGCGCAACGGTTATCAACTCGCTCGCACTCAGCTCAGCTCTCGGTGCCGTAGGCGTAAAGACAAAGGTGATGACAGCTATACGCATGGAGCCGATAGGCGAGTTCTACAGCAAGTGGAAGGCCATCGAGGCTATGGAGGCCGGCTATGTGTGCATATTCTCTGCCGGAACAGGTTCTCCTTACTTTACAACAGACACAGGCTCGTCGCTCCGCGGTATTGAGATTGAGGCCGACGTTATGCTCAAGGGTACACGTGTTGACGGCATCTATACTGCCGACCCGGAGAAGGATCCTACTGCAGTGAAGTTTAAGGACATCACTTACGACGAAATTTATACACGCGGACTGAAGGTGATGGACCTTACGGCCACAACAATGTGCAAGGAGAACAACCTGCCTATCTATGTGTTCAACATGGACGTTGTGGGCAATCTGAAGAAGGTTATGGACGGCGAGGAGATAGGTACGCTGGTTCACAACTGATAGCATTATAAATGCTCAAGCCGCTTACGCTGCTGCCTTATCTGCATCTTTTTTATGCTTGAACGGCAGGCAGCACGATGCGTAGGCAGTCACATCCGTTGAAATTGAGGATGTATCTTCATTAATATAAAAAAGAAGCCGTTGCCTCTTTGCGCATAAATGTTTGTGCTTGAGGCAACGGCTTCTTCTTTTTTATGTCTTAAAGAGCTTACATGTCGAGAGTAATGCCCTTGTTGTCAATCTTCTTATATTCTTTTCCGTTCACTGTTACGTTTGCAGAGTTACGTGCGCTGAAGGTCTTTCCCTTCGACTTGACGTTGATGTCCTGCAGCTTAACGCCGTCAGTGTTGTTGATTACGATACCCTCTTTGGCGTTGTTTACCTCGAGGTCGGTTATCGTTATGTTCTTCACCGGCATCTCGGGTAGTCCGTTGAAGTAGGCTGCACGGCGCGCAGTGCGGCATATTACATGGTTGATGTTGATGTCGCGGAAGCAAGGTGTTGTCTCGTCCACCTTTATCTTCTTCACGTTCTGCTGCTTTGCCTCGTCGCCGTCGGCAAGAGCCTCTACAGCCGACTTGCCTCCGTAGTAGAGGTCGAAGGTTATTGCGTCGGTCTGAATGTCGAACATTGAGATGTTGTTGATGTAGATGTTCTCAACCACGCCGCCGCGTCCGCGTGTGCTCTTGAAGCGCAAGCCCACGTCAGTGCCGAGGAACTGGCAGTCGGAAACATAAATGTTCTTCACGCCGCCGCTCATCTCGCTGCCTACAACAAAGCCTCCATGGCCCTTGAATACGGTGCAGCCGTTTATCAGCACGTTCTCGCAAGGTATTCCGCGCTTGCGTCCGTCGGCGTCCTTACCGCTCTTGATGCAGATGCCGTCGTCGCCAACGTCGAATGTAGAGTTCACAACCAGCGCATTCTTGCATGACTCAAGGTCGAGTCCGTCGCCGTTCTGTGCAAATGCCGGGTTTCTTACCTGCACATCCTCTATCAGCACATTCTCGCACATCATCGGATGAATGTTCCATGAAGGAGAGTTCTGGAAGATTACGCCGTTGAGCCATACGTTCTTGCAACTTACGAGGTTTACCATTACGGGGCGCAGGAAGTGCCTGATGCTATGCCATTCGGCGTCGCTCAGATTACCCTTGGGCACGTTCATGTTGCTCATTGAGTCGCCTTTAAGCGCACCTTCAGAAGGGAACCAGAACTTAGGGTTCTTGAATGCTCCGCCGCGTGAAGTAAACTCTTTCCATTGCTTGTCGGTAACCTTCTCGCGTTTCACCGGGCGCCAGTATTCGCCGTTGCCGTCTATCACTCCGGCTCCGGTTATCGCCACGTTTACAAGGTTGTGGCCCGATATGGGCGACTGGCAGCGGCGTGTGTCAAGTCCTTCGAACGACGCATCAATAAGCGGATAGAGGTCGATGTCGGGCGAGAACAATATCACTGCACCCTTGTTGAGGTGAAGGTTGATGTTGCTCTTGAGAGTTATCGGACCGGTGAACCACACACCCTGCGGCACAACGAGCTTGCCGCCGCCCTTTTTCTCAAGTGCCTCAATGGCCTTGGCAAAAGCATCGGTACAGAGCGAAGATCCGTCGCCTTTAGCTCCGAAGTCTTTCAGGTTAACCTCGTTGTCGGGAAACACGGGGGCTGTAACCTGTTCCATCTTGAAGGGCAGATTCTCATACAGACAGCTGTATTTGTCTGTGCCGGTGGCGCTTGCACCAAGTGTAAGCAGGCATGCGCACACCAAAAAGAAGATTTTTCTCATTTATTTTTATTGGTTTAAGTTAGTAGATTCATGTAGTTTTATTATTGCCGGGACGGCCGCAGGAGCTATTTCTCCTCTTCATAGTCGACATATTCTCCTTCGTTTTTCGAGAATATCTTGCGGTTCATCTCGTCGGGCGTGCGCCGGTCGATAATTATTTCGTCGTCGCCTGATGTCTGTCGGTACTGCTGCCGGCCCTGTCCGTTGCCGTTGTCCTGGCCCCTGAAGCCCTTAAACTGTTTCTTCACACTGTGGAAAGTGCGGTATATCTTGTAGGCAACCACGCCTACGACGATGAATATTCCGAGCAGTATTATGAATAAGAAGTTTAATAAAGCAGCAATCATTATTTGTTCTTTGAATTAAGATAAACCGATAATATTACATACCATGCGATTATTATGGCGAAGGCCGAGATGCCGAAGATGATGAGCAGCGGCACGCAGGTTATAAGGAAAATGTATTTAACCTCGTTGCCTTTCCATCCCCATTGCTTAAACTTAAGGGCAAACATCGGTATTTCGCTCACCAGCACATAGCTGCAAAGGAAAATAAGCAATATTACGGCCGGCACCATCCACGGCGACGACTCGAGCACGTCGGCAGCTCCCACGATGAGCGAGCCCCAGAACAGGGCGTTGGCCGGCGTGGGCATGCCTATGAACGATGTGGTCTGACGCTCGTCAAGATTAAACTTGGCAAGGCGCAGCGCCGAGAACGCAGCCATGACGAAAGCCACGAAGGGCAGCACCGGGCGCAGCGGCTCGAGAAACGACGGATAGTCCATCACGCCGAGCTGATAGAACACCATAGTGGCCGGCGCCATGCCGAACGTGATGTCGTCGGCAAGCGAGTCGAGCTCCTTTCCGATGGGCGACGACACCTTTAGCAGGCGTGCGCTCATGCCGTCGAAGAAGTCGAACACGGCACCCAGGATGATGAACGTCAGCGCCATCTTGGGCTGTCCGCCGAAGGCGTAAGCCGTGGCTATGCAGCCCGAGATAAGGTTGCAGCACGTGATAGTGTTCGGAATATTTCTTACTATGATGTTTGCCATAACGTAGCGTAGTTATCGGCCGTGTACTTTCATTCGCAGAAAGGGCGGCTGTTATGTTTATTTAAGCCGTGCAATAATCGTGCGGTTGCCTGTTGTTGCCTGTCCCATCTTCACGCAAACCTCAGTTCCGAGTGGCAGATACACGTCAACGCGCGAACCGAACTTGATAAATCCGAGATGCTCGTCGATGTAGCAGTCTTCTTCAGGCTTGGCGTAGGTTACGATGCGTCGTGCCACCGCACCTGCTATCTGGCGGCACAGCACTTCGGTGCCTTCGGGAGTCTCGAGCATCACGTCGGCGTGCTCGTTCTCCTCGCTGGCCTTTGGCAGCCATGCCTTGTGGTAGTTGCCGTTCTGATGATGAACGAATTTCACTTTGCCGTCAACCGGGAACCAGTTGGCGTGAACGTTGAACAAGCTCATAAAGATGCTTATCATGAGACGTTTGTCGTGAAAGTACTCATCTTCAAAAACCTCCTCGATAACCACCACTTTTCCGTCTGCCGGAGCCACTACCACCTTCTCGGTCTCGCCGTCGAAGTAGCGCTTGGGGCATCTGAAGAAGTTTACCACTATGGAATAGATTACGCCGAAGACGACGACAAAGCTCCAGAACGGAATTTTGTTGTCGACATAGAACCACAGAATCAAGGCTATGGCCACAAACGCAGTCAGTCCGTAGACCAGCGTGTCAGTGCCCTCTCGATGAAGTCTTACATTCTTAAGTTTCTTTATTCTTTTTCCCATAGTAAAGTTTGAAGTGGAAAATTATTTGCAAAGGTACGCCTTTTTTGTGTAATTGGCAAATTTTTTGCATTATTCTTTAATAAATACACATTGTCCGGCAGTTGTGGCTTAATCGGCTGATAGTTCGATTTTTATTGTTTGCTCTGCTGTCCTGTTGCGGTTTTCGTTCTCGTTTGCTCCTTCTGCGGGTGTCCGGCTGAAGCGGCCGGGGCATGTCCTTGTTTCAGCTTTCGTGTGTCATGCCTTTTATGCTTGATGTCAGGTGTCGCCGATGTATAATGTGATGCTGTGCGGATTCACATTGTCGCGATATTCGCCGTGTCGCCTTACATTCTGATTTTGCCTGACGCTCTCATTCTGAAGTATTTGAAAATAAAAATAATTCGGACGGAAATATGGGCTGAAATCGTGTGCAAATATAAATGCGTTGATATCAGAGTGTTGCATAGCTATGGCGGTTTGTGTGCATGAAATTTAACCTGAAAACGGCTGAAATGCCATGAAATTCGGGTTAAAACGGCTGCAAACCATAATGCCGGACGAGGCTTTTCAGCTTATAAAAGGTGCCCTTTCGCTGTGTAAGAGCATGCCTTTCGGTGAATTGTCTGCCGCTTTACGGTCTTTCGGGCATGTTTTTACGCCTCGGCGTTTCTATTTCGTCTGAAAATCCTGACATAATCATGATGACACAATGCAATGATAATGGCCGGTTTGCCTGTCAAAGTAACATCCTCGTCAACGCTCATGGCTGCTGCCGTGCGTGTGTCCGTGCGGTTGTCAGGGCGTGTGCGTGCATGTCGTATAAATATAAAAAACAATCTGCATAAGATAATTTTCACATTATTATTTTGGCTGTTTCAGTTTTTCAGAATAACTTTGACGCTCTAAAAGCGCAAATGTAGTTTATGCAAGATTTCGTCCATTTACACGTACATACTTATTACTCCATTCTTGACGGACAGTCGAGCGTGCAGAAACTTGTAGACAAGGCTGTGGCCGACGGCATGAAGGGTATGGCCATAACCGACCACGGCAACATGTTCGGCATAAAGGAGTTTTACAACTACTGCAAGAAAGTCAACGGCAAGCTGAAGGCCGAGGGCAAGGAGCCTTTCAAGCCCATATTCGGCTGCGAGATGTATGTGGCACGCCGTACAAAGGACGACAAGGAGAAAGAGAAGGGCGACATGGGCGGATACCACCTCATTGTGCTTGCAAAAAACTACAACGGATACAAGAACCTTATTAAGTTGGTTTCGCGCGCGTGGGTAGACGGCTATTACATGCGTCCGCGTACCGACCGCGCCGATCTTGAGAAGTATCACGAAGACCTCATCGTCTGTTCGGCATGTATAGCCGGCGAGGTGCCCGCAAAGATTCTCAAGGGCGACATGGAGGGGGCACGCGAGGCCATAGAGTGGTATCACCGCGTGTTCGGCGACGACTATTATCTCGAGCTTCAGCGCCACAGAGTCACCAATCCGCATCAGCGCGCCAACCGCGAGACTTATCCGCTGCAGGTGCGCGCCAACAAGGCTCTGATGGAGCTGGCGGAGGAGTATGGCATAAAGACCGTATGCACAAACGACGCCCACTTCGTTGACGAAGAGAACGCCGAGGCTCACGACCATCTGCTCTGTCTGTCTACGGGCAAGGACCTCGACGACCCTAACCGAATGCTCTATTCAAAGCAGGAGTGGTTTAAGACGCGCGAGGAGATGAACGCCGTGTTCAGCGATGTGCCTGAGGCACTTAGCAACACGCTCGAGATACTCGACAAGGTTGAGACCTACAGCATTGACCATGCACCTATCATGCCGTTCTTCCCCATACCCGAAGAGTTTGGTACGGAGGAGGACGTGCGCCGAAAATATTCAGAGAAACAGCTCTACGATGAGTTCACTACCGACGAGAACGGTGAAAATCCGCTGCCGCCCGAAGAAGGCGAACAGAAGATAAAGCGCCTCGGCGGCTACGAAAAGCTGTACCGCATAAAATTTGAGGCCGACTATCTGGCCAAGCTTGCCTACGACGGAGCAAAGCGCCTGTATGGCGACCCGCTGCCCGAGGAGGTGGCAGAGCGAGTGAAGTTTGAGCTGCACATCATGAAGACGATGGGTTTCCCCGGCTACTTCCTTATCGTGCAGGACTTCATCAACTCGGCGCGCGACGAACTCGGAGTGATGGTTGGCCCCGGACGTGGCTCGGCCGCCGGTTCGGTTGTTGCCTACTGTCTGGGTATTACGAAGATAGACCCTATTAAATACGACCTTCTGTTTGAGCGTTTCCTCAACCCCGACCGTATATCGTTGCCCGATATCGATACCGACTTCGATGACGACGGACGCGGAAAGGTGCTCGAATGGGTGGAAGACAAATACGGACACGACAAGGTGGCGCACATCATCACCTACGGCACTATGGCCACAAAGAACTCCATTAAGGACGTGGCGCGCGTGGAGAAGCTGCCGCTCGACGTGTCTAACCACTTGTGCAAGGCCATCCCCGACCGTCTGCCCGACGGCCTGAAGATGAACCTGCCCAACGCCATTAAGTGCGTGCCCGAGCTGCGCGAGGCTGAGGCAAGTCCCGACCCGCAGCTCAGCAATACGATAAAATATGCAAAGATGCTTGAGGGCACCGTGCGCGGAACGGGTATACACGCCTGCGGAACCATCATCTGCCGCGACGCAATCAGCGACTGGGTGCCCGTCAGCACGGCCGAAGACAAGTCGGACCCGGGCCACAAGCTCCTTGCCACACAATACGACGGACACGTCATCGAGGAGACCGGACTGATAAAGATGGACTTCCTCGGACTCAGCACATTGTCCATACTTAAGGAGGCTGTAGAGAACATACGCTTCACGCAAGGCATAGAGGTAGACCTTGACAACATACCTATCGACGACGAGCTTACCTATAAGCTCTATCAGGAAGGCCGCACAGTGGGCACATTCCAGTTTGAGTCGGCCGGCATGCAGAAGTATCTGCGCGAGCTTAAGCCTACCGTATTTGAGGACCTCATAGCCATGAACGCCCTTTATCGCCCCGGACCTATGGACTATATCCCCTCGTTCATTGCCCGAAAGAACGGCAAGGAGGAGATAAAGTATGATATTCCCTGCATGGAGAAATATCTGAAGGACACTTACGGCATCACGGTGTATCAGGAGCAGGTCATGCTTCTGTCGCGTCAGCTTGCCAACTTTACCCGAGGCGAGAGCGACGCCCTGCGTAAGGCCATGGGTAAGAAGAAGAAGGACATCGTAGACGCCATGAAGCCTAAGTTTATCGAGGGCGGAAAGAAAAACGGACACGACCCGAAGGTGCTCGAGAAGATTTGGGCCGACTGGGAGAAGTTTGCTTCTTACGCCTTCAACAAGAGTCACGCCACGTGCTATTCGTGGGTGGCTTATCAGACGGCCTATCTCAAGGCCCACTATCCGGCAGAATTCATGGCAGGCAACATGAGCCGATGCCTTAACGACATAACGAAGATAACCAAGCTGATGAACGAATGTCAGGCCATGGGCATAGCCTGCATGGGCCCTGACGTTAACGAGAGCCGCCAGAAGTTCAGCGCCAACAAGAAAGGCGAGGTGCGCTTCGGCCTCGGAGCCATCAAGGGCATGGGCGATGCCGCTGCTCAGGCCATCATCGACGAGCGCGAGAAGAACGGACAGTATAAAGACATATTCGACTTTGTGCAGCGCGTCAATCTCTCTGCCGTTAACAGTAAGGCGCTCGAGAGCCTTGTGCTCAGCGGAGCGTTCGACGGTTTCAAGATCAAGCGCGAGAGCTTCTTTGCGCGCAATCCTGACGGCCGCACGTTCCTCGAAACCCTTATGCGCTACGGACAGGTGTATCAGCAGGAGAAAAACGAGTCGCGTCAGTCTCTGTTCGGAGCGATGGAAGAAGTGGAGATAGCCACGCCCGCCATACCTCAGGCTGAGTCGTGGAGCGCCATAGAGAAGCTTAACCGCGAGCGCGACCTCGTGGGCATATACCTCTCGGCACATCCGCTCGACGAGTTTGAGTTTATCCTCAAGAACCTTTGCAACACCCAGTGTCAGGAGCTCAACGACCGCATCGAGCTGTCAAAGAAGCAGGAGGTGGTGCTGGGCGGCATCGTCACGGCCGTTAGAAGCAAATACACCAAGACCGGCAAGCCCTGCGGCTTTGTCACCATTGAAGACTTCGACGGCTCGGGTGAACTTGCCCTGTTCGGCGAGGAGTGGGGCAAGTGGCGCGGAATGCTTATCGAAGGCTGCACGGTCATGGTCAAGGCACAGTTTGTGCAGCGCTTCCGTAACAGCGACATGATGGAGATGCGTATAACCGACATACAGTATCTGCAGACCGTAAAGGACACACAGATAGAGAAGATAACCATATCGCTCGAGGCTGACAAGCTGGACGACACCACCGTGTCTGACCTTGTTACGATAATAAAAGACGCGCCGGGCACCACGCAGCTGTTCTTCCAGGTGCGCGAGACGAGCAACAGCAAGCCCTTTGTGCTGCGCAGCCGCAAGGAAAAGATAGACATCAGCAAGGAACTGATATCCTTTATTAAAGGATGCGAGGCGCTCGACTATAAAATAAACTGACAAATATGATTGCCCGCCACGATGTGTGACAATTGGCCGCAAAGGCTCTGTCAGAGAAAATATGGCATAATGTTTGTTGGCAAACCAGTAGAAGACAAAACCTAATTATTAACATAATAAATTACAAAAGAAAGATGGAAAAAATTACAACAGAGAACTTTGAGAGTCTGAAGAATGGCGCACTGCCTTTAGTAGTTGATTTCTGGGCTACATGGTGTGGTCCTTGCCGTGCCATCGCACCTATCGTTGAGGAGTTGGCTAACGAGTACGAAGGCAAGATCGTTGTTGGTAAATGCGACGTAGAGGAGAACGACGACATCGCCATGGAGTTTGGCATCCGCAACATTCCTACAATACTGTTCATCAAGAACGGTGAGGTTGTAGACAAGTTTGTAGGTGCAACAACAAAGGCAAAATTGCAGGAGAAGTTTGAGTCTCTGCTGTAATAACACGCCTGAAGATATTTTTTAGTGCGGAGCGGCTTTAATGTTATTAATGCCGCTCCGCATTTTTTGTATGTCATAGCATGGCTGCGTGCATGGCACGGGCTGGGGGCGGCGCTTTGTGATTTTGTGTTTTTCTGAAAAAAAAGCAACCGCGGCATGCAGTATTTTCGTCCTTTTTATATCATATATAAAGGGCACCTGCGGCGCCCGGCACGTAGATATGGAAACAGAAGAACTTGTCAGAAGATGTAAGGATGGTGACAGAGGCGCCTTGGCGCTTCTGTATCAGACCTATTCCGGCAGGTTGTTCAGGCTTTGCGCAGATATCGTTAAAGACAAAGACGCAGCCCGGGACCTGCTCCACGACGGCTTCATCATAATATTCTCGTCGATAGGCTCGCTGCGCAGTCCTGCCCGCCTTGAAGCATGGATGAGCAGGGTGATGACCAATCTTGCCGTGAAATATCTCAACGACAGAAAGAACCTGTCTGTGGCCGGAGCTGTGGCAGACGTGCCTGTTGAGGCTGAAGAAGGGCAGGGCGGGTGCGACATTCCGTTTGATGAGCTTATGCGCATGATCGACATGCTGCCCGAGGGCTACCGCAACGTGTTCCGCCTGTCGGTGCTCGAAGGCCTGTCGCACGACGAGATAGCCCGTATGCTAGGCATCAGGCCGCGCACGTCGTCTTCGCAGCTGCTCAGGGCACGTGTCAGTTTGCAGAAGATGATAACGGCCTACAGGGCCCGCCTCGTTCTACTGCTGGCTGCAGTGGCCGTTTCGGTAGTGACGTTATTGCTCCGGCAGCCGTTCAGACAGACAACCGGAGTTGACGTGGCGTCTGTCGGCACAGCCCGTCATGCAGCCGGTGGCAGATGCGCAGGCCCCGTGGCAGATATGCATGCCGCACCGTCGGCAGACGGAAATGTCGTGCGGAGGCTCCATGCCGAAGACTCTCTTGGCGCAGGGCTTTGTCTGTCTTGTCCTGCCGACACCTTGCGTGCTGATGCCCTTGCCGAAAGTGTTGACGCACTTTGCCACATTGCCGGCAGCGGATCGGCCGTAGCCGTTGAGCCGTCGCCCGTCATGGCAGATGTGGCTCCTGTCGATAGTTCATGTGTTAATGTCACAACAAAGAGCCATGACGGCTGGCTGCTCGGATTCAGTTCGATGATGGAAAGGGCGTCGGACGTGATAATGCCGCGCATAATCGAGGTTATAGAACATGCTGTAGGCTCGGGCACGAGGGTGGAGATTGAAACCTGGGAGCAGCTCGTACATTATCTCACTTATGATGTCGGCGAGAGTCTTGACCCGATAGAGCGCGACGTTCTTCTGCGCATAGCGCTTATGAACAGCGGCAAGATTGTTACGCACAAGAACTATGAAAAGCCGCTGCAGCTGGGGCTCAACTTCAACCGGCGTCTGTCTGACAGATGGAGCCTTGACATGGGACTGCGCGTTACACGGCACACCACCAACATGCTTACAGGCAGTTCTGACACGACAAACATCAGCGAGCGTCAGCGCATATTTTATGTAGGCATGCCCGTAAATGCCACTTACACGTTTATGAGGCGCGGCCGTATGTCTGCCTATCTGACTGCCGGCATGGCTATAGATGTCCCGTTCAGCGCAAAGTCAGACAAGCTTTACAACATCGACGGCAAGACAGAGTTCAGCAGGTCTGTTAGCCTTGGCTTCACCGGACTGCAGTGGTCTGTGGGTGCTGGCGTCGGCATGGCTTATGAGATAGCGCCGCATCTCGAACTGTTCTTCAGTCCGCGTATAACGTGGTATATCCCTAACGGCAGCAAGGCCGAAACCCAGTGGACCGGCAAGCCCCTGCAGATATCCCTGCCTTTCGGTATCCGCATCAGTTACTAAGCGCTGTCGGCTTTGAATAAAAAGTTTTTTAAAAAAAACTCGTCACTCATCACATTCCGGTATAACACGCTGACAAACAATGTTTTATGGTGTGACGAGTTGAATTTTCAACTCGTCACATCCGTTACATCTAGCCATATGAATGTGGCGTTGTCCTGATTCCGGTTGACTTCAGACAAGTAATTTCCTGATTAAAGTTGACTCTGATAAGACTTATTACTGCCGTCTGTTGACTTAAATACCCAAGTTTTCATCATATACAGTCCTGTAGGGACACACCTCAGGTGTGTCCAACTCACGCATTATCGAAAAAATCCTCCGCAATATATAATCAGATATAAATATCTGTTATACAGATAGTTACATTAAAACATAAACGAATCCTTGGGACAGCAATAAATCCGCATTATTCATCAAAATGATGTTACTGGCTATAAAATTTACATGTAATCGCGCTGTGGACGCACCTGGGGTACGTCCCTACGTTTACAACCAACAAGGCTAATGAATTTAACTCCTGGTTCATCCCAGTGAGCGATAACTCCTTTAACTACTCTAACTCCTAAAAAGAATCTACTTTAACTTCTAAATAATACCCCAAAAAGTCCCATGTGACGAGTTGAATTTTCAACTCGTCACACCATAAAGCCTTGATATTCATGAGCTTAAGCGGCATTGTGACGAGTGATGAGTTTTTATTAAAAACTTTTTCCGTTATGCGGTGGGCGATGTAGACGGTACATTCAGGTGTGCTCTTTTAATGTAAAAGCATACCTTTCGCATTGTCGTTTGCCGCATATTGGAGCCTGAAAGGTGCCCTTTTGCATTGCGAAAGGCCGTCTTTTGCAGTGCTTTTAAATCCAAACTTGTTATTATGATTCGGCCGGATAGCCGTTTGTCTTTATAAAATCGGGAAATGCGTGCAGTATTTTCTGCCGGCAGCACTCATTATGATTAGAATAAAAAGACAGAAAATATGCAGGCAAGACATTTGGACAGGCGCCGCTACTTTATGGAAGAGGCGGCAACGACAGAAAAATATTTTATACCATATCTCAGCCGTTTTATAGCTACGAGTGGGGTTAGAGTGCTTGAGGTGGGATGCGGCGAGGGCGGCAATCTGCTGCCGTTTGCGCGCAGGGCGTGCCGTGTTACGGGTGTGGATATGTCGGAACTGAGAATCAGACAGGCGCAGACTTACTTCAGGGAAGAAGGTGCCGCGGCTGAGCTGGTGTGCTGCGACATACTAGACTATGACTGCCGTGGCCGCAGCTTCGACCTTATCATAATGCACGACGTGGTGGAGCATGTGCCCGACAAGGCCGCACTGCTGTCAAAGCTCAGCTGCATGCTGGCTCCGCATGGTGTGGTGTTTGTAGCCTTTCCGCCGTGGCAGATGCCTTTCGGCGGCCATCAGCAGATAGCCCGCAGCCGGTTGTTGTCGCGCATGCCGTTTGTCCATCTCCTGCCTCGTGCCGTTTATGGGCACGTGCTCAGGCTCTTTGGCGAAGACGACTTCACCGTAGGCGAGCTGATGTCAATAAGGCAGACGCGCTGCACGGTAGAGGCTTTCAGCCGTATTGCGGCGCGGGCGGGATATGCCGTGGCCGACATGCGGCTGTGGATGATAAATCCTCACTATGAAACCAAGTTTGGCCTCAGGCCGCTGGTGCTGCCCTCGCCGCTGCGCATGCTGCCGTATGTCAGAAACTTTCTTTCCTCGTCGTGTTTCTATGTGCTGCGCCGCTGCTGACGCTGCTGCCGGCGCTAGTGGCTGGTTCAGAACGTGGTGCCCTTAAAGATGTTGCTCCGCTCAGGCTTCCACAACATTCCGCTCAGCGTCAGCTTGTTAGAGTTGAAGTTGGGCTGTATGCTGACGGTAGCCTTGTTGGCATCCTTCCATAGCGAAATGAACAGCTGCGCCGATATGCCTTTGCCCGATACGCTTAGCTTTACGTAAGTGTTGCCCTTCTTGTCGGAGCTTACCTTATAGCCCGTAACGATGCCCTCGAGCGTTATTCCGCCCAGGCCGTTGAAGCCCGACACCGGCACGTTGAACGCCACCTGCACGATGGCATTGCTGCCACTGACTGCCACAAAGTTGGTGCTTGCGGTTACGTGTGCCGTATATCCGCGCTTAAACTCCACCTTGTCGGCCTCTATCGTAAACGCTGTGTCGTTTATAGCCTGCACGGCTTCGGCGTTCAGGGCGCTGTCTATGCGTGCCTCCATCAGTTTTCTCTCCTTTTTGCTGAGCTTCCTGTCCTGTGTCCCGTTTTGTGCCATGGCTGCATACGCTGCTGCCACGAACATTATGAATGTTATTATTGTTCTCATGACGTATAAGTTTTTTTAGTTTGTCTTTTATTATAATAACCCGTAAAACCACGAAAACGTGCATTGCGGCAGGTGAAAAATAACTAATAATGACGAACGGATATTATCCGGCTGTATGTTTGTCTGTTACCGTCATTTCTTTGTATCACAGTCAGTATTTCTTCCTGTTTTCATGCCGTAAATGCAGGCTGTAGCTTCTATTGTTTTCCAAATATACAGAATTATTTCAGAATAAAATGTTAGTTTTGTGTAGTTTTTTGGCCGTAGCTGCGTCTAATGGTTAAAAGTAACTTAATTATTCGGATAAGATAATGGAAACAACGGAGAAACAATTTGCGCAGATTGTGCGGGAAAACCGCAGCACGATATACACAGTGTGCTATATGTTCTCGAAGGATGCCGACGAGGTGAGCGACCTGTTTCAGGAGGTGCTCATCAACCTATGGAAAGGTTTTGCGGCCTTTGAGGGCAAGAGCGACATAAGGACATGGATTTATCGCGTGAGCCTTAACACGTGTATTTCGGTCGACCGTAAAAAGAAAAGGCACAAGACCGTGCCGCTGTCGATGAGCATCAACCTGTTTGAAGACAACGATGCCGACACGCGCCAGGTGCAGTTGCTGTATAAAAGAATCAACCGCCTCGGACCTTTCGACAAGGCTCTGGTGCTGCTTTGGCTCGAAAACCTGAGCTACGACGAGATTGGGGCGGTGATGGGTATATCGGCAAAGAATGTTTCGGTTAAGCTCGTAAGGATAAGAGAGTTGCTCAAAAAAATGTCAAACGATTAAAGAAAGGATTCTGTTATGGAGAATATTATAGACAACAACGGACTTGAGGAAATGAAGGCGCAGATGGCCATCCTGAAAAACAAGATAGAAGGGCAGACCATGCTTAACGAGCGCCTGATGAGGCGGGCAATGAACGACCGCATGTCGCTGGTAAGGCGTATGGTGGTTTTGGATGTGGTTATGGTGATAGTGTGCATTGCAGCTATGTATGCTTTCATGGAGCTGTTCGGCCTGTCGCTGCTGTTCTTTGTGGTGAGCGTTGTGCTGTTTAGCTGGTGTCTGGTGTCCTCTGCCTATATCAACAGGATAAAGGAGAGCGAACTGCTTGAGGGCGACTTGCTGAAGACAGGCGAAAAGCTGGTAAGGATGAAGCGTCAGCGTGTGCGTCTGCTGATGATTAACTTTCCGCTTGGTTTGGCATGGGCTGCATGGTACGGCTATGAGATGATTAGTTTTGAGACAGCAAGGGGCGGCAGTCCGCGGAGCATGATTGTAGGTCTGTGTGTAGGCTTTGTCGTAGGAATAATCCTCGGACTGATGATGCTCCGCAAGATGCAGCAGGCTAACGACATCGTGATACGGCAGATTAAGGAGATGAGAAAGGTGGAGTAATGATAATTCTTTTATAATATATTTTAATGAAGGTCTCGGAACTTGTTAATTCAGGATTCGGGACTTTTTTGTTTTTATTTATAAGATAGGTATTCTTAATAAAAATAACGTATATGATTCTTCGCTTTAAATATAAAATCGTAAATTTGTAGCGATGGCCTGCTGCTCGTTCTTTTGAAGAGTTATTTCCTCATGTGCAGCTTGTTATGAACTGTTTCGTGTAGCATCCCATAGCTGGTATTTGCCTGATGTGTTGTGGCACACATCTTTGGCTTACGTGATGATAATATTTTTCACATGCGGAATTTTCGAAATGCCGTATTTTATTTAGTAAATTATGAGAGAAAAACATATATCTTTATTAAGAATTATTATAATAGTCTTATTTTTTATGGCTACATACGATGTAATTGCCAAGACTTATACAATAAATGAAATTAACGAGAAGTGTGGCTCGGCATTGGATGATTTTGATTACGGCAGGCTTAAGTCGTTGTCTTCTGCTATGTTGATACAATCGAAAACAGCTAAAGACAAGGGGTATGAAGGTATGGCATGTTTTTATCTAGGAACGGCAGAACTGTTCTTGGGTAATGCAAATGCGGCAAGGCCATTATTGGAAAGAGCCCAAGAGTTGGGGCAAAGGCAAGGAATAGACAGCATCCTTGCATATACATTTAATGTGCGTGGCATTTATGAAGCTTCTGTAAATAACAACTTGTATCTTGCTCAGTATTTCTTTATGAAGTCTCTTGAATATGGTAAAGATACATCATTGGCCAAGCGGAAGAATGGTGGTGGTGTATATGCCAATTTGGCTCAGATTGCATTGATGCAGAAAGATACACTCGGTATGGTGTATGCACGCAACTGCTATGATTACGGGTGTAAGAGTGGTAGTAGTCATTCTATGTCGCAGGGAGCCTTGCTATTGGCCAACTTCTATTATATGAAAAACATGAATGATTCGGCACTTGTGTATTTGAAGGTTGCAGACAATATATATCAGAAAAACGGATTTAAGGATATCGGTAGCGTTTATATACTTTATTCTCAAGTTCTGGCTTCTAAAAAGAAAATTAATGAAGCTTTCAGATTTGTTGAAATGGCTATAGATGAGGCTATGAAAAATTCTCATATACTGCTGCCGAAGGCTTATTTACAAAAGGCTCAGCTGTTGTATGATTGTAACAGGCTCGACGAGGCCTTGAACTCGCTTGTAAAGGCGAAGGAGATGGCTGAAGAGTATTCTGTATTCACTGAAATAATAGACATATATGAACTGATGGCCAAAGTTTATCATCTTACAGGAAACGAAGCCCTTGCCCTTAAATACTTGCAATATGCAAAGGACTCGTCAGAGACAAGAAGCAACAATGAGCGCGAGCAGCTTATACGTGAACGGGGAATAATATTAAATATGTCGCAAAAAGAACAGGAGGCCATGTTGCATAAAAGCAAGCTTGAAGAACAGATGAAGCTTAATGTGGCTTTGATGATAGGAGTGCTTTTGCTAGTGGTGTTATTGGTACTTTGTTTCTGGTTCATCAACAGAAGAAATAAACTTTATAAAAGTATTGTGGCACAAAACCAAAAGGCTATTGCACGAGAAAATGAATTGCTTTTACGCATAAAAACGATAGAAGAAAAACAGACAAATCCCGTTCATGGCACCGAAAGTAAAAATAATAAGAAAGCAGATGAACTTTATGGCAGGCTTATAGACGCCATGGAGCACGATCGTATGTATATCGACAGCCAGTTGAGCCGTGACAGTCTGGCTGAGGCACTAGATACAAACCGGACATACTTAACCAACCTGATAAAGGAACGTACAGGCATGAGCGTGCCTCAATTCATCAATTCGTATCGTATAAATGAAGCAATAAGGATTCTTTCTGATAAAAGTACAGCTGATGTTCCGATGAAATCATTATGTTTTGAATTGGGATTTAACTCTCAGGCAACTTTCTATAGACTGTTTCAGACTTCTGTCGGAATGTCGCCTTTATCTTACAGAAATTCTGTAATGAAGTAGAAATTTATTCTAAATGGCATATAAAACATTCTCATTTTGACGATATTGTTAAAATGAGAATGTCGTTTTTTGTGTATTATGGCTTAGTGTGAATATATTTGCAAAAAACACTTATGCTATATGAAACATTTTAAACGTATTTGCTTTATAGCTTTTTTATTTAATTTACTGGTGATGCCGGTAATGTCAATTCCTGCTGATCCTCGTCCGCAAAAGTATGTACAACCTGATGGTACAGAGATTAGCGTAGTACGTATAGGAGATGAAAACGGATACGCTTATTATACGGATGATGGGCATCCATTGAAACTTAATGCTGTAACAGGATTCTTGGAACCATCGGAATCGGTGCAGTTTGTTAAAGTAAAGAAGATAAAATCCGACATAAGAAAGTCTCCTGGCTTGAATAAAATCAGGATAAGTGATTTTCCTACTATAGGAGAACCGCACTCACTTGTTATTCTTGTAGAATTTAGTGATGCTCATTTTTCCACTATTCCTGATGCTAAGGAATATTATAACGGATTGCTTAATGAAAACGGATTTACTTATGATAATGGCGCACATGGCAGTGTGGCCGACTATTATCGTGATGCCTCCAATGGGGCTTTCACTCCTCACTTTGATGTGGTAGGCCCAGTGCGGCTGTCGCGTCCGGCTTCGTATTATGGTGGGGATAGAAATTATTATGAAGACGGACTGCTTTATGCTGACGTAGACACTTGTGTGGCGGATATGGTTGTTGAGGCATGCAAGTTGGCTGATTCATTGGTGGATTTTTCGCAATATGATGAAGACCATGACGGCAAGGTGGATAATATTTATTTCTTCTATGCCGGATTTGGCGAAGCTGACAGTAATATGGCTGATGTAATATGGCCTCATTCAAATACACTTGACGATGGTTTTGGGTATGACTTGAGACTTGACGGTATAACGATAAGCCGTTATGCCTGCAGCAACGAAATACGTTATGGATCACAGCCTCTGATGCCGGTCGGCATTGGTACGTTTGTTCATGAATTTGGGCATGTACTTGGATTACTTGATCATTATGACACATCTTACAATTCAGGCCGTACAGGTGTAAGTGCATGGGATACGATGGCTGCAGCTTCGTATAATGACAATCAGAACACTCCGCCCACTTTTTCGGCGTTTGAAAGAGCTGAACTCGGTTGGCTTAAATATGATGACATTAGTTTTTCAGAACAGGGAGTCATGAGTCTGTGTGAGTTGGCGGACAGTAACAAGGCTTATCGGATGATAGTGCCGGATACGGATGGTAAAGAGTTCTTTGTCTTTGAGAACAGACAGCAGAAATCATGAGATGAAACTCTACCTGGCCATGGAATGTTGATATGGCATGTAGATCAGACTGATGGAGATTTGTGGATGAAAAATAAAATTAATGTAGACGGTCAGCATCAATGTCTTGACATTGTTGAGGCGGATGGAATAGAAAATGTAGGAACTTATGATGCTGATCCTTTCCCGGGAACAGATAATATTACATATCTTGATGTCAAGGCTTGGACAGGTAAGTCTTTTTCGCTTGACAGTGTTATAGAAAATGACGGGAATGTGAAATTTATTCTTGGAGGTACAGGATGGAAATTGGATGATGTTCCGTTGAACTTGCTTGAAGTTCATGGAACAAGCATAAAGTTTACATGGAGCCGTGTTGCTGATGCTATGTCTTATATTGTTCGTGTAGAAGATGAGGCTAATAATCCTTTAAATGGTTATAACAATTTAGTGCTGTCTGATGTGGATACTCTTGTAATACGCGGATTAATGCCTCAGTCGCATTATACAATCTATTTAACGGCTTCTGCCGGTAGTTATAAGTCGGACACGTCTGTACAAGATGTTGCAACAACAGAAATGGAATTTTGTGAGATGCAACCGCAAAATGTTCATATAACAAATGTTACGTCTACATCGTTTACTGTTAATTGGAATGTTATGCCTGATGCGGATGGTTATCTTGTTACATTGTCTGAAAAAGATTTCTCAAATCCGGTATCTGAAGTGTATGACTTCTCTGAAGGAATAGATAATATGCCTGATGGCTGGTCTGCAACTTCAAAGACGCTTAACCATGCTCTTTATGGTGAATCCGGACCTTCTTTGCAGTTGGGAAATACAGATGATTGTATTATGTTCGATCATCCTGAAGCAAAATATTTGAATCTTAAGTTTTGGCAGCGTTCTCAGTCATCAAAAAATGTTTTGCATATAGAACAATTCAATGATGGTGAGTGGACAGAGGTGCAGTATGTCATTGGCTCGTCTACTGGTGAGACGGTAAATGTTCCACTTGATAATTATTGTCCGATACGCATACGGATGGAGAGAAAGAGCGGTTATGTGGTTATTGATGATGTCTGTGTAGAATATTGTCAACGACAGAGCAAACCGATTGATGATATGACGGACATACCGGTGTCCGGGACAAGTTACACATTCTATGATTTGGATTCAGAAAAGACTTATGGTGTATCTGTCAAGGGAGATGATAACGGACAGGTTTCGTTATCTTCTGAAGAGATTGAAGTGTTATTGTCAGATGTAGCAGGTATCAGTGCTACTGACAATGGTGAAGAGAGTGTGACTAATCAGTTTTATAACATATCTGGTATGCGTGTTCAGAAACCAACCCACGGAATTTATATAACAAAAGACGGAAAGAAGTTACTAATTAAATAAACGTTTAATATTATGAAAATTTTTGCAGTTATCGCCGGACTTTATTTGTCGGCAAGTGCGATGGCACAGCAGAGTGCCACCACTATTTTTGAGGCTTTTCCTCATAATATTACACCTCGTAAGGTTGAAGTTGTAACAGAAACTTTTGTTCCTAAGCATAATCTTCCTAAATTGCCTGTTGTGAGTAAAGCTGATGCAAAGACGTCATCTCCTTTCAGTGCATGGACTGACAGTAATGGTCACCCTAAGCAGGGCGTTAAAGCTATGGCTAAAGATTCATATAAGGAAAAACTTGACAGTATAGTTGCATATACAATGTCGGGAAAACCCTCGACGAAACAGGTGCTGGAATATAATGAAAACGGCCTTCCGACATGGTGTTATAATTATGTACCTGACAGTAATGGCAGCGGATGGACTCGCGTAGGATATTATTGTTATGAATATGATGATGCAGGACGAACCGTTTCGCGTGAGTCGATAGACAATACCGGTGCTTCATCGAGTGTCCGATTTGAATATATTTATACAGATGATACTCCGTATTACAGTTCATTGATTTATTATGTTTACAGTGATGGCGGATGGGTGCCATACCAGATGTGTGATTATAAGTTTGATGATAATGGCAATACTACGGAGGAACTTTACAGCCAGTTTTATGACAAGACGCAGTCTTGGGTACCTTCTTTAAAAATATGCAGTACTTACGATGACCAACATCGGATGACAAGTTATTTTGAGTATGGTTGGGATACGAGGAAACAAGCCTGGTATGGATATACAGGTAACTATGAAGGCCAGACATTTGAATATGCTTCAAACGGTGAGGACGCAAAGATATCTAACTATATTTGGGAAAATGATGATTGGCTGGAGTATAGACGGATGATATGGACGAGAAATGATAAAAATCTTGTTACCAAGGAAGAATGTCTTTATTGGAATCGTGCATCTCAGAGTTGGATAGGAAATGACCGTTATGGACAGAATGGAATTTATAAATATAACAGGTATTGTGATTATGTCTATGATGATAAAGACCGTGAAGTTAGTTCGATGAATTATCAATTGGAGAACAATGGAAATTGGCATAATAATTATAATGTTTTTACAGAATATACAGACCTTCCCGGTGAAATTACTGAGTCGACGCAAAAAGTATATAGTCAGTGGACTACAAGTGGAGAGCCTGAATTGTATAAGGAATATTATTATAAAAAAAATAAATATGGTTCTGAATTGCATTATAAAGAATGGGATTATACACAAGGATTCCGTAAGTTGATAATATCGGCGATTTGGTACCGCCTGTAGCGGTGTTTTGGTACCGCTGAT
>ENA-OYXI01000074-OYXI01000074.1-human-gut-metagenome-genome-assembly--contig:-NODE-74-length-53165-cov-16.845886_pt1 | contig 53165 bp, 54 predicted proteins | sample MGYA00244217_ERZ653421 | MGnify/ENA primary metagenome ERZ653421 (study PRJEB26926, sample SAMN06165148) | human gut metagenome | biome: ENVO:00009003; feature: ENVO:2100002; material: ENVO:00002003... | reverse complement strand
CAACACAGGCATCCTCTCCCTTCGGTTTGGATTTTCTTTGTCATACTCGAAGCTGCGTTTATCGTATATTCATTTTTTTCCGTTGAATTCGACTTGGGGCTATCCCTCCACGATGTTTAGCATCACTTCACAGGTACTGTGCCCCTACTCTCACTGGGATTAAGTACGGTTGTACCGGTTTTGCCCGGCTTTCCCGTCCAACGACCTGCAACGGCTTTTTTCATACGTTCCCAGCTTTCCACGTTCCGATATTCCTATCATTGATTACCTTTAGGTCCTTCCTCTAAGCCTGTGTCCAATCATGCATAATCATATCGCCTGTAACGATATATGGATGTTCATAACAACCATTCTTACTAATCCACGGACACGCCCATACAAGGGCTACTGCCTTTCGACAGTATCAACGTTTAGACTCGTACATTCGGAAGTTTGTCAGTACTTTCGTACATTCTGACCATGGGTAACCGACACCCGGCATATAGGTAGCACCATCCACCGCTGGATAGCTTTCGTATATGAAAGTTAGCCATATTTACGACTACTCTCTGCCGACTTTACCGAGCTTCTGACACTTTGGCGGTTGCACGCTGATGCCAGTCGGAGTATCAGTGTGAGCGCTTCGGGGCGTTACTCCCTCATTTCACTCATCGGAATATCAGTTCTCCAAAGTTTCAGGCTTGAAAGCCCTTCGACTTTGTGCGTAAGCTTTTCACTTACGAACGTGTCGCACGGTTGTCGTTGCCGTAGCCCTCCAGCAGATTGATCGCGCCCCAGATGCCGAGGCCAGCGCCAAGTGCCACAACGAGGGTCTGAAGAACACCAACAGCAGAATTAAAGAAAGCCATAAAATAGTACCTCCGAAAAATATGTTTTAGATTTTGGAGGGTACATTTCTTCCACGAAGTTTCATCGAGCCGTTGTCAAATTAGGCTGCCGCCGTCAGGCGACAGGTTCGCCGGAAAGGTCTGCCTGATACACCTCAACCGCATCATCCGGCTTGAGCTTGAGGCGATGGGACAGAAAACGCGCTATGTCAAAGGCGTATTTCTTGTCATAATCCGCTGTGTAGCGGTAGAGGGGATGCTTGGTGAGATCATATTTGTTGGACAGAAACGGGCGAACGCCGCGTAGCTGCAAGATGCACTTGCCGCCATCCAGCACGGCAAGTTCATCCACGCTCATCAGCTCCTTGCCCAATTTCTGATAGTTTAGTGAATGGGAAACCTCGCGGCCACGGCTTTCGCCGGTGTTGAAGCTGTCGATGGTTTCCTTGCCAAGTGCCGCTGCCAGCTCTTTCAGCGTACCGGGTTCCTTTCCACCCAAAAAGATGGAGCAGTCCATGTTGCCGATGATCGTATCCGCGCTGTCTTTATACAGGGCTTTGAGCTGGCTCTGCGCCTGCAAGACAAGGCAGCAGGAGATTTCTCTGGAACGGATCGTCGCCACCAGCTTTTCAAGTCGCGGTATCTGGCCGATATTCGCGGCCTCGTCGATCAGGCAGCGGACATGAACCGGCAAGCGTCCGCCGTACACATCATCCGCCTTTTCGCAAAGCAGATTGAAAAGCTGGGTATAGCACATGGAAATGAGAAAGTTAAAGGTATCATCCGTATCGGACATGATGATGAACAGGGCGGTTTTCCGGTCGCCCAGCGTGTCCAGTTGCAGCTCGTCATAGGCCGTCAGCTCCCGAAGCTCCTGAATGTCAAAGGGAGCAAGCCGTGCGCCGCAGGAAATAAGTATGCTTTTCGCGGTCTTGCCGGCACTTAACTTGAATTTGGCATATTGGCGGACGGCGAAGTGGTCTGGCTTGCGCTTTTTCAGCTCGTCGAACATCAAGTCCACCGGATTTTTGAAGTCCTCATCGTCCTCGCGCACCTCCATCGCATTGATAAATTCAATGAGCGTGGAGAAGTTCTGTTCCTCCACTGGCGCTTCATAGTGGATGTAGCCGATGAGGGCGGTGTAGAGCAGCGTTTCCGCTTTCACCCAGAAATCGTCACCAGCTTTACCCTCGCCCTTGGTGTTGGCGATCAGCGTCGTGACCAGCTTCAAAATGTCCTTTTCCGAGCGGATGTAGGCGAACGGGTTGTAGTGCATGGACTTCTTGAAGTTCAGGGAATTGAGAATCTTGATCTGATACCCGTTCTTTTGCAGCGCATGGCCGCAGGAAACCACGATGTCCCCTTTGGGGTCGGTGACTACGAAGCTGGTGGGATAGGTTTTTGATGTGCATTGGAGCAGATTGGGCTTCAACCAAAAGCGGGTCTTGCCCGAACCGCTGCCGCCGACGATCAGGACATTTTTGTTCCGCGCCGTTTTGGGGTCTTTGGGGCGGCTGTTCATCGTCAGCCGCTCCGTCTGCGTGAGAATGATGTTGTTCTCAAATGTGGGATCGACGTAGGGCTTGATGTCCTCGGCGGTTCCCCAACGGGCGCTGCCGTACTCCAGATTTTTGCGAAATTTCTTGGCGTTTTTGCCCTTGATATAGACCACCAACCGAATGGCGATGGCGGCGGCAACGCCCACGCACAGGTCAATGAGATGAAAGCTGGGGACAAGGGAGTGGAACGCCATGTTCAGGCCGGTCATAATGTTCAGCAGCTTCGCCGAAGCGTCCGAACCGGGAGCCAGCCGCACCGCCTCGCTGACCTTGGTGGCCAGCAGCGCGATGAACACATACGGAATATTGGGAAGAATGAGCTTTTTGACGTTGACTTGCTTCATCGTTCTAGCTCCTTCCGCTTTGTCCTGTCCACCACAGCCGCCTGAATGAGCGACTTGAAGTGTTGCAGCTTTTCCAGCACTGAGGGGCGTTCCGCTTTCCTGACCTGCTTGGCGGTATATTCCTTGAACGCGGCGGTCATGGCGTCAGCGTCCGGCGCTTTGAAGAACACCATGTATCGCTTTTCGCCCTTGACCTTGAATGGAGCGAAGTCAATGCCATACTTCCGGGCAATCCGATTGAATGAGCCGATATTCTGATCTGTGACTTCAATGCTCTGCAATCCCTTATCCTTGGCGGCAAGCTGCTTGACGGTCATTTTTCCGTGGGGATTGGCCTTGCTGTACTGATGCTTCTGATGGTCGCTTTTTAGCTGCTCCAGCAGCTTGGCAACGGCCTTACGAAATTCCTGTTCACCCAGCTTTCCGCAGGAGATCATCAGGGATACGATTCTCTGTTCAACTTCTTCCTGCATGACTTATCACGCTCCTTTCCTTGGATTTGCAGGGAGAATGCCGGGACACTAAGGCGGTACCACCAGCCGGTGCAGAAGATGCTCATTCATTTCTGCGCCCCTGTCCCTTGACGGTCAGGATGCCGTCCAGCGTGGTGGCGGTGATCCGCAGGCGCTCGGCCACGGCGATGTCATTTTTCACGCTTTCATCCACGGTGCTGCCGCAAACCACCAGCACACGAGCGCGGCGCAGATATTCCCGTGCCATGTCGATGCCGTCCTTATGCTCCTGCGGAATCTCATCGCGCAGGAACAGCGGCAGAAACAGCGCGGGGCAGACGGGCGAAAAGCCCGCATCATAGACCGCCCTGCAATACTTGGCGGCGTTTTCGGTGTTCTCAAACTCATTCTCGCTCCACGGAGCGGTGATGTAGGCAAGGGGACGTTTCATCGGTATCAAATCCTTTCTCCCGGAATCGGGCATGAAAAATGACGGCCTTTAGGGGCCGCCGTGAAAATCGTGATTGACCAGCATGGCATAGTGGTTGTCGATGGTGGAAACAGAGTTGAACAGCGCCGCCATGAGGTAGGCTTTCGTATTCCAGACGCGGGTGGTGTTCTCGCGGATACCGTCCATGACCTTTTCGATGTGCATGGAGGTGATCTTTTCAAAGCGCTGTTGCACGAAGCCGGTGGGATACTCCGCATCCCGCCCGATCTTGACTGTGGGGCTGCGGTTCATAGCAACCTCCAGCATAATCTCCACCAGCTCATCAAGCTGCATCCGGTCATACTGCTGACAGAGAATGTCGTATTCGATTTGCTCTCTGATCTCCGCTTTTTTCTCAAATCCGTCCGTCATTCCGTCCGCCGCAGGCAGAAAGAATGAATGAGTGCTTGATAGATCAGTATTTGATTTTTGAGTATTAGATTTCTTAGTATTTAATTGCGCGGGATTATCCGTATCCGGTGCCTCCGTATCCGGGTTATCCAGATACGGGTTTTCCGTATCTGGTAAAGTCGTATCCGGTGGAGAGGGCTTTCGGGGCTTCTCGAAGATGGTGTACTCCGTGTCGGAAATGCGCCCGTCCTTGCCGCGAAGCTGACGGCGGATGATGTAGCCCGCCAGCTCCAGCTCCTTGAGCGTTTTCCCGATGGCGTCCACGCCCTCCTTGCAGATCGTAGCCAGCCCCCGCGTGGTGTAATTCCACTCGTCGGGGAGGGAGAGCATCATGGAGAGCAGCCCCTTGGCTTTCAGGGAAAGATTGCTGTCTTTCAGGTGATGGTTGCACATCACCGTGTAATCCCGCGTCCGTTCAACGCGAAATACAGCCATATTGCTTCAATCCTTTCCGCAGGGCAGTCAACCTGTTTGGCCGTCCTCCTCGGCAAACCGCGTATCCAGCCGCTTTACGCTCCAGTTCTGCTTGAACTGTCCCAGCGGGCCGGTGCCGAACTGCGCCAGCGCACGGCGATCCAGCTCCAGCAGCTTTTCCCACAGCTCCGGGTGATGCTTTCGCAGCTTCCGCAGCTCGTCGATACGCTGGAACGGGCAGCACCAGCAGGACGCACGGTGGTAAATCTCATACAGCCCGCCGAAGTCAAAGCCACGGTCGTAACAGGCTTGGAGCGCCTGCGCCTCCGTGATGCCCCATTCCACGAGGGGATACCGCTCATCCTTGCAGCGCGACGCTTCATCGGCGGCGATACCGACATAGTGGATCGCGCCCAGCTCTCCTTTGAGCCGGTTGACCTCCTTGGTGATGAGGTGCGTTTTGAGCTGCCCGGTACACCAGCGGACGCGGATTCCCGGCCAGCCGTTGCCGTAGGGCGGGATGCCCAGCTTTGCACGGTTTTCCAGACTGCGGGGCTTCTGCTTGGGTTCGTCGAACATCAGGTATTCAAAGCCCTTGGGATGCCGCAGCGTGGTGATGCGGATGCCGCGCTCCCGGAAAAGATGCTCGTCCAGTTTGGCAAGGTGTTCGTACATTTCCGGGAACTCCATGCCGGTGTCCGCTGACAGCACCATGTCGATGGGCATATCCTGTTCGATCATCAAAAGCAGCATGGCGGTACTGTCCTTACCCCCGGACAGGCTGACGGCGTGAAACTGCTTGCCGTTTGTGTTCTGAATGGTTTCCCGCATGGGGAAGCCGCTCCGTTTTCACTCCTTTCCCACATCACAGCTCATAGATGGGCTGCTCGTGTTCGTAGTAGGGATCGCACAGGGCGGCAAGCTCGGCCACCAAGTCCTCCAAATCCAGAGAAATTTCGCTGTCCGCCCAATCGCTGCCCTTGTAGACGCGGTACTCGGTGACGTATTCGCCTTCTCCGGCGTTCACGCTGAATTTGGCAACGACGGCAAAGCCCATATCCTCCAGCAGCCACAGCTCCATCGACCGGGCAGCAAACACCGAGCCGATATAGCTGTCGCCTACGTCCTCATAGAGAAGCGTCGCTCGCTGCTTGAACAGCTCCGAGCTGCGATAGTCCAAGCTCAGCGCATTTTTGCCGTCTGCGCGGTAGGCATAGACCGTTTCGGCCTTGTTCCAAACGGCTTGCAGCAGGGCGTGATAGTCAATGTTTTCCAGAAACTCGTCGATCTCCGTTTCCGTGTAGCCGACCTCCGTACCCTTGCGGAACAGCGTGGTCAGCGCTTTTTCCAGCTCTGTTACTCTGCTCATGGTAATTCCTCCAATCATTTTAGTGACGCCGCTTTTTCCGGTCAGGGAGGATATGCCCCTCAATGACGGCGGCGTGTTTGCGGATTTTGATTTCTCCGCGCCTCTCGGATGCCTGCGCCTTGGCATATCCCACGTCGGAGAGGAACAACCTCAGCCGTTCGCCCTTTTCACCCACAGGAGATTTCCATGACAGGACATCAAAAATAATCATGTGGCGGGTTTCGTCCATAAAGCGCTCCAGCGCAAGGATGCTGTGACCGCCGACAAAATCATCAGCGTTCATATTCGGCACCTCGCGCTCTGATCTGAAAGGCGGCAAGCCCGTAACGGGCGATCAGAGTGGCGTTGACGATCAGGCGCAGCGCCTCCGGGTCGATCACCTCCGGTTCTGCTAAGTCCGCCATCGTGACCGCCTCCGTCTTGTCGCAGAGGTCGCGCGCTGCCATGAACAGTGCGTAGTTGTGCGGCGAGGTGTTTTTCAGCACCGCATAGCCGAACTCGATCCCGTCCTTGCAGAAGCAATTTGCCGTGCGGCGGTAAATGTCGTCGTTGGAGGTCAGCAGGTACATGGCCGCATAGTAGGCGTTGGTATCCCTGCGGCGGCGGTAGCCCTGCACGGCGCATTGATACTGCATTCGGCGCTCATGCTGCTCGTTGATCCAAAGGCTTCCGGGATAGTGCTTGATCAGCAGGTTTAGGCGCTGGAACAGGCGGCGTTCATGGGGAAATGTCTCTAAGACTGCCTCGCGGTAGCCGACCACACCGGCCTCAATGCGCTCGGCCAGCCACGGGCAGCGCAGGGCGGTACAGCCCAGCTTTTTCACATACTCGGTACAGAGCTGGCAGCTCACATCCTTGGGCGTGTATTTGAACGTGTTGATATACATGGCGTTCTCCTTTTGGCATGAAAATAGCGGACAAACAAACTGCTTGTCCGCTCATCGGCTCTGATCGCGCTGGCGCTTTTTCTGCCATGCGTCCAGTAATTTGAAGATGGTGTTCTCAATCTGGAATGGGGTATAGGAACGCGGGAAGTATTTGCGGAGCTTTTCACCGGAAAGGGTAATGTCGTTTTTCTCCGGTTTCTTCTGCTCCATCATAATGGAGAGCATGGTGTCCTCGTTCAGCTCGCCGCTCTGACTGAGCTTTTTCATCCGCTGTGCCTGCGAGAGCGAGGGGGTGGTCTGTTCGCTGTCGATGGTTTCCAGAAGCAGCCCTTGTTCCTTGGGTGTCAGCGCCGCAAGCTGATAGGCGGGACTGAGGGCGATTTTCTTCTCGTCCACCATCTGCTGAAGCTCCGGGACTAACTGCGTCAGGGCGATGTAGTTGCGGATGGTATCTCCGCTCACACCGGCATCCTGACCAACTTCATCATCGCTGCGGAACTTCGCCGAAATTTTCGGCGAAGTCAGATCCGTTCGTGCGCCCTGCCGCTTGATGGCTTCCATCTTCATCTTGTAGGCTTTGGCGCGTTCGGATGGAAGAATATTCTCGCGCTGTAGGTTGCTGTCCACCATGATGATGGTGGCAGCGTCCCGGTCAATGTCGCGGACAATGACGGGCATGGTGGCCAGCCCAGCCAGCTCGCAGGCGTGTTTGCGACGGTGGCCTGCAATCAGTTCATAGCCGCCGTCCTCCCGTGGCCGCGCCAGCGCGGGGACGAGGACGCCGTACTCCTTGACGCTTTCGGCGGTTTCCTGCATGGACGCATCCTCCCGCACCTGAAAGGGATGATCCGGGAACGGATGCAAATCAGAGAGCGAAATCTGAACAACTACTTCCTGCTGCGGTTTCGGCTTTTTGGATGGCACGGGCTTTTTGCCCGGTTCTTTCTGCGCTGTTTTTTCAGTCATCGTGTTCCTCCTGTCGGCATCTGATTTTGGGTACAAAAAAAGGACATTTCTTCTTTTCAGAGGAAATGTCCTGATTTCTTGGACGGGCTGACAGCCCGCCCAAACGGTATTTTATTTTTGTCGTTACTATAACACCCCCTACGAAATAACTACTTCGCGGCTCGATTTTTCGGTTTGGAAAAGGATGAAAAACCTTGCCGGATAACCGAAAACCCTTGATATACGGGGCTTTTCCGGTTTGTCGTAATTATACCGTAAGGGCACACCTTCGCCACTCACGCGCTGACCAGCGGCGTGGATGCCAAAACGCTCTCCGGCATTCTGGGCCACACAAAAACCTCGTTCACACTGGACACCTATACCCATGTCACAGGGGATATGCACCGCAAAGCGTCGGGAATTGTGGGCGAGTTCATGAGTGACTTTGTAGTGAAGGGGTGATCACATGGCAAGGAAACGCAAAAACGGTCAGGGTACTGTCCGCTTGAGAAGCGACGGACGGTGGGAAGGCCGTCACATCGTGGGCTACGATGAAAACGGAAAGGCAAAGCAAAAAAGCGTCCTGGCAAAAACAAAGGCGGAATGCGTGGAAAAGCTGAAAAGGCTTCGGGAAGAGTACACCGAGGTCGCCCCCTTCAAGGTAAAACCGGATATGCGGTTTGGGGATTGGATGAATTACTGGTATGAAAATCACTGCAAGCCATCCATCCGCCCCACTACGCAGAAGGGCTATGAGGAGTGGATCTATGTCCACGCTATTCCCGGTCTCGGGCATATCCCGCTGAATAAGCTGACGCAGGCGGACTGCCAGAAGTTTCTGAACGAGATGAAGGCCAACGGCAGAAAGACACATCGGGACACCAAGGGGCCGGAGATGGCGGAGCGGTCGGTGCGAAGCTGCTATCATGTGATACGGATGGCGCTGGACAGAGCAATTAAGGATGGCTTGATCAAGAAAAATCCCATCCTCGGTGTCAAGCTCCCACCGCCAGAGCAGAAGGAAATGAAGGTGCTGTCCAAAGAAGAAATTCAGCGATTTCTGATACAGGCCAAAGCGGAGGGGATGTACGAACTCTTCCTGCTGGAGCTGACCACAGGACTTCGCCGGGGTGAGATACTGGCACTCACATGGGATGACCTGAACTTTGAGACAGGGGAACTCCATATCAGCAAGCAGGTCACACCGGTTGGCGGTAAGAATATCATCAGCGAGCCGAAAACAAAAGCAGCGTTTCGCACGATCATCCTGCCGCCAGTCATGGTAGGACTTCTGCGGGAATATCGGAAAGAAGTATTCTCCCCGCTGATGTTCCCGTCCCGCATCAAGCCGAACCAGCCCATCGACCCCAGCTATGTCCGCAAGCGGCTCCAGCAGATATTGGAACGGGCAGACTGCAAAAAGGTGCGCTTTCACGATCTGCGCCATATCTTCGCCACCATGTCACTGGAACACGGCATGGATGTGAAGACACTGTCCGCCATCATTGGCCATGTCTCCGCCAAGACCACGCTGAATATCTACACCCACATTACCAACGAAATGCAGGAAAATGCCGCAGCCAGCATCGACCGCGGCATCGCAAAGGCAGAAATATCCCGACAGAAAGCAGAAGCTGCATCAGAGGCGCAGAGGTTTGAACCGTACACACCGCCGCGCCGCAGACCCGGCACGGGCTACATCAAGCAGCTCAAGGAGGATCTGTGGGAGGGACGGTACTCGCCCGTCTGGCCAGACGGCAAGAAGCATTCCCGCAATGTATATGGCCACACGCGGGAGGAATGTGAGGAAAAGCTGGCGAAGCTGATCCTGCAAATGAAAGCGGAGATCGCTGTCCTGCGGAATGGGACGGCTGCGGAGTATCCAGACGGCGTCAGCCCCAAGAAAAAGCAGCTGGCGGAGTACCTGCGCCAGCACCCCGGCGTGAGCAATAAAAGCTATATCGCACGGGAAACAGGCATGGACCGCACCACGGTGCAGAAATACTACGATGAGGTCAGAGCAGAACTTGCCGCACCGGCAAACACATAAAACGAAAATCCGCAGGTGGTGAGGGGCTGCTACTCACCGCCTGCGGATTCCAAAAGTGGTCAGGATTTTCTGCCGTCTGTGGTATAATTGTGGTCAAACGAAAAATCACCGCCGAATTGGCGGTGATTTTTCTCGAAATGGTGGACCTAATCGGGATCGAACCGACGACCTTACGGATGCGAACCGTACGCTCTCCCAGCTGAGCTATAGGCCCATATTGCCGTTTTTTGCAGGTTTTTTGCAACAAAAAGCTGATTTTCAAGTTTTCCGATTTTAGAAGAATTCAGAGAAAAACCTCTCCGAAATCATGGACTGAAACTCGCAGGTCGATGTGCGACCATAGGGATGCGAACCGAACGCTCTCCCAGCTGAGCTACAAGCCCATAATTACCCTATCATTATACACATCCTGCGGGAAAATGCAAGAGCTTTTTCTGGGTTCTTTTCGCTGCACGTTCAGTATTGCTAATACGCAATATAAATATTTTATATTTCACTTATGCCGAATTTGTGCTATACTATACCTGTTGCGCAGCGATAAGCGCTGCGTGGCCTGAAATGATATGCAAAGGAGCATCCGCTATGAGCAGAACCTTGGGTACTGTGGTACGGGGCGTTCGCGCTCCCATTTTCCGCGAGGGCGACAACGTGGTACAGATCACTGCCGACACCGTGCTGAACGCACTGAAGGACAACGGCATCACCGCCCGTGACGGCGACATCGTGGCCATTACCGAGTCCGTGGTGGCCCGCTGCCAGGGCAACTACGCCACGGTGGAGCAGATCGCCGCCGATGTCCGCGCCAAGACCGGCGGCCAGACCGTGGGTGTCACGTTCCCCATCCTCAGCCGCAACCGATTCTCCCTGTTGCTGCAGGGCATCGCCGCCGGTGTCAAAAAGGTGGTGCTGATGCTCAGTTATCCCTCTGACGAGGTGGGCAACCACCTGGTGTCCATGGACCAACTGGACGAGGCCGGCATCGACCCCTGGCACGATGTGCTGTCCCTGGAGCAGTTCCGCGCCGCCTTCGGCGCCGTCATCCACCCCTTCACCGGCGTGGACTACGTGGACTACTACAAGACCATCATCGAGTCCGCCGGCGCTGAGGCGGAGATCGTGTTCGCCAACCGCGTCCAGGCGGTGCTGGACTACACCGACACCGTCATCTGCTGCGACATCCACACCCGCAAGCGCAGCAAGCGCCTGCTGGCCGCCGCCGGCGCCAAGGTGGTGCTGGGGCTGGACGACCTGCTGACCTCCCCCGTGGACGGCAGCGGCTACAACCTCCAGTATGGCCTGCTGGGCAGCAACAAGGCTGATGATGACCGCGTGAAGCTGTTCCCGCGGGACGCCAAGCCCGTGGCAGAGGCCATCGGAAAGGCCATGAGCGAGGCCACCGGCAAGCGCGTGGAGGCCATGGTCTACGGCGATGGCGCTTTCAAGGACCCCGCCGGCAAGATCTGGGAGCTGGCCGACCCCGTGGTATCCCCCGGCTACACCAGCGGTCTGGTGGGCACTCCCAACGAGCTGAAGCTGAAGTACCTGGCGGACAAGGAGTTTGCCGGTCTGTCCGGTCAGGCTCTCAAGGACGCCATTTCCCAGAAGATCCGCGAGAAGGACGCCAAGGTCAGCCTGGTGGGCAACATGGTGTCCGAGGGCACCACGCCCCGCAACCTCACCGACCTCATCGGCTCCCTGTGTGACCTGACCAGCGGCTCCGGCGATAAGGGCACTCCCATCGTCTATATTCAGGGCTATTTTGACAACTATACCAACGAGTAAGCTGTTTCTATCTCCTCACAAATGAAATAGAGAGGCGCGGGCCGTCAGGCCCGCGCCTCTCTGCGTTTATCCGGGGGTTCCTTCCACAGCGTAGGGCAGCTGCACCAGCGCGTTGTCTGCACGCTGGTAAAGCCGTCCGTCCCGGGCGTAGTACGTCTCGTTGCCCTCGTCGCATGTCACTGTCCACACAGGGGTGATGATATAGCTGCTGACGCCTTTGTCGTAGCCAAAGTAGCCGGTGGGCGTCGGCAGGCTGCCGTCCGGCTGGACGCTGCGGACATAGCGGCCGATGTGGATGTGTACCGGCAGCGTGATCTCCACTGCGCCGCTGGGCATGGTGTAATGCGCCCGTTCCGCGCCACGGTACGTCTCCGGCATGGTGATGGCCAGCCCCGCGGTAGGGGCCTTCTTCAGCTCGCCAGTGAAGCCGCCGATGGCCGTGACCTTCACGCCCTGCACCGTGTCGGGGATGACGTAGTCGATGGCGTCGCCGGTGCCGTCCCAGCGATAGGTGCTGGCAAAGGCCGCCCCGTGGTCCTTCCGCAGGTAGAGCAGGACACCGTTTTCCTCCACGGCGTCCGCCGCATCGTAGTTCCGCAGGCTGGTCAGCCACAGAGTAGCGGCGGTCAGCACCAGCGCTGCGGCGATGCACAGCAGTCCTCTTTTCATGACACGGCCTCCGTGTCCACCGTGGTGGTGTTGGTGAAGTCCAGGCTGCCGATGAAGGACTGCATACGGGTGCAATAGCCCATCGGAGTCAGGCTGCGGCTGACATCGCGGCCATCCACCATGGCGTAGATGACGATGTTGTAGCGGTATACGTCCCATGCCTCCGTCTCCGCCGGAAGGGTATCCTCCTTAGCCGCAGCGGCGTAGGTATCATCGCTGTTCGCGGCCATGGCGGCCAGCACATCGGTGTCGGAGACATCGTTGGCGTCCTGCTGGGCCAGACGGCACAGCTCCGTGGCCTGCTCACGGGTCAGATCCACCGTGGCGCCGGTCCAGTAGTCCTCCACGTAGCCGCTGCGGACGGCGTCCAGCCCGGAGGTCTCCAACCAGTCGATGCCCATGGCAGAGCGGCGGAACTGGGGCATATTCAGCAACTGGTTGGTCAGGCGGTACGTCTCCGTACCGGAGACACAGGCGATGGTGTAATCCCGCCGGACGGTGTCGCCGTTTTTCAGCTCATAGCGCAGGCGGATGCTCATATAGCGGTCCGAGGTACCGGCCATATCCTCGCCCTGGGCCAGGGCGGCGCGGTGCAGCGCCTGCACCCGCTCCAGCACGGCGGGATCGTCCGTTTCGCAGTAGCTGCTGTCACCGGCGTAGAGCTGGACCGACACGGTGTCCACCTGGGACGCGCCGGGTATGCGGTTCTGGACGTCGAAGAAGTCCTGCCGGATGCACAGGGTGATGGCGGCCAGTGCGATCACCAGCGCCAGCGCCTCCTTCCAGCTGCGGCGGAAGACGCGGAACGACTTTTGCAGCAGCATTTGAGCGGCGAAGAAGCACAACAGGCCCATGACCGCCTGGCACAGCAGGAGCTGCACTATGCCGCCGACCAGACCGCCCAGCAGCGCTACGCTGAGGAACAGGCCCAGGCCCAGACCGCCGCACAGACCCACGGTCCACCGGACGATGGGCCGCAGCCAGCGGAAGGCGATGGCGTCACCGGCGGCCTCACTGGGCCGTCTGCGGTACAGAAGCCAACCCAGAGCCAGCAGCGCCAGTCCCACGATGGCATAGACCAGCAAGGAGGTCATGCCGCCCTCCGGCAGGACGCGGAGGTAGACCTCCTCCCCCTCTCGCGGCACCAGAACGTCGGTGTAGCCGCAAACGGCGGTGGACAGGCGGGCGATGGGCGTCAGCCAGATCACCGCCATGGGGAAAGTGGTGCTCTCAAAGCCGAAGTAGAACCAGCGCTGAAGGAACTGCACCACGACGCATACCAACAAAACAATGCAGTTGGCCGCGCCGTACAGCACCGGTATGGCCAGCAGCCAGCCGGTGGCCATGGCGCACAGAGCGCCCAGAGACAGGAAGAACAGCTCCAGCAGCTCCGTCACCAGCAGCCACAGGCCCAGCGCGGCCCAGTCCACGCTGCCGGAGGGCATCATCGCCAGCGCGGACAGCAGGAAGATCAGCAGATTTCCCGCTGTCAGCAGGCCGAAGCCGCTGAGAAAGTGGGTGTAAAACTGGGATGTGCGGGTGACGGGCAGGGCGTGCATCAGCCCCACAGACCGGGGCGTCATCAGATAGGCGTACACCGCCATGGGTATCACCGCGCCCGCCAGCACCGCCAGCACCAGCGAGCCGGTCATGGCGGCATAGACATGGTTGTGCAGCTGCGCTGCCAGCTGGACCGTCTGCTCCGACTGGAAACGCAGGTAATCCCGGGCTGTCTGCAGCAGGGGGATGGGCAGGATCATCAGCCACACCAGCACATAGAGAAAGCCGGCGGGCCAGTAGTGGCGCACGTCGCTGCGCAGCAGCGTCCCGTTACAGCAGGATGTCTTTCGCGGCATAGTCCACACCTCCCAATTCATAGATAAAGATCTCCTCCAGTGTCAGCGGGATGGATTCCAGCAGGATGGGCTCCGTGATCTCCATGCGGCGCAGGATCTCGGCGCGGCTGCCCCGCACGATGTAGGTATACACCCGTCCCACGTGGCTGCGGTGCAGGATGTTCAGCTCCGACGGCAGCATCGGCTCCGTCACGCCGGCGTAGGCTACCTGCAGCTTCACGGTGTTGTCCTGCAGGTCGGAGAGGCTCCGCTCCAGCAGCACCTGCCCGCGGTTCAGGATGCCCACGTGGTCGCACACGTCCTCCAGCTCGCGGAGGTTGTGGCTGGACACCAGTACCGTGGTGCCCCGCTCGGACACGTCACCCAGCAGCAGAGACCACACCTGGCGGCGCATGACGGGGTCCAGCCCATCCACCGGCTCATCCAAAATGAGGTACTCCGGCATGCAGCACACCGCCAACCAGAACGCCGCCTGCTTCTGCATACCCTTGGACATGCGGCGCAGCATCATCTTCTCGTCCAGTGGGAACACCTGCTTCAGCTTTTCATAGCGCTCCCAGCTGAAGGCGGGGTACAGTCCCGCGAAAAAGCGGGCCATCTCACGAATATTGGCCTGGGGGAAATAGTACCAGTCGTCGCCGATCACTGTCATCCGCCGCTTGACGGCGGGGTTCTCGTATACCGGCTGGCCGTCCAGCAGCACCTCGCCGCTGTCCTGACGGTAGATACCGGCCAGATGCCGGATGATGGTGGACTTGCCCGCGCCGTTGGGGCCCACCAGACCGTACACCGCGCCCTTGGGAACCGTCATGTTCAGACTGTCCAGCGCCCGAAAGCCGTCAAAGGTCTTGACCACGTTTTTCGCTTCAAGCATGTGTCTCTCCTCCTCTCCACAGCTGCAAAAGATCCTCCTCCGTGCAGCCCAGCGTCTTCAGCTCCTCCAGCAGAGGGGCCGCCTGCGTTTTCAGCTCACGGATACGCCGCTGCTGCTCGCCGCCCTCGGCGGCGGCAAAGCTGCCCTTGCCGGGCACGGAGTAGATGTACCCCTCCACCTCCAGTTCGCTGTATGCCCGCTGGATGGTGTTGGGGTTGATGGCCAGCTGTGTGGACAGACTCCGCACCGACGGCAGCTTTTCGTCCGGCGGCAGCAGCCCCGTCAGCATCATCCGCCGCAGATTGTCCTTCACCTGCTGGTACAGGGGGCGGCTGTCCCGATAATCCAGGGAGATCATCCGCGCTCACTCCTTCCTGCCATTGCGTATTAACTGTATTATGCGTGTTAGTACAGTTACCATACCATGAGACAGCTGCGGCTGTCAAGGGAAAAATGGAAAAATGCAGGAAGCACCGTCCGAAAGGGACGGTGCTTCCCGCATACTTTTTCCCGATACGGGGCAAACTGCCCATATCCTGAATTTGCTATGGAGGGAATTTTTATGGAAGCCATCGTATTGCAGAAGGCGTGTATCCGGTGCGGCCTGTGCCCCACCATCTGTCCGGAGGTGTTCTCTCTGGAGGACGGCGAATCGGCGCAGGCGGCGGCCGGGCCGATACCCGACGGTTTGAAGCTGGCCGTGCAGGAGGCGGCGGACGCCTGCCCCGCGGCGGCTATCGAGGTGCGGTAAGCCTTACTGGAGGACGGTGCCGTCCGCCAGGGTGATGGTGTAGCCGTTGAAATGGATGGCGCCGTTGTTGGTGAGGCGCCGGACGTAGAAACGCTTGACGAACCGTGCCCCCTGTACCAGCAGGGTCACGGCCAGATAGGCGGCCAGCGTTACCATGGCTGCGGCCGTGGCCCGCCCGCACAGGACGTCGGTAAGGCACTGGGCCATGCGGCCCTCAAACCAGGGCCCTGCCAGAAGTCCCACGTTGATCTCTGGGAAGAAGGGAGATCTATCAGTGGAGGGAGATCTATCAGTGGAAGGAGAGACGTCATCCGCCGGATAGGCGAGCCGGCCATGATGAAGACACCGGCATGCTCCGGTCTCGCCGAACACCTCCGCGTGCAGGTCGGACGCGCCAGACAAAGCAGATAAGGTGCAGATGTCTTTGCGTTGACTTTTTCTTCCCCTCATGATACCATCAAAAGCGGTGAAAAAAGCCAACGTTTTCATAAAGGAGAGAGTTTATGGAGAAAAAACCAACCCCCCGGGCGGTGGCCCTGCTGCCCGTGGCCGTATTCCTGGTGCTGTATCTGGTGCTGGGCATTATTCTGGAGTATGTGTTGAAAATCAAAATGGGCTTCTATCAGATCCCCATCGTCGTGGCCTTCTTGGTGGCGCTGCTGGTAGCGTGCCTGCAAAACCGCGGTGTGAGCTTTGATGAAAAGCTGGAGCTGATGGGACAGGGCATCGGCGATAAGAACATCGTCACCATGATCCTCATCTTCCTGGTGGCGGGCATCTTCGTGGGCGTCACCGGCCGCTCCAGCGCCGAGGCCGTGGCCTACTTCCTGCTGTCCATCGCCCCGGTGAAGCTGGCGGTTGCCGTGCTGTTCGTGGTGGCGTGCTTCGTGTCCATGGCCATGGGCACCTCCGTCGGCACCATCACCCTGCTGGCCCCCATCGCCGTGGCGGTGTCCGCCGATTCCGGCTTTGACCTGCCGCTGTGCATCGCCTCCGTCATGGGCGGCGCCATGTTCGGCGACAACCTCAGCTTTATTTCTGACACCACCATCGCCGCCTGCTCCACCCAGGGCACGGAGATGAAGGACAAGTTCCGCGCCAACTTCAAGATCGCCCTGCCCGCCGCGCTGGCGGCGCTGGCGCTGATCATCGTGGTCTCTCTGGGCACCGATGTGCAGAGCGCTGTATCCGGTGGTCACGATCTGGTGCTCATCATCCCCTATGTGCTGGTGCTTATCGGCGGCATCATCGGTCTGAATGTGTTTGTGGTACTGCTTATCGGCATTGCTGCCGGCGCCGCTATCACCCTCATCACCGGTCAGGTCACGGCGCTGGAGCTCATGGGCAACATGGGCGGCGGCGTGTCCGGTATGTTTGAGACCATTTTGGTGACGCTGCTGGTAGCGTCCCTGTGCGGTCTCATCCGCGCCTACGGCGGCTTTGAGAGCATCCTCGCCTTCATCCGCCGGGTGTTCCGCGGCAAGCGGGGCGGCCAGCTGGGCATCGGCCTGCTGGTGGGTCTCATGGATATCGCCACCGCCAACAACACCGTGGCCATCGTCATGGCAGGCCCCATCGCCAAGGAGGTGGCGGAGGAGTACGGCATCAGCCCCAAGCGCTCCGCCTCCCTGCTGGACACCTTCTCCTGCATCTTTCAGGGCATCATCCCCTACGGCGCCCAGATGCTGGTGGCCATTTCCACCTGCGCAACCCTCGGCTACGCCATCAGCGCCTTTGACATCATCCCCCTGCTGTTCTATCCCTTCCTGCTGTGCCTGTCCAGCCTGCTGTTCATCCTGTTTGACAAGAAATAAAGCGTCTCATTTCGTGTACTTACAGCAAGAGCCCACCTTCTTGAGAAGGTGGGCTCTCGGCGTAATGCTTCCGCGATACCTGTATGACGCGGCGCTGTGGCCGCTGTCCGCTGAAATCGCCATGCAAAAAAGACAGCTTCCAAGGGATATAGGTTTAAGCGCGGCAAATGCTCCGGCACACACTCTGCCAGAACCCGCCGGTTGGCTCCCCCTTATTCTTCCTTCAGGTGCCCCTCCATCCAGTGCAGGATCTCGCTGAGTCGGCTGATGCGGTTGGAGGGCTTTCCCTCTCGGCTCAGGCCGTGGTTCTCGCCGTAGAACATACACAGCTTGCTCTCCACGCCATGGAGCTTGAGTGCCGCGAACATTTCCAGACCGTTGGCCAGCGTGCAGCGGTAATCCTTATCTGCGTGAATAAAGAGTGTGGGCGTCTTAACACGGTCGGCATAGGTGAGGGGCGACGCCTTCCACAAACGCTCCGGATGCTCCCAAATGGTGCCAAGCTGCTGGTCAGGCACATAATAGTAGCCGATATCCGAGAGGAGATAATCCCCCACATAGTTGGCAATGCTCCGCTGGGACACGGCACAGCGGAAACGATCCGTGTGACCGATGACCCAGTTGGTCATAAAGCCGCCATAGGAACCGCCGGCAACGCCCATCCGATCTGCGTCAATTTCGGGATACCTCCGCAGGACCTCATCCGTGAACTCCATCAGATCCCGGAAGTCCACCTCTCCGTACTTGCCCTGAAGATCGGCAAAGGCATTTCCCTTGCCGCAGCTTCCTCTGGGGTTGCAGTAGCATACGAAAAAGCCGGAGGCCGCCCAAAGCTGCATCTCATGGTGGAAGCCCGGGCCAAACACCATCTTCGGCCCGCCGTGAATATGAAGGATGCCCGGATACCGCGTGCCCGGCTCGTAGCCCACCGGCTTCATCACGAAGCCGTCGATATCCACGCCGTCGGTGTTGAGGAAATACAGCGTCTCGCCCACCATTCTCTGTCCCGTGACGGAGCCGGAGAAGCAGTCGGTGACCACCTCGGAGTTGACCCGGCGGTCATAGCGGCCCAGATTTTCCTCGCCATTTTCGTCCACCACAAAGAATGTGGGGTGCTCGTACACGCCATAGTCCCGCATGACCAGTCCCAGGCAGAGCGCCTTCCGGCCCAAATGCCCCACATAGTCGATGCTGTATTTGTCGGGCGTGATCAGCGTCTCCGTCTCGTTCCGCGCTGTTTCTCCTTTAAAAATTTCTTATCTCACAAGGTGCGTCGTTTACAGGTATTACTGAAGCGACAGACCGTTGATCGCCTTTTCCATCTGCTCCAGAGCCTTTGTCAGGGTACACCGGGGACAGGCCACATTCATGCGCAGAAAAGCCTCTCCCTGCTTACCGAATTCATAACCGGCGCAGAACGCCACCTTGGCTTCGTTGATCATGAAATGCTCCAGCGCCATGCCCCGGTAGGGCAGCTGGGAGCAGTCCAGCCAGACCAGATACGTACCCTCGGAGGGGATCATACGGATCTGAGGAATGCGCTCCCGCAGGAACTGATCCAGATACGCCTTGTTGTCGGAGACGTAGGCGATGGCCTGATCCAGCCACTCCTCGCCGTCGTTGTAGGCGGCTATGAGGGCGGCCATGCCGAAGATGTTGTCCAGCCGCGTCTGGGCAATGGACATCTCCTCGTTGAACTTGCACCGCAGGTCGTCATCCGCCAGCACCAGGGTGGCCATACCCAGTCCGCCCAGATTGAAGCCCTTGTTGGAGGAGTAGCAGACCATGGAATGGCGCAGCACCTCCTCGCCCAGCAGACCAAAGGTGGTGTGGGGATGCTCCGGCGGCACGAAGTCGCAGTGGATCTCGTCCACCAGCATGAAGATGTTGTGCCGCAGACAGATCTCCGCCACGCCCTCCAGCTCCTGACGGGTCCATACCCGGCCGGTGGGGTTGTGGGGGCTGGAGAGCACCAGTACCTTCACGCCGGAGGCGGCCTTGGCCTCCATATCGGCGAAGTCGAAGGTGTAGCGCCCGTCCTTCCAGACCAGCGGCGTCTCTACCAGCTTCCGGCCGCCCCGGGTGACCATGTCAAACAGCGGGTCGTAGTTGGGCATGGGGACCATGACCCTGTCGCCGGGCTTGGTGAGGATGCGCAGCATCACGTTCATGGCGTAGATCACGCCGGGAGGCGCAAAGGCCAGATGCTCATAGTTGACCTCAAAGCCATGGCGCTTTTTCAGCCAGCCCATCACCGCGTCATAATAGGGCTGCTGGCGCACACCGTAGCCGTAAACCGGATGGGCGGCGCGCTTCTGTACAGCCTCCACGATGCAGGGGGCGCAGGCGAAGTCCATGTCCGCCACCCACATGGGGATCACATCGTCCCGGCCGAAATAGTCCATATCGCAGTCCCACTTAAAGGAGAAGGTATTTCTGCGATTGATGGGGGTATCAAAATCGTATCTCATGCAGCGCCACCAACCAGTGCAACGACGATCCACAGAATGATGGACACTGCCGCCGCCAGCAGCGCATAGGGAAGCTGGGTGCGGACGTGGTCAATGTGGTCGCAGGCGGCGCCCAGAGAGGAGAGCACCGAGGTGTCGGAAACGGGGGAGCAATGGTCGCCGAACAGACCGCCGCTGACAACGGCGCCCACAGCGGCGTAGACCAGCGTACCCAGCTGACCGCCGGTGAAGGAGTAGGCCATGGGAACAGCGATGGGAATGCAGATGGCGAAGGTGCCCCAGGAGGAGCCGGTGAAGAAGGAGATCACGGCGCCCGCGATGAAGGTCACAGACAGGAACAGGGCGGGGGTCATCCAGCTCTCGCAGACGCCCAGCAGGAAGTCGGCGGCGCCCATGGACTTGGTGATGGTGTTGATGCAGTAGGCCAGGGCCAGGATCAGCGTGGCGGACATGACGCTCTTCATGCCCTGCACGGCGGTGCTCACCAGATCGGTCACGCTCTTGAACACCTTGCGGATGCTCAGCTCGATGGACATATAGATCACGGTGATGATGAAGCACTCCAGGATCTTCACGCCGCCCTTGGTGATGTACGTCCAGATGGCGGTGCCTACCAGAATCATGATGGGGACCAGGAAGTCCAGCATGACGTTGGGCTTTACATCGCTGTCGTTGCCCTTCTGCAGCTCCTCCAGCTCGGTGCCCATCATGGGAACGGCGCCGTCACGCAGCAGCTTGCCGGTGGTGCGGGCGCGCTGCTCCGCCTTGCGCATGGGCCCGAAGTCGGGGAAGATCTCCAGTGCGGAGAGCAGTGTGATGAGCACCATCAGAATCGCGTAGAAGTTAAAGGGGATGGCGCTGATGTAGACGCTCACGCCCTGCTCGTTAGAGGTCACAGGGCCGCCCAGATCCGCCACCAGACCGGCCACGTAGGCGCCCCATGCCATGAAGGGCATCAGGGTACACACGGAGGCGCAGGTGGAGTCGAGGATGAAGGCCAGCTTCTCTCTGGGCACACGCATCTCATCCGTCAAGGGACGCATGACCACGCCGCGCAGCAGGGGGCTCATGTAGTCGTCGATGGTGAACAGGCCGATGAACCAGGTGGCCAGCTTTACGCTGCGGGGGGATTTCACCTTACCGGCGATCATCTCCGCAAACGCCTTGACCACGCCCGCCTTCATGAAGAACGCGATCATAATGCCGATGAATACCTGAATGAGCAGGATCCAGATGAAGTCCTCGTTGCCCAGAGCCTCCTCCGCCAGAGCGGAGAAGCCGAAGGCGGGGTCATGCCCCAGCAGCAGAACGCCGGAGAGACAGCCCATGAACAGGGCAAAGACCGCGTCCTTCTTCCAAAATGCCAGCAGCAGGGTAAGCGCAAGGGGAATCAATGACAAAATACCGTAGTTTGCAGCTTCCATTACAAATACCTCCTTAAAAATATAACGCGGGGGGGGGGATGACATTGAGCCTCCCTTCTGATAACTTTGTTACATTCCTGATTATAATTTATCACACCGCCCTTGTCAATCTCACATAAGTGCCAAGAAGTTTGATAATTTTTTGTCTAAATCGCTGCTTTGAAGGCCATTTTCGCCTTGGCCTGCAAAAAAATGTTACATCCCCCCAAAACTTTCCGGCATATTAGGTGTTGATTTATCCATTCATTTTCGATATACTGACTTTCAGCAGCACTATGTGACAGTTTTTTATCAGGCAAGAATTATTGTTGAGAAAGTAGGGATACAGTGAGCAACTACGCCAGTCTTGAGCGATACATTCCTCTGGTGGAATTTATGGGGAAGATCTGCGGAAAGAATTATGAGATCATCCTCCATGACGTTTCCACGCCGGAGCGCTCGGTGATTGCCGCCTGCAACGAGCATCTCAGCGGCCGCCGCGTGGGCGACCCCATGACGGAGTTGGCCAAGGAACTGCTGCGGACCGGAACCTATAAGGAGCACGACTATGTGGCCAACTACGAGGGCCGCACCCGGGGAGGCAAGCGTTTCGTCTCTTCCACCTATTTCATTAAGGAAAAGGGTCATCTGGTGGGGCTGATCTGCGTGAACCACGATGTGGAAGATATTCTGGTGCTCTCGGAGCATCTTTCCAACCTGCTCCATTCCTTTTCTCTTCCGCAAGAGGAGGAAAGCTCCGCCTATACCGAAAACCTGGATGATTCCATCCCGGAGCTGTCCAGCAATCTGATCCACTCCACCATCCTCGGCTATGGTATCCCCTCCGAGGCCATGCATACCGCCGACAAGCTGGAGATACTCCGCTCTCTGGAAGCGCAGGGCGTATTCCAGACCAAGGGCTCCGTCGGACAGGTCGCCAGGGAACTGCACATCTCCGAACCCACGGTCTACCGCTACCTGCGGCGTATCCGCAGCGAAGCAACATAATCTTCCGCCGCGGCCCGCGGCCTTTTCTCCGGCGGAGCCGACGAGGTCGTCATAGAGGATATGCACGGAGACGGCTGCAACATTGACTGCGCCCTGCTCCCCAGAGATGCCCGTCTCCTTCGGGGGATCACCCGCGATATTGTGGGCCTTACCGGTATTTTTGACGAGAGCTATGACGGTATGCTGATGGTCGGCTTTCACGACGCCGCCTCCGCCCCCGGAAATCCCACGTCCCACACGATGGTAAGCTCCCGCATTTTCCGCCTTACGGTCAATGGCGCGCTGTGGGGAGAATTCGAGATGTACGCCCATGCCGCCGCTTACCGGGGCGTTCCCACCCTATTCGCCAGCGGCGACGAGGGGATGTGTGCGGCTGCGGCGCGCACCGTACCCGGCCTGCTGACCGTACCAACCAAATCCGGCCACGGCTACGGCGTTCTGACAAAGACCCCGGAGCTTGTCCGCGAGGAGATCGAGGGCATGATGGCAGAGGCTGTGGCGGCGGCAAAAACAGCCACACCTCCGGCACTTCCCGAGCACTTCCACGTGGAGGTCACCTATGTACACCATTATGACGCCTATGGATGCTCCCACTATCCCGGCGCCAGCCTCATCTCTCCCACCACCGTGGCCTTTGATGCCGATGATTACGGTGATGTGCTGCGCTTCTTCTACTTTGTGATCTAAGAAACGGAGGTATATGCTATGGCTGTTATTGCCTATCAATACCGCGGTGATCTGGTGGATCAGATCCACCGGGGACACATCGCGGTAACGGATCACACAGGCAAGATCCTTTGGAAGCTCGGTGATCCGGAGCGTCTTACATTTGCCCGCTCCTCCGCCAAGCCCCTTCAGGCGATCCCCGTGGCAGAGAGCGGTGCGCTGGAGCATTATGGCATTACCCCGCAGGAGCTGGCCGTCATCTGCTCCTCCCATAACGGAGAGCCCTTTCATGTAAAGGCCGTGGAGAGCATCCTGCAAAAGGCAGGTCTCTCCCCCGATCAGCTGTGCTGCGGGTCGGAATACCCCATGTATGTCCCCGCCGAGGACGCCTTGAAGATCGCCGGCATCTCCCGTGCGCCCATCTACTGCGACTGCTCCGGAAAGCACGCCGGTATGCTCATCACCGCCCGCCATTTAGGGGAATCCCTGGAGAACTATATTTCTCCGGAGCACCCTGTTCAGCAGCGTATCCTCTCGGTGTTCGCTGAAATGTGCGGCGTAGAGACCTCTGAAGTCCATCTGGCCGTGGACGGCTGCGGCGTTCCGGTCCACGCGCTGCCCCTTTACCGGCTGGCACAGGGCTACGCCCGCATGTCCCTCCCCGCGCTTTTCGCCCCCACCCGGGCCGCTGTCCTCCGGCGCATCACGTCCGCCATGACAGCACATCCGGAAATGGTGGCAGGGACCGATCGCATCTGCACGCAGCTGATGGCCGCCTTCGGCGACCGAATCTTCTGCAAATCAGGCGCCAGCGCATTCTATGCCGTGGGCATCAAGGATAAGGGGATCGGCATTACCCTCAAAATGGAGGACGGCGCCTCCTCCATCGTCCCGTATGCCATCCTCTCGGTTCTTACCCAGCTCGGCGTCATCACGCCGGAGGAAGCCTGCTCTCTGCCCCGCTACCACGACAAAAACCTTTACAACAACCACCACGCCGTCGTGGGCCGCACGGAGCTGGCCTTTCAACTGGAGCGGCTCTGCTAACGGCACGGGCTGCACGCAAAACAGAGCGCATCTGTCCTCTTGCCAGAAAGCAGCATAAACAAAACCACCCGCTTGGCAGGTGGTTTTGTTTATGTCGGCATGGTGCTCCGGATAAAGCGTTTCCTCGATTTCCGGGCATAGGTCGAATGGTATGCTCTTGCGAAGGCGCACCGCTTCGCGGTCATACGCTCATGTGATTCGATTATTGTTATACCTCATGTAAATACAAAAATCCCGTCTGTTCAAAGAAGGTGACTTCTTGAAACAGACGGGATGTATGATTTCTGTGACTTATCGGACTGCTGTGCGCAGCACGATAAGCCTGCCGTCTGATTGGAAAAGACAGCAGGAACAGCATGCGGTATTCACAATGATCTGCTTTCTGCGTGCATTCATAGGGAGGGCCCGAGGATAAACTGCTTCATTTGGAAGAAAACAAAAAAGAGACCAAAAAATGGTTCAATGCCTTAGGGCGCTCTACGCCGTTCGGGGGAACCAAGTTTGGTCTTACTCGCAGTATATCCAATGTCAGTGAGAATGTCAAGCCGCTGCTGGTTTCGCTGAAAGCTTACTCGGAGGCGGAGAAAAAAGACCATGCAAAATCCGCAAAGGAGTTTTTCGGGGAGACGAACAACCGGAACGAAAACGGATACATTACCACGGACTGTACGAAGCTGGATTTTTCTGATCATCATGAGGGCGCACCCGGCGAGCAAACTGGGCGAAGGGGCGACGGCCGTGACCGGCGCGGAGCTGTGTGAGCGGCTATTTCAATCCACGCCCCCGCGAGGGGGGCGACATCGCTGTTCAAGGTGGGCAAGACCTCCAACGCCCTATTTCAATCCACGCCCCCCGCGAGGGGGGCGACAGCGCCCCTCCACCACGGCCATGCGGCCCTTGGTATTTCAATCCACGCCCCCCGCGAGGGGGGCGACTTCCTCCCTGCCTGCGCGGTGTGACGGCGGTGATATTTCATCCACGCCCCCCGCGAGGGGGGCGACCCGTGCCGTGCTTCAGCTTTTCCCACCAGTTGTCTATTTCAATCCACGCCCCCCGCGAGGGGGGCGACAGCGTGGTGAAGGACTCCGCCAAAACCTACGCCGATTTCAATCCACGCCCCCCGCGAGGGGGGCGACTTACACGGGCAGATACCTAATAAGATAGTGCCTTTAATTTCAATCCACGCCCCCCGCGAGGGGGGCGACCTGGAACGACAAGGTCAACAGTAAAGGCGGCTATCTATTTCAATCCACGCCCCCCGCGAGGGGGGCGACTGTCCAGCAGTTCCGTAATAGGCTTATCGTCTATTATTTCAATCCACGCCCCCCGCGAGGGGGGCGACCACGATCAACCAGAGGAAGATCTGCCAGAGGGAATTTCAATCCACGCCCCCCGCGAGGGGGGCGACATGCCGTCTGAAGCTCCATGGGGATGATGGCCCAATTTCAATCCACGCCCCCCGCGAGGGGGGCGACTTTTTTCCAACCGTCAAGACTGGTGGAGCTATCCTATTTCAATCCACGCCCCCCGCGAGGGGGGCGACCAATGATGGTGATCCATTCGGCGGGGATAAATGGATTTCAATCCACGCCCCCCGCGAGGGGGGCGACGACTGGGCTTTAGTCCCCGCTCTCGATCCTGATATTTCAATCCACGCCCCCCGCGAGGGGGGCGACAAAAAGAGGGCGGCAAGGATCGGGTGTCCAACTATTTCAATCCACGCCCCCCGCGAGGGGGGCGACCGGTCAGATCAAGTCCGCTGTCGGCGGTGAGCTATTTCAATCCACGCCCCCCGCGAGGGGGGCGACGAGGATGCACTGGGCTATGCGCAGGTTGACGCGTGATTTCAATCCACGCCCCCCGCGAGGGGGGCGACTGCGCGACACGTCGGGGTGCTTCGCCAGCTCTTCGCGATTTCAATCCACGCCCCCCGCGAGGGGGGCGACGCATGGACGATCTGGACACCGCTTTTGCAGCGCTATTTCAATCCACGCCCCCCGCGAGGGGGGCGACGGTGACTTGCCGCAGCAGCGCATCCACATGACCATTTCAATCCACGCCCCCCGCGAGGGGGGGCGACACGGGCGCCGAGCTTCTCCACCGTATCCAGGATGTCATTTCAATCCACGCCCCCCGCGAGGGGGGCGACCACCGCCACCGTGCCGGATTGGGCAACAGAAAAGGATTTCAATCCACGCCCCCCGCGAGGGGGGCGACAATTTTCATACACCGCCTGCCCGTAAAAGTTGGTTTATTTCAATCCACGCCCCCCGCGAGGGGGGCGACTCCACCACTCACGTACACATGATGTCCACCGTGGATTTCAATCCACGCCCCCCGCGAGGGGGGCGACGCAGCGCGGTACAGGCCGCTGCCGCCAGCACGGAATTTCAATCCACGCCCCCCGCGAGGGGGGCGACCCCGATACTCCGGATCATTCTCGCTGGCGTACAATTTCAATCCACGCCCCCCGCGAGGGGGGCGACTTTCCAGGCCCTTAAACATTGCGTTATAAGGACATTTCAATCCACGCCCCCCGCGAGGGGGGCGACTGCGGTGGACACCCTGGTACCTGGAACCGGTACCGATTTCAATCCACGCCCCCCGCGAGGGGGGCGACATCATTCATACCAGCTGCAATTTCCTTGACCCTGTATTTCAATCCACGCCCCCCGCGAGGGGGGCGACCAGCCCCGTGGCCGCCTGGATCTCCGCATGGTAGATTTCAATCCACGCCCCCCGCGAGGGGGGCGACACCGCGTCCATGTTCGCCACGGTGCTGCCATACCAATTTCAATCCACGCCCCCCGCGAGGGGGGCGACAGCAAAGATGCACAGTTTTACCCGCGGATCTTTGACAAATAAGTAGAATTTTTGCGTTTTTTGGGGGAAAATACGGGGTGGCTGCCCGAGAAAACCGGGGAAAGACCGGCGCTTTCTCGGGAAAAGCCTTGCGAACCTCCCGACAATTACTGGTCACTTGGACTTCGCAAGGGGCGGGAAGGCGCGTCCCGGATGCCCGTGCGCTGTACCACCGCCGTGCCGGGAGACGTGTGTCAGAGGATCAGGGGATCCTCCGGCAGGTAGGTGCTCTTCGCACCGAAATGCTCCACTTTTTTCTCGTATTGCTTCCCCAGATAGTAAAAGCGCAGACTGTCCTTCTCGGGATCCATGATGGACAGGAGTTGTGCCTGCAGGCGGCGGCACTGTCCTGCGTCCAGCAGGCACTCGAACACGGAATTATGCACCCGCTGTCCATAGTCCACGCACTTTTTGGCAATTTGCCGCAGGCGCTTGCGTCCGGCGGCGTCCTCGGTGTTTACATCGTATGTGATCAGCACCAGCATAGCATCACTTCCATAAAAAAGGCGGATAGCCGTCCAAGTCGCCGCGGAGGCAGCGGGCCAACAGCAGCGCCTGCACATAGGGGACCATGCCCCAGCTCAGCTTTTCCCCCAGATAGGGGTGGGTCAGTGTGTCCCGTTTCCGCTCCTGCCAGGTCTTCAGGAATTTCCGACGGCCTTCATCGGACAGCAGCACCGCGCCGCTGTCCTGCACCTGAAAGTCTTCCGGGCGCAGCATCCGATTGTTCACGAGGGTCAGCACGAAGCGGTCTGCCATGCAGGGCCGCAGCTCCTCCATCAGATCCAGCGCCAACGACTGCCGTCCCGGCCGGTCGCGGTGGAGGAAGCCTACATAGCTGTCCAGCCCCACGCTTTCCAAGGCGCTGGCACAGTCGTGCGCCAGCAGACTGTAGGCGAAGGACAGCATGGCGTTTACCCGATCCAGCGGCGGGCGGCGGCTGCGCCCGTGGAAGAAGAAGGCCTCCTTTCGACTCAGGAGCATGTGATCGAGGACGCTGAAATACGCGGTGGCGGCAGCACCCTCTATTCCCCGCAGGGTGTCCAAGTCAGCGGCAGCCAGCACCTGCGGCAGCATGGCCCGGATGTTGGCGGCGGCATCTTCCAGACCGCAGCCCGCCACGCGGGGCGCGTGATCCCGCAGGGTACGCTGGATGCTGGCGGCACCGTTGCTCAGCTTGCCGAAGATCATGGTGCGGGCTATCGCACAACTGCGGGCGGGGTCGTCGGCAACACGGTACTGTTCACGCCGGAGCAGCACGTTGCCGCTGCTCTCACCGCAGGTGCGGGCGAGGAAACGCCCATGCGGGGAGCAGAAGGCCAGACCGATCCCGGCCTCCGCGCATTTTCCCATCAGCGCGGGGGAGGCACCGGCATAGGAGAAACTGACGATGGCTTGCAGCGTGTGCAGCGGATAGCGGGCGACGACGGTCTTGTCCCGGTTTGCCAGCACGTTTTCCCCCTCCAGCGAGAGGTAGATGTCCTCAGAGGTGACAAATAGCGTGTTGAGAAGCTGCTTCATGGTGATTCCCCCATGGCCGCCCGGAGATACGCGGAGACAGCTCTGCTTTTCATCAGCTTGGGCAGGCACAGCTCCTTCAAGGAGCAGGCATTGCAGGATCTGGTGGGCTTGACCTTGGGGGTATAGCCCCGGCGGTACAGCTCGTGCATTTCCGCTAACAGCTCCCGCACCCCTGCGCGCAGCTCTGGGGTAAAGGACACCCTCTCGCGCCGGCGGATCTCCCCGTAATAGAGTGCGCCCTCGGGGATGTCGCAGCAGAGCATGGACTCCAGGCACATGGCCTGCGCGCATAGCTGCAGGGTGTCGCCGGTGTCCTCTCGGGGGCGGCCCCGCTTGTACTCCACAGGGTACGGCTGCCACAGTCCCTCTTTTCCGGAGAGGGGGATCCCGACAGCGCCCCGGTGGTATTCCAGTACGTCGCACTGTCCGGATATACCCAATTCCGCAGAATAGACGCTGACGCCCCGCGTAATGAAACGGTCGCCCCGCCGCTCCTGAAAGTCCGTGTCGTGGGCGTTTTCGTGGAGGATCGCGCCGTCAATGGTGCGGTAGTTTTCCGCCCACTGGTGCTCGATGTGGATCAGCGCCCACTGCCGCCTGCAAAACCGGAAATGCTGTAAGCCGGAGAGCTGTAGGAAGTCCTCCTCATTATACGCCATCGATCACCTCCGGCTCCAGACCCGGCAGCGCCTCCAGCGAGATCACGTAGTCGTCTGCAGCGGTGGGGATGGTACCCGCGTCCCGCAGAGCGACCTTGACGGAGCGGTGGACCCTCGCGGAGGAATATTGCCCATCCTTGCAGCTGTGCCGCCACCAGAACAGCTTCACCACCTCCATGGAGCCGTCGGGCCGTGCGGAGGAGGCATCGTTCACAAAGAGGGTGCGCAGACATTCCTTGACCGTGTCGGCGTCCTCATCGGAGAAGCCGGTCTTTTCCGCCAGCTGGACATTGATAGAGCCCTTGATCTCGTACAGACCGAAGCGGACAAAGTGCTTCATGCCCATGGTGTCGGAGGCGCGGTTCTCACCCTTTTCCTTCTTCTCGCCGTTCACACTCTTGGTGATCTGGAGGGACTCGATCTCCACGGGGGACAGGCTGGACGCCTGATGGATAGAGACGGGGCCGCGCACACCGCAGGAGAAGCCCTTGGCATCCTTGAAGGCGAACACCTGCCCAAAGGCACGCACATCCAGCCATGTCTCGCAGGCGCGCCGGGCATATTCCTCCCGATCCTTGATGCCCTTCATAGCGGCAGAGGCCCGCTCGCTGAGGCTGCCGCAGCCGTCGCTGCACCGATCCTCCGACTGAACGAAGATGGGCTTGCCCAGATCCTGCATCCGGTTGCGGATCTTGCGCTTGATGCACACGTCGGAGATCTCACCGAAGCCGTTCAGGTCGGTGCGGGGGCGATTGCCGTTCAGAGGGTCGCCGTTGCTGTTGGCGCGGGTCACGGAGACCAGTGCCACAAAATCGATCTTGTTTTGCAAGCTGCTCATTTATTCTTCCTCCTGACTGTTTTCGGTTTTACCGGATGTGTACAGCGCACTGCGCTGCAGATAGTACCCAAAGAGATAGGTGTCTTTCAGGGACTCCTCCTGTTCCGCCTGCGGGAAGGAGGAAATTTCCTGAATGATCTGCTCAATGATGCGGTCGTATTTTATTCTGGCGCCGGGCGCCAGCTTGGGGTAGTACGCCTTTTTCAGCTGCTCCCAGATGATCCGACTGGCGTAGAGCGGACGCTTTGCGAACACGGACTGCATCCGGATCGCGTTGGGCTCTCGCTGTTCATTGGAATCATAGGTATCTCGCTCGAGTTTTTCAAACACGGCCAAAAGCCGTCCATACTGATAGCTGACATCCTTCTTCTGCGGTTCCAGTGCCATGCTCCATTCCTCCTTGTACCAATCATATTTGTATTTCCGAAGCACCGCGCAGGCGGTGAACAATACCGTTTCCCGCAGGGCGGCGTCCATGATCTGCAGGTTGGACGCCTTGGCCGCAGCGGCGCGGGCGATGTCTGCCGGCATTTTGCCCCGGTCCACCCGGCAGGAGAGCAGCCGCTGTACCTGCTGGCGCATGACGCGCTCGTCCGTCTCCAGTTTTGTCTGTCTGTCGGAGACGCGCACCGTGCCGAAGGCGCAGTCTGCGATCTGTGAAAGCGAGGGAGACTGTATGCCGAAGGAGGAATGCTCCCAGCAGCAAAGTGCATCCCAGTTGTGCAGACGTTCCAGAAGGTCAGAGACCGGAAGCTCGCTGTAATAGGTGAGGGAAAGACGTCCGGATGTGGCGGCGTCAAAGGCGGCCACCACGGCGCCGGCGTCCCGCGGGATCGTCTCCTGCCAGCCCCGGAGAGTCTCCGACAACGCCTTTCGATAGTCGGAGTATTTTATCTGCCTGGCGGCGCTCCGCCGCAGAAAGGCGGCCTGCGGCTTGGGAATCTCAATGCCCTGCGGATTCCAGCACAGGAAGGTGCGCCCGCCGATGAAGACGCCTTGGGTCGCCGCCAGCCAGTGCAGCGCACTGTGGATCTTCTGCGATGCCTCATAGCTCATGGTCGCGGCCTGCGAATCGTCTGTGAAGCGGCCCCGATAGGTAAAGCCGCTGGTGTCGTTGGCGGAGATCAGCTTGGCGTTGGCGCACAGGTTGATGATCTTCTTGGGGTGCTGGCTGGCTGGCGGGGCGTTTTTACCGGTAACCATGCAAAACGCGGACTTCCCGGATTTCGTGGATGCATAGTAGTCGATGAAGGATTGGAAGAGGCTCTGATCCTGCCAGCAGGCGGGCGTCTCATTTTCCGCACCTGTTTCCACGCGCCAGCGGACCACCTGCTTTTCCTTGGTGGGTAGCCCCTTTTCATTCAGGGAGATCACACCCCGCTGCGCCAGGTCTTCAACGATCGTCCCCTTTTCCACATAGCGGGCGATGGCGGAGAGCTTGGGGTGGCCGTAGGGTGATACCTCCCAGCGGTGAAGCTGTGTCAGGTAGCTTTCGTATTTGGCGGGATACAGCGGGGAGAGAAACTGAATCTGGTCGCATAGAGGGTGTGCGCCGGGGGCTTTGCCGGTTCGCCCCGAGGAACTCTCCGTCACAGGGATGATGGTGGCAGCCTGCTCCGCCTCGACGGAGCGGGCGTCCAGCAGATGACCGTCTGCGTCCAGAGTAAGCTCCAGCTCTGCGTTTACGAGTTGGTGCGAAACAGGAACCAGCGGCTCCTTCGCCTTGCCGTAGATACCGGCGTATTGCGGCTCCATGGCACAGTAGGTGTCATAGGCCTGCTGCATCAGTCCCATTTACTCCACCTCCCCAAATTCCCGCAGACCGATAAAATTGCCCTCGTCGGCGGAGAAGACCTTCATAGGCATCTCCCGCAGAGGCTTCTGCCCAGGACAATCCGCCGGCGGGAGAAAGTGAATGACACCGTTTTTCATGACCGGATACCAAAAGCGCGCAGTCATCCGCCCGCGGGTCTCCTCCGAGTAGGCCTCATCCGGGTAGGTGATGCCGTGGTACATCAGCCCGAAGCCCAGCTCCGGCAGATCGTCGTAGGCGCCTGCGCCGTTTCCGAATACGCAGGGCTCTACATAGCCCTGACATTCCCGGGTACCCAGAAAAATATCACGCCGCCCGCCCTTTTCGATCATTCGGCGGGCAATGCAGTGATGTTTGTTCTCATTTCGGTCGCCGCACAGCTCTGGGCGGTTGTCGTTCCAGTCGAAGCAGGCCCGTACCTGATACCGGCAGCTTTTCAGATAGGTGTAATACGCCAGATCGTTGCCGCCGCTGTATTTGATGGGGCGGATACCTTTCACCTCGGTCTGGATGGGGTTCATGACCCGCACGTCCAGGATCCGCCAGATGAAGGTGGGCTTCCAGTATACGGAGGACAAAATGCCCTTCAGTGCCTCATAGGTGGGTATCTGATAGCTGCACTTTTCACCGCCCAGACGCATGAGCGGGTCGGAGAAGAGGGCGTAGTCTCCGTATACCTCGAATTCTACGATGTTGGGATGTTCTGTTTTCAATCGCTACACCTCCTGAAAATCACGGGTACCGGCCTCCAGAGAAAAACCGGTATGTTCGTTATAAAAGCCATCGGACAACAGCAGTATGCCGCCGTCGAACAGTGAGGTCACGGCGCCGAGGCTCTCAAGCCGCTCCAGCTGATAGCGGTAGACACTGACGCAGTAGCGCTTTGCCTCGTCAATGCAGCCGCGTATGACGGCCCAATCCTTCTGCCCGTAGACCTGAGCGGCGTTCCGCAGCGTGTTTTGCAGCTCGCGCCCTCTTCCGTAGGGTACGAGCAGGGCGCCCGTGTCCTCGTCGAATACCTGAAAAAGACCGCCTGCCAGACGGAACGCCTGACGCAGAAAATAGCGCTGCCCTTGCTTGCAGTTGGCGTCTGCATAGCGGGGATTATCAGCCAGCAGATGATAGAGGGAGCCGTGCGCCGGGGTTTGATCGTCCTGAAAGCCGGGCTCCATCTCTGCGTATAGCCGGCGATAGTAGAACCGGATGGCCTCCTCGGAGGACAGATCGTGCCGGAAAGCCTCCGGTGTTTGGGAAAAGGCGGTCAGCAGCGCGGTGGTGGCGTTCTGTCCGCGCACGATGTCGTCCAGACCGCGCAGCCGCTCGTCGGTACACCGGATGAGGCGGACAGGGGCGGGCTCCTTTTGCTCGGCGTGCCGGTTGCACCGCCCTGCCGCCTGCACGACACTGTCCATTCCGGCAGAGAGGCGGATCACCCGCTGGAAGGAGATGTCCACACCGGCCTCGATCACCTGCGTGGAGACGCAGACGACCTTTTGCCTGTTGTCGGCGGAGGGCTTGTCCAGCGCGGACTGCAAGGCTTGCAGAGTCTCCCTGCGGTGCTGCACGCACATGGCGGCGGACAGATGGAAGCACCGGCAATTCGCGGCTTGCAGCGACTCGAACAGGAACGCCGCCTCCTTTTTCGTGTTGCACACCACCAGCAGACTGTCGCACGACGACAGTGCCTCCGCAACGATCTGCGGGAGCTCCTCCAGCTTGGCACATCCGGCATTTTGGATGTCGGTGCGCTTAAAGACGTCCCACAGTGCCTTTTGCTGCGGAACCAGATCGACGGGCTGGCGGTGCAGGGGATGGTCGGCTGCCTCCAGACAGGGCTGGGTGGCGGAGCACAGAACAATAGTGGCGCTGCAGATCTCAGACAGGAAGTTGACAGCCAAATTGAACAGCGTCAGCATTTTGCCGGGAACCGTCTGCACCTCGTCGATCACAATGACGCTGCCGCACAGCGCGTGAAATCTGCGGATGGCGCTGGCCTTTCCGCTGAAGCAGGTGTTCAGGAGCTGCACCAGCGTGGTGATAATGATCGGCGCCGACCAGGAGGCGGTGAGCAGCTCCAGCGCCTGCAAGCGCTCCGGCGTCTCCTTCGGCTCGGCAAGGTTGGAGTGATGCTCCAGTATCAAAGCGTCGTCCCCTATGTAATCGCGGATGACCTGGGCATTTTGATCCAGGATCGACAGCAGCGGTGCGGTGAAGATAATTCGAGAGCAGTTCCACTTTGCCGCGTGGGTCAATGCGAAGCGGAGACTGGCCAGCGTTTTTCCGCCGCCGGTGGGGACGTTCAGGCGGTAGACACCTCCGGGCCGGGCGGCACCAGCGGCACAGGTGTCGGAGATGGTGTGGCGCGCCAGATCAATGGGCGTTTTTCGCGGGAATGCCGCCAGCTTCTTCTCCATAAACGCCAGCCGTTCTGTCCAGATTGGCCGCATATCCTCTGGGAACACGGGCGGTTCTATCCCATCCATAAAAGCGGCGGTGTCCATGCGGTCTCCCTCGATCACGGCGGATAGGAGCATCCGGGCCAGAAGGCCGATATAAAATGCGGTCTCCCGGTCCGCCTCATTGTCGTCCGCTTGGGCGGACAGAGCCGCCAGCCGATCCAGCATCGGGGTCATCTCCCGGACGGCGTCGCGGAACAGATGCTCCAGCTCCTCCTCGTCAGCAACCTCCGCCAAAAAGCCCTGTCGGGATTCATCGTAAAAGATCCCCTCCTTGGTCTGGCGATGAAAAAAACCGCTGTGCTGCTGGGGGTCGACGCAGTCAAACAGGCCGTGATGTGAGCCAACGGCAAAGGCCAGCAGCTCTGCGGTCACGTCGGAATAGGAAAGGTCCCCTTCCCCACAATGCCACCTGTCCAGCAGAAATCGGACGCCGGCGAAGGTGTGGTTGACGCTGCCCCGGATGGCGTTCCCGCCGCTGACAGCATCCGAAAGGTATTGCGCATACTCCTGTTTGTTTTTTCCAGCGTCGTGGAGCAGACCGGCCAGATAGGCGCTTTTTTCCAGACCCAGCGGCCGCAGTGCGTTTGCGGCCAGCGCCGCCGTGTTCCGGCAATGCTCCCGGACGGTCTGCCTCTCTCCGGTTTCGCGGATATGGGCAGGATACATGGCGATCACATCCCGTCATATATATTTTTTAGCGCGCATATGTTGATGCTTTAACCATAGCACACGCGAGCGGAGTTGTAAAGACTTCAGTGATAAGGAAAATAGCCAAAATGCATTGACTTTTTTTGCATGCTATGCCATACTATGCAGGTCGGGTATTCCCGTGGATTGAAAGAGTGAAAAGGAGAAGCTGCGCAAGGCATGGCAGGGGAACATCTCCTGCCGCGCCCTGCGCAGCTTTTCGCACCACAACACAAAAATGACCACGCTGTAACCAAGAACGGACAAAAAACCTCCGGACATTCACAGATGTCCGGAGGCTTTTTGCGGCTTGTCAGATGTTCATGGCGGCGTCGTAGCCCTCGCGGACCGCATCGCCGATCTGGCGGGCGCGCTTGCAGTCGCCGATCTGGCGGAAGTCGCGGGAGACGGCTTCCAGCTCATCGGCCACAGCGGACAGAGCCCGCATACCCACAGACAGGATGACTGTGTCCGCGCTGACGGTGATGGACTGCCCGTCCTTGCCGGTGCAGCGGATGCCTGCATCCGTGATCTCGTCGCAGGTAGTGCTGCGCAGGATGGTAAGATTGTCCGTCAGAGTGGCGATCTTCCGCATCAGGTGGGGCTTGTGGATGGAGTTGGCCTCGCGGGCGATGTCCGCGGCCATTTCCACCAGCGTGACGCGCTTACCCTCCATGGCCAGCTCAATGGCGGCTTCCGTACCGGCCAGACCGCCGCCTACGATGGCAACGGTGTCGCCCACAGTGAATTTACCGTCGTACATATCCATGATGGGGTGCGCCTTCTCCACGCCCTTCAGACGAGGAATGATGGCGGTGCTGCCCACGGCGGCGATGGTCATGTCGGGATCGATGGCGCGGACCAGATCCGGCGTGACCTCGGTGTTCAGACGAATATCCACGCCCATACGAACTGCCTTGTTGATCATGTAGTCCAGATACTGCACCGTCTCCTTCTTAAAGGGGACCTTACGGGCGTAGCGGATCAGGCCGCCCAGCGTACCGGTCTTTTCGCAGAGGATCACCTGATGGCCGCGCTCCGCCGCCACCACAGCGGCTTCCAGACCGCCGGGGCCGCCGCCGGCGATGAGCACCTTCTTGGGCGTGGTGGGCAGATAGGGCAGCACCACGTCCTCGGGACGGTCCAGCGTGGGGTTGACGGTACACTTGGTGATGCGCTGCTGATAGTTGGCGATGCAGGCATTGCAGCGCAGACAGGGGCGAACCTCGTTTTCCTGCCCTTTGCGCAGCTTCTCCACCAGCATGGGATCGGCGTTGATGGCGCGGCACATGGAGATCATGTCCACCGTGCCGTCGGCCAGGATCTTCTCAATGGTCTTGGGGGTACGGTGGGCGCCGACACTGGAGACGACGCTGTGCTTCATGTGCTTCTTGATCTCCTCGGCCAGATAGAGGTTGTGGCCCTCCTTATCGAACACGCCGGGCACCATCAGGCACTCCGTCTCGGGGAAGTAGAAGTTGCAGGCGGACACATGGATGATGTCGGCCTTGCCGTCGATGAGCTTACAGAATTCCACGCTGTCCTTGAGACCGAAGCCCTCGTCCACATACTCCGTGCCGCTGAGGCGGACCTCGATGAGATAGTTCTCACCGCAGTACTGGCGGATGCGGTCGATGATCATGACCAGCAGGCGGGCGCGGTTCTCGATGCTGCCGCCGAAGCGGTCGGTGCGGTGATTGGTGGTGGGGGACAGGAACTGGTGGATGAGCCAGCCGTGACCGGCATGGATCATGCACATGTCGAAGCCGCAGGTCTTGGACTGCAGAGCGGCCTGACCGAAGGCCTCCACCACCTGCTCGATCATCTCCTCGGTCATGTACAGCACCTCGCCCTTGCGGTACACCGGCTCGTCGGAGGCGGACTGATCGGACAGAGGAGCAATGGTGGGCGTCTCGTCGAAGTTGATGTAGTCGGGGCCCCAGGCCTGTACGCCCTCGCTGGCGCGGAGCATACCGGCGTGGTTCAGCTCCAGACTGGCCAGCGCGCCGTAGCGGTGGATCTCGTCGGCGATACGGGTCATGAAGGGCAGGTTATCCACGTTGGCGGCCATGATCTTGGGAGAGCCCAGCAGGCCGGAGTCCTCACCGGTGGGGTCCACGATGCAGTCGCCCACGGTGACGATGGCGGCGCCGCCCATGGCGCGCATGCGGAAGAAGTGCATGTCCCGCTCGGAGGGGTGGCGCTCCGGCGTGGTGTCCAGATCGAACAGGGAGATGGGGGCCGCCTCAATGCGGTTTTTCAACAGGACGCCCCGAATGCGCAGGGGCTGGAAGATGTGGGGATATTCTTTATGCAGCATAATGATACACTCCTATTCTTGTTTCGTTGGTGTGATTACAGCGCTTCAAAGCTGTCCTCCATGGTGACCTTGCCGCTCTTGTAGCGGAAGTGGGCGAACAGGAAGGCTCCAATGGCAATGACGGCTACGCCGATGGCCTGTGTTGTGGTAACGGACAGCCACATGACCAGCATCATGATGAAGGAAGACACGCCGCCCAGAATGGCGTTGAGACGCAGCTTGCCGTCGCTGCAGTGGAACGCAGACTTGGCCCACAGGTCGGGCATGCGCTTGGGGATGCGGACAACACCGAAGCAGATCAGCGTGAACAGTACATTGCTCAGCAGCACGGCGATATCGGCAATGGTACCGATCTCCAGACCGGTGAAGATGGGGATCAGGCCCACGATGTAGAACATCACCAGAATGTAGACGGGGGTCTTGAACTTGGGGTGGATGTAGCCCAGCTTCTTGGGCAGCCAGCCGTCATTGCAGGCCTGCAGCAGAGGCTTGGTGATCCACGCAAACGTGGCGTTCAGCGTGGTGGACAGCGCCAGCAGCGCGCCGCCGATGACGAAGAACAGGAACAGACCGTGGGGGAAGATCTCTTTGGCCACCACATCCAGCGGCTGATCGGCTGTCATGGAGACGGGCAGCACGCCGGAGGCCACCACGCCGATCAGGGCGTAGAACACGGCAATGGCAATGGTGGAAACGATAATGACGTGGGGCAGATCCTTGGTGGGATTCTTGGCCTCAGCGCTGAGGTTTACCATGTCGATGCCGCCGGCGGTAGCCCAGGTCAGCAGCACGGCGCAGGTGACCACGCCGCCGATGCCGTTGGGCATAAAGTCCACGGTGAAGAAGTTGGCGTAATCCACCTGGGGCATACCAAACACCACGAACAGGGTCAGGGCCGCGGCCAGTACGATGTCCATGACGATCTCCAGCTTGGCGGCGCCCTCCACACCCAGCAGGTTGGTGACGAAGAACACCGTCATGACCACGAAGGCCACCGGCGTAATGGGCAGCCCCGGCAGTACAGCCTGCAGGTATTGGGCGAAGCTGATGGCGTACATGGCCAGAGACACATTGGAACAGAAGAACACAACGATGTAGAAGCCCGCCAGCTTGTTGCCCCACAGGGTACCCATGATGGAGTAGTAGCCGCCGCGGAAGCGGGCGGTGCCCGCCAGAAGCATAAAGGGCAGGGCCTGCAGGATAATAAAAACTGCGGAGAGAAGGATACCGAGGAACGCGGATTTACCGGTGATACCGATGCCGATACCGATGAGGGAAAAGACACCGGAGCCGATGACGTGACCGAAGGCGATGGCGTACAGCTCTTTTCTGCCGAGTGTACGGTTCAGGTCTGCCGTGGTCATCATTTTTTTCTCTGTGTTTTCCATGGGCAAAGCCTCCTAACATTTTTTGGACGCCGGCCTGCACACGCGGCAGGCGCCGTTTTCGTGGGACCGCCGCAGTTGCCTCCGCCTCCTTTCCTGAAACGCGCCTCTTGCTATGGTCTTGTGAAAATGACGGAAGATATAATTTTTCGCCGCTATTCTCATGTGCGATTATAACAAAGCGGAGCGGCACGAAACAGACATTTCCCCGGGGACATTTCGGGGACTTTATTGTGAAAGAATAAGCGATGCCGGAAAAGTCCTTGAAAAAAGACATTTTTGCGGCACATGACAGCAAAAAAATCGACGCCGCGTGGGTCCCACGCGGCGTCGATCCGGTATTACAGCTTTTCAAATACCAGCAGCTGCACCTCGAAGGGACTCAGTTCCTGCTCTATGCGGCAGGTGCCGTCCAGCTCCAGCAGCTGTACCGATGTCCGCGGGGCCAGCGATGCATCCACCAGCCGCCGCGCCTCCGGCGTCAGACGCTCTGCCAGCTCCTGGGGCACCTTTTTGTAGACGGACCACATATCCTCCGGCGTCAGCGCATAGCGCCGCAGAGCGTACTCCCCCGCCATGCGGTCCAGCTGCAGAACGACGCTGCTCCGGCTGTCGCAGCCCTGGGCCACCAGACTCAGCAGGTTGGTGTTCTCCCGCGCCGTCGCCGCGTCGCGGAACAGGGCGTCATAGCTCCTGTCGTAGCGGTACAGCAGGACCTGTATCCCGCCGCCATCTGCGGATCGCAGAGCCAGACAGCCGTCGCTGCGGTGCAGCGCCTGGCCGTCCAGCTGCCCCAACAGAGCCGTCAGATGCCCGACGGGGCTGCGCAGCTCCTCTGCGGACAGCAGCGTCAGCTCCTCTCCCGCCTTGCCGTTTTCCGGCAGCAGCGCCATGGGCGGCAGACCGGCAAAGTCCTCCCCCGCCAGCTGGTGCAGCAGGAAGGCCGGCATGTAGCCGGAGCCGAACAGCGGGTTGCGGCCCTGCTCCGGCGCGGCCCCCGTCAGCTGGACGGAAAAGCCCTCTGCCGCCGCCGTTTTCCGCAGGTTCCGCGCATGGGGAAGCTCCTCGGGCGCGCGAGCCGCCACGGAAAGTGCCACCCTGTCGGGCGCATCCGGCCACAGCTGCTTCATCAGGGACAGGATCATCCGCAGACCGGCGCCGGACACACTGCCATCCAGCCGAAGCTGTATGGGCAGACCCAGCCCGACCAGATCCGTCAGCAGGCGAACCAGCGCTCGCCGGCTGGCCTTATAGCGCCGCAGCAGCGCAGTGTCCACCCAGATGCCGCCGCATCGGGTTTCCGCCGTCACGCGGCACAGCAGCGGGAAGTCGGTGAGATGGTCGTAGGACGCGCCGTTCAGACAGATCCATACCGGCAGCGTCAGCACCGTGCCGGCGGGTCCCTCCGTGTTTATCGTGATCTCCGCGGACTGGGCGGCAAACTGCTCCAGATAGTGGGATACCTCTGGAGGCGTCAAGATAGTGTAGATGCTTTCTCTGGCGGCCACCGTCTGGTCGCAGTACCGCTGGCGGTACTGCTGGGGCGTCATGCGGAAGCACCTCTCGAACCACTCGCAGAAGTACCGGTATTTGGAATAGCCGCACTCATAGGCAATGGCCTGCAAGCTCTTTTTATTCTCCAGCAGGAGGGCGGCGGATCGCTCCGCCCGCCCCATATTCAGGAAGGTGCGGAAATTGACGCCGGTGCCGATTTTCATGATGTGCGTCAGGTGATCGGGGCTGATGTGCTCCCGCGCGGCAGCGTCCTCCACCCGCAGGGGCTGATCCAGATTGGCGTAGATGTAGTCGCAGGTGCGGCGGATGCGGTTGAGCTGTACCTCGTTGTCCTTGAAAGCGTTGCTGAACTCAGGGAAATAGCGGCCCAGATAGTAGCACTGGAACTCGGCGATGAGGATGCGCAGAATACGCCCGCCGATCTCCCGCAGCGTGTCGGGCTGCGGCGGGAAGAAAATACGGGTCGCCTGATTTTTCAGGTAACTGCCCAGAATACGCACACCGGAGCGGTTCTTTTCGATGGCACTGTTGGCAAACTGGTAGCTGTTGATATCCGGTATATCGCGCATGAACACAGACAGATCCAGATGGAGGATCATCACCAGGTTGTCCTGCTCCTCCACGGCGCGGAGCCGGTGCAGCTCATTGGAACTGGAAATGTAGATGTCGCCGCTTTCCATCTCCAGCACATTATTGACCACCGTCAGCTCCAGGCGGCCCTCCAGCAGGAAAATGATTTCCAGCACGTCTTTGTGCATGTGGAATGGGTAGTCTGCGATGCGGACCAGCGACGCCTCCATGGCGGCATGCTCCGGAAAGGATACTCTGTCGTACAGCATGGCGGATAGCTCCTCCTTTGACGGGAAAGTGCGCTGCGTTTTCCTGAGTATACCATGTCCGGCCTTGCCTGTCACGAGGCTGTTCCCATAAAAGCAGTCGGAATATGCTTTCACAACGCAGAAATGACCACGCTGCAACCAAAGAATACCCTCGCTGCGGAATTGATAACTTTCTCTTAACTCTGCCCATCTCCGATAGATATTAAGGTCGGCTTGTGGTATGTGTGTTGGCTGCCAAAGCTCAAGCAGGCCATTGCGGAAGCTGAGAAGCCGGACATGAGCCGCGCCTGCGGGAGAAAACCAAGGACTACTACCTCAACTACATTGACAACCACATCATTCCCGAGCTGGGCAACACGCCGCTGGAAAAGCGAGAGATGAAGATACTGCCGGAGGACAAGATCGGCCCATATTTAGCCGAAGCGGAGCGGCGCGGGCTGCTGGCGGCCTTCTATCTGGAGCTGACCGCCGACCTGCGCCGGGGCGAGCTCCTCGCTCTGCTGTGGACGGACTTGGACGTGGAGAACATGACCATCTCCGTCAGCAAGCAGGTAAACCGCATCAACGGTGAATTGGTGGTAGCCAGCCCAAAACGCCTAACTCCATCCGCCCCTCTCCGGTGCTTTCCTGACCTCTCGGCTTTTGGGTCACGGTTTGGGTCAAGCGAAAAACGCCAAAATGCAGCGTCACTATTTGAAGCCATAAACAGAAAAAAGTTCCTGATTTCGTAAGAAATCAGGAACTTTTTGGTGGAGACTGCTGGACTCGAACCAGTGACCTCCTGCGTGTGAAGATACGATGAGCGCCGGAAAGCGTTGTGCCGCAACGCTTTCCGGCGCTTTTGCGTGCTTTCGGCTCGGTGGGCGATCCACTGTGTCCGCCTGTATCCACCTGCTTTTTTCCGCGTTTGGGTCACGGTTTGGGTCAGCCCTGCGATGGCGCAAAAATGACCACGCTGTAATTAAAGAATAGGCGTGTCGCCTGTCGACTTCCTTCAAAACAGTCAAATCCTGTGGCCGCGCACCCATTGGAGAAGCGCGTCATAGCCCATTGTGCCGGAGGCAACGGATAATCCGACCTCCACAACTTCCTCGTTGGTACACTCCATGTGTATCCCGTTCACTTCCAGAAACGTCAGCATAACGTACATACCGATGCGCTTGTTGCCGTCCACAAAAGCGTGGTTGGAGATGAGCGTATAGCCAAGCCGTGCGCCCTTTTCCTCCTTGGTAGGATAGAACTCCTGCCCGCCGAAGCCGGCAAAGGCGTTCTCCAATGCGGAATCCAACAGGGCTTCATCCCGGAGACCGATACTGCCGCCTGTTTCCTGGGCGATGAGCTTGTGGAGCAGCAGCACCTTATCTTTCGAAAACTTGATCATTTTGCAAGCTCCATAAATGCGGGCTTATACTTTTTCAGGATGCGCGCCGCCACAACGTCGATCTTCTCATCATCGGTCATATCGATCATGGGGGACACATCCAGATCCACCAGCATATATTTGGGCTTATTGTTCTTGAAAATCACTGCCTGCCCGTTCTTCTCGGCAATGCGCGTTACCCGCGAGAAGTTCTGATTCGCTTCGGTGACCGAAACGATCGTCTTTGTATCAATGGTCATCGTGAACACCTCCTATGCTTATTATACCCGCATATAGGTAAAAATCAACCTATAATTTACACATTGTTTGGCGTTCGTAACCAACCGCAGGATGTAGGTGAGCCGGTTGCAACGGCGCAGAAATGACCACGCTGTAATTAAAGAATAGGCGTCAGACCTTCGGGAGGTCATCGCAGGACAGCAGCTTTTGTTTTGCCTCGCGGAACCAGCGGTTTTCCGGCTCGATCTGCAGCACATACTGGACTCGTCCCAATAGCTGCTGCCGGTAGCGCTCCGTATCGGGAAGGTCGTCTGTGCGAAGCGCTGCGTGGCCGCCCCGCAGGATACTGTCCGCCAGGCCAAAGCGCAGGGCGTAATAGACCTCCTGCCGAAGTGATCGCTTATAGCCGGCCGGCACGGATACCTTCTCATTGACGGTCAGACCGGTCACGCTCTGCCGTCCGGCGTTGGTGATAAAATGGGTCTTGGCCTCATTCAGGTCAAAGCCCATCTCCGCCAGCATATTTTTCGCCTTCGAATAGACGGCGAACAGCGGACGATCGGCGGAAAAGGTCAGGTCATCACAGTACCGCGTGTATACGATGGCGCGCCGCTGGCACCAGCGTGCCATGTTCGTATCAAAATTCCGCATGACCAGATTGGAAAGCGCGGGAGAGGTGGGCGCGCCCTGCGGCAAGACACCGTCTTTGCAGCAAAGAGAGGTCAGCAGAAAACCCACCTGCCGGGAGAAGTACCGGGTGTGAAAGGCGGTGGAGTGGACCTGCTCAAAGCAAATGCTGCCGAAAAAGTCGGAGATATCCAGCTTCAGGAGATACCGCTTGCCCACATGGGGCGCGGCGTTGCCGCTGAGAGTGCCGCCCTTCCGATAGGCGGTGGCCTGCGGTGCGACAGGCAGATAGGCGAGGAGATCCCGGCAGATCTTCCGCTGCCAGCGACGCAGCGTGTCGTCCGGCACGGACAGTATGCGCACATCGCCGTTACGCTTGGGGATGGTGACGGGGTGATATGCTGCCGCCGTGTGCCGCGCATAGTAAAGGAGCTTCTGCCTGCTGGTAGAGAGAAACGCCGCCAGCTGCCGGGCGTCGTACAGGAACGGCAGCTGCGGGTGAAAGCAGTGAAAATCCAGTACCATATCCGCCGCGACCTGCATACCGAATTTGGCCACGAAGTCTGCGTCCGGCATTTCGAAGGTGACCGCATCTTTCTCGATTTTCATAGAGACCCCCCTAACATAGAATCAGCCCCGTGCAGTACAAAGTGACCTGATATAAGCGGAGTCGAATTTCTAATCACGGCGTGATTCGCGATTCGATGGAGCGGTATCAGGCGGTCGCTTCGCTTGCGAAGCGTGCGTCCTCTTGGCAAACAGAGCGGCGACTCGCCACCCTCCTCAAAGTACGAAACTTTAAGCTGTACACTACTGCGCGGGGCTGATCTTCGGTTGTGCTTATATGGTAAAGCGCTTTGACGGGAAAGTCAAGCGGATGGCTGCGCCTCCTGCCCGTACCGGGTCAGCGCGTCCATGATTTTGTGATACACCACTTGGTTGGGGTAATAGCGGTAGTCGGCAAAGATTGAGATGCCGGTGCCGTTGAAATACTCCAAAATTGCGGCGGCGCAGGCGGCGCTGCGGCTTTGCCCGTACTCGCACTGGCAAAGGATATCCAGCCCGTCCGCCCTTGCCTGACAGATAAACGCCGCCAGTGCGTCCGCCTCCGGCATGTAGGTGTCGTAGTCCAGCCCCACATCCGGCAGAGCTGTCAGATCCAGATCGTGAACGACCACGGTGAACACCCGCGCCGCTTTGCCGGCGTAGTCCAGCGGGGCCGTCGGGGCAGGCTTGCCGACGGAGGGCGGGTCGCAGAAGGAAATCACCGCCGTGCGGGAGAGCGTGTCGGTACGCAGCAGTTCCTCGGCGGCTTTGCGGGAACAGATGGTCACGTTCATAGATATACCTCCAGTTTTGTATAGTTCGCGGTATGCCCGCAGGGACATGCCGTTGCAGGGAGACTCCTCATCCTCCGTCTGCAGCTCGATGTCATACTCCCAGCCGCAATGCTCACAGATCCAGTACATATCCAGCGTGGGATAGCCGCAGACGGGGCAGGTGACGATGCGGAACATACCGGAGCGGTACTCCGGCGTGTTCTTCAAATCCTGTTCATTATGCATGAGGTCCCTCCCAACTGATGCAGTTCAGACAGCCGCCCTGTTGGGCGATCTCCCGGATGTTGACGGGCACGATCTCTTTGCTGAAAAGCTGCCGTGCGAAAGTCTCAGCCTCGGCATCCTGCTCAATGCCAAACACCGGCAGAAAAACCGTCTGCTCTGTCTCCAAGTAATTCAGGTAGCAGCCGACGGCGCTGATTCCACCCGTCGGGACAAAGGGAAAATCCACCGCATCCAAGCCGCAGTCCCGCAGCGACCGCTTTACCTTTTGCTCAAAGCCGCAGGGTGACAGCGGGCGATTGCACAGCACGGTGCGGTCATCGAGGAACCGCGCCATGCCGTCGGCGTGACCGGTCATGTCGCTCTTCAGCGAGGGAATGATCAAAACCTCCGTTTCCAGCAGCTCTGAAAGCTCATGCACCAGCGCGGCAGACGGATACTCCGGGTTTTCGGAAAAGACGCGGTCGCTGATCAGGACGCGCGCCCCGGACGGCGAGAACACCACATTCCCGCCATCCAGGTTGATATTGCTGTATGTAACCGGCAGACCGAGCTGCGGAGCAAGATCCTTACGAAAATCGGTCCTCAGAACAGGATCGTTTTTCAGATAGGACGGCTCATAGCGAAAGGAGATCATCTGTCCGGAGCGTGTCCGCACCGGCATGAAGTCTCGCACCCAGATGTCTTTGGTATTAGGGAGAAAACGATAGGGGATGTTGTGGGTGTCAAGCGCGGCGGTGAGGTTGGCAGTATCAGATAGGTATTGCTTAGTTAGTCGGCTCGCAAAATAAAATCTTGCGATTTTCATTTTTGTAACCTAAACCTTAGTAATCTGTTTTTATCTTCAGGGCTAATGTCTTTTGCGGAATCTAACCCTATTCTCTTCAGCTTTAAGTATTTCCCATTTACTTGAAAGCCGTCATCTTCAAGCCAAATATCGTTAGATGATGTTAAATCTGCCTGGTTTAACTGTTCGTAGTCGATATAAAGGGCTTCTCCGAGCAGCCTAGGCTGACTGCTGTAGTTCTCTGAAACATCGTCAATATTCATTCCGCCACGAATTAAAACACTCTCTGCTTTCTTTGCGGTGTTCGCCACAATATCAAAGCTACTTCCGTGATATTCATTATTCTTGTAATGGACATAAAGAGTTCCACCAACCATGTGTTGTGTTATTACGCCATTTCCTGTTTTATATTTATTTGAATGACAAGCAGTATCGTCTGCACAGTAGGCTTCCACCTCTGTTAAACGAAAGCGAATCACACGATTTTCAACAGGACGACACAGAATTTTTCCGAGCAGCTTCGGAGCCAATTCTTCTGCCGGACAAGTAAAAAAGCTACGGTCAGTAATTCTTTTTGCATTCATCGTTCATTCTCCTTCTCATCATATTATTCTGCGTGCTATTGCCTGTACATCCATTATAAGAGCCGTTGCCGAAAAACGCAAGTTCACCCATTTTTTGGAACTTTTTCACCAATTCAGCCGCTGATTGCGCCAGCGGATGCGCTCCGCCGCGTAGCGGCGATACCACCTTGCCGCCTCCTTGTAGTGCTTATCCGCCTCGTAGATCTGTGCCAGCCGCGACATGGCGGCATCGCTGCCAGACTCGGCGGCCCGCTGATACCAGCGGATGCCCTCTGCCTGGTCACACGCCACATCCTGCCCGTAATAGTATCGATGCCCCAGATGCAGCATCCCGATGGCGTCGCCGCCCACCGCCGCCTCGTAATCGGCCATAAAGCTATCCTCCCGCTCCTGTGCGTCCAGCAGCGCGTCCACCGCCGCCGCGTAGGACTCGCACTCGAAGTACAGCCGAAGCCGGGCATTCTCCGCCTCACCCACAGGGTCAAAAGCGCTCATTACATCGGAAGTCACGTTGTTCTCCGCCCGCTTGTACCAGCGGATAGCCTGCGGGTAGTTGCGCTTTGTACCGCAGCCGTGCTCACAGCACCATCCGGCGGCGAACTGCGCCTCGGTAAAGTTGTGGGCTCCTGAGCGCTTGAATAGATCGAATGCCTTTGCCATAGCGTCGGGCGTGCCGCTGCGGATATGTGCCAACGCCTGCGCGAACTGTGCGTCCGCCTCCCGTCGCCGTCCGGCGATCTCCCACAGCTCCGCGTACACACGGAGGGCGGGTGAAAAAGTAACATCCATGGGTATTTCCTCCTGTAATGTGATTTGCGGTCAGTGTAGCACCTTTTTTAATAAGACCTAAGTATTTATATTATTTTCGGCGGTTTGGGGGTAGAAATCGGCCTCCACCGCCCGTTTTTTCGTGTACGGGCAGCAAAAAACGCTGCATTTCGTGGGCATAACGCTGCAAATATGTCGATTACGGATGTGATGGATTGTGCATCTATACGAAATTTTGCAGAAAACCGCCTTTTGACCTATATATGCTTATATAAATTAGGTCTTAATTATATGGGTGCTATACTGGCGGCAAAATTCGAAAAGGAGATTTTACCATGAACGCATTTGACAAGGTCATCGGATACAAGGCCACCAAGCGCGAGCTGCTGCAGCTGTGCGATATGCTCCGTAACCGGGAGATCTATGAGGAGATGGGCGCCCGTCTGCCCCACGGACTGCTGCTGTATGGCGACCCGGGCTTGGGCAAGACGCTTTTGGCGAGGTGCTTTGTGGAGGAGAGCGGGCTGCACACCATCACGGTACGCCGCGACAAGGGCGGCGACGCCTTTATCGATGGAATTACACAGGTCTTTGCCAGCGCGAAGACAAAAGCGCCGTCCATTGTCCTTTTGGACGACATGGACAAATTTGCCAACGAGGATGATACCCACTGCGACGCGCCGGAATATGCCGCTGTGCAAGCGGGGATCGACGATGTGAAGGACACCTGTGTGTTTGTGATCGCCACGGCAAACGATATCCGCAAGCTGCCGAGCTCCCTGCGCCGTTCCGGACGGTTTGACCGAAAAATCGGACTTCGAGCGCCCACGGCGTCCGACGCGGAGGAGATCATCACCCACTATCTGAAAACGAAACGGGTTTCGGACAGTGTCAACATGGAAGACCTGACGAGGATGATGCGCTATAATTCCTGCGCCGAGCTGGAGACTATTTTGAATGAAGCGGCGGTTCGTGCGGCCTTTGCCCGCAAGACCGGCATCGACATGGAGGACATGGTGAGTGTGGTGCTGAAGCAGCAATATGGCGCACAAGAGGATATGCCTCGCGTTTCGGATGAGGTTATCGAAAAGGTGGCACTTCACGAGGCAGGGCATCTGGTGGTATGCGAAGCGCTGTGCCCCGGCAGCGTCGGCTTTGCCTCCCTGCTTCCCTCCGACGAAAACCGGTGCGGCGGCTTTATCCACTGCTGCAAAGGTGTCTCCGATTCACAAAGCGCCATCATCGCCCTGGGCGGCAAGGCCGCCGTGGAGATGCGGTATGCGGGGCAGGTCGCGGAGGGATGCAACGACGATATCGCCCGTGCGGTCAACTGTATCCGCGAGGCGGCAGCCAAGGAGGGTGCGCTGGGATTCTCCCTGCTGAATGTCGAAAGCGATTCCTCCAGCAACATGTCCGAAAGCCTGAATGCCCGCAGCGAGGCGGCGGTACAGGCGGAGCTGGAGCGGTACTACGGCAAGGCAAGGGCGCTCCTTGCTCAAAACGAGGCGTTTCTGAAAGAGATCACAGAGGCGCTGGTCATGAAGAAGACCCTGCTCTATTCCGATATTCAGGCTATCCGCGGCACCGCTGTAAAGAGAAACCCTGCGGTGACCTGCGAGGCGGCTTCAAGGTATGACGCGGCGGAGATCGAGAATTCCCCGCCGGAGGATCCGGAGGAGGCGATGCGCCAGAAGATCATGCGCAAGCTGGAGGAGGCGGAGCGACGGCGATGTTCCTGATGCTTCAGGAGCGCGCCGTGGAGGACAAGCCCGCCGCGCATTGGCGCACAATAGGGCCAAAATTTCTTTGCTGACAAAACATAAGGAGGGTGCGGTTCCACTGAACCGCACCCTCCTTATGTTTACGACTCCTTCAGCCACCGCTGGAATTCCTCTGCGGTGATGTTATCTTCGTCACATCTCTTTTTCTGCTCTCTGGCCTGCTCGCTCCACGCGTAAAACTCGCTGTCGCTGATACGCCCGGCCTTGATCCACGCGAAGCGTCGCTTGTACTCCCTGCGGTAGACCTTGAACACCGGATCGTCCGCCTGCTTCAGCGTCCACTGCTGGAATGCCCCCATCGCACGGCAGCTGGACTGACCGTCGAGCGGTGTGCGGTCGCAGTACTCTGCGCTGACACGGCCTGTCTGGGCAAAGTACCGCCCGCAGTTTTTGCAGCGACGCACGGTGATGCTGCGCTCCACGCAAGTCTGCAAAGAAAAGCTGATCATATCCGCCACTGTATTCGCATATAGCACCGGCGCACAAGCGTCACCATCCACCGGCTCGAAGCGCGTGGTCAGCAGACGGAACGGGAACAACTCCGGGTCGCTGGGCTGGTCAGGCTGGTCAAAATGATAGTAACGCATGACTTGCCGGCTGGGCTCGCGCCCGGCCTTGTCTATATCCAGTATCAGCGCGAAGAAACGCTGGATCTGCTTTTGGTACAGCGGCAGCTCCTCCGGCAGTGACCGCAGCTCGTCCAATGCGCCCGATACCGCAGCCTCAGTGTTCCCGAAGCCTACGGAATGAAGATAGAACCACTTGGCATACAGCACGCGAAAGAAGCTGTGCATCTCCGCCAGCGCTCCCAGCCTGACCATGGCGCTGGTCACACGCTCACGGTCAAGGCTCTCCAAGTCATCGGAGATACACCGAAGCACGATGGAGACCTTCTCCATATCCAGTTCAGTAAAGGACAACAGCGACTCTAAAAACGGGAAGGTCTTTCGCCGCGACGGCGCTCCCTGCGTGCCAAAGGCATCGCTCTCGATGACCTCATGCCTTCCAGGGAAATACATTTTGCAGTACCACATAGTGCCCTCCAATTGTGGACTAATTGTAAATATTGCTCGACAGCATTGACAGACTTTGCCGCCTTTGTTATGATAGGCTCGAGCAAGATGTCTAATTAATATTACAATCAGTCTACATCATCCGCACAGCCATGTCAACAAAAATCGGAGGTATCTATTGAACTTACAAAACAACAAATCGAAAAACTTCACACCACTGCCTAACGAGATATTCTCTCTGCACTTAAGCACCGGCGAGCTGGCGACCTATATAGCTTCGTCATGCTGAGCTCGGGCGGCAAAACAGTAAAGCTGTCCACGCCGGGGATGAGCGCCAGCGTCCGTCCGTTGTCCCATTTCATATGGAACTGCCCGGCGTCGTCGATGTAGTCCAGTTTCCCCGTCGTGCCAGCCTCCACCGGTGCATACGGATCCTGCATGGAGTCCAGCCGGATGCGTGTACCCACAGGGTACTGCTTCCGCAGGAACGCCAGTAGCTCCCGATTTACGTTCATACTAAATTCCTCCCATCGTCTGTGTGTAGTCTTCCAGCTCACAGGGGTTTTCCTCACCAAGAAAGTCAAGCAGGATGTCATCTGCTGCCTTGCGGATAGCGGGATCGTCTGTCAGGACTTCATAGCGAAACCCTGTGGTGTCCCGATAGGGCAGCTCCTCCCGGATGCAGTCCAAAAAGTCGTCGGCATCGTCGTAGAAGATATCGTCGTCCCCTACGAAGGTCACCTTGCCGAAAATGCTTATAGTTATCTCACCTCCGTTCTCTCGCAGTACACCACATACCGCTGTCGCCCACCGCTGGCGTAGGGATGGCAGGTGATGAGCGTCAGCAGGTCGCGGCCCTGCTGTATCTTGATTTTATCCACCTCGTGGGGCTGGATGATTTGAATGTCGGCCACCGTGTAGGTCAGTGTCTCCCATAAGTTTGTCAGCGTAACGGTATCGCCAACCTGTAAGCGGTCTATATGCCGGAAGTAGTCCGCGCCGCGCCAGCCACGATGACCTGCGATGACCTGGATCGCACCCTTGCCTGCGGCGTTGCGGTACCTCTCCTTGCCTGTCGGACGGAAAGGCACTAAAATATGACGATGACACCGTTTATCCTCGGGCGTTTTGCGCTGCCACATTCACCGTTGAAAAAACTGTAACCTGTCCACCGCTTTTTGCAACTTACTGGGTGAGAGCTCTTAAAGGAGGCCGTCATGGAAGACGAAAGAATCATTGATCTATACTGGCAGCGAAGTCAGGAGGCCATCTCCCGTACCGATGAAAAGTACGGCAGGCTTTGCACGAAAATTTCTCTCAATATCCTATCCAACGCGCAGGACGCGGAAGAATGCGTGTCTGATACATACATGGCCCTATGGAACAGCATTCCCCCACAGCGGCCAACGTGTTTTCAGGCTTTTGCGGCAGCCATTGTCAGAAATCTCAGCCTGATGAAGTTGCGGGAGCAGTACGCCCGGAAACGCGGCGGCGGTGAGTTTGATCTTGTATTGGACGAGCTGAAGGACACCATCGCTTCCGGTGATTCCGTGGAAGCGGAATGCGAGAGGAAGGAGTTTGCCGCGGCGGTCAATCAATTTCTTTGCACACTCTCAGCAGACGACCGAAATATCTTTGTGTGCCGCTACTGGTTCTTTGCTTCCATAGCGGACATTGCCTTGAGGTTCAAGTGTTCACAAAGCAAAGTAAAAACCTCACTTTTCCGAACCAGGCAGAAATTACGGCTATATTTATCTAAGGAGGGATTGCTATGACATCGTTTGACTTTCTGTCCGGGTTCAACAATATTGATCCGAAGTTTATACTGGATGCCATCGACCTAATGCAGACGGTTGAGGCATCTGATGCCGAAAAGGAGATTATGAACATGGAAAACTATACGATTCACAAAAAGAGACCTGTCAGAAGATCGGTACTGGTGGCGGCGGCTGTCATAGCGCTTTTGTGCGCCATGTGCGTGGGGGCCTACGCGGTGAATCTGTTTGGTATCAGAGACGCTGTGATGGGCAGCCAGATCGTTTCCGACAACTATGTGAACGGTGAATATGCAGGCAAAAAGCTGGCTGACGGAATGACCATCAGCATGCAGGGCTGCATCGGCTCCCCCGAATACGAGGCCTCCCGCGAGTTCAACGCCTTCTCCAGCTCCTACGAAGCAAACGGTTATAACGGAGATGCGCTGCACCAGCCTCTGGGCGACTGGGGCGAAGCCCATCGAAGGGTCTACCTCGGTCTTTACACGGAAACGCTGGTCAACAAGTTCCTTGAGATCAGTGAAAAATATGCTCTCAAGCCGTGGGACGATCTATACGAAGGCTCCGGGTATACAAGCCTTTGTGAGATCATCGGCAGCGATGGCTTTTTGACAATGGAAAACCCGTCACGGAAGAGTATCCCTGAATATCGGGTATGGAACGACGGTTCCTTCTCCTTCGGGGATGATTGGCGTACGGGCGGCGAGGAGGAAAGCTTCTGCACCATCGCCATAAACCGTCGGGTAAAGGGAAGCATGAGCATCGACTGCCTTTCTCTGGATGATGCCCATGAATACCATGAATGGTCGTATACCACCGCGCGTGGCGAGACAGTGTCTGTTTACTCCGGCAACCATCAGTTCATTGTCCTTTACAACGGCGAGAACGCATTTATCAGCCTGGTTTCTCAGCCGGGTGACTCTCTCGGCGATGACGAGATCAAAGCATATGTGGAAAGCGTTGATCTCTCTGCGCTGGATAAAATCGGTCATATCAACCTGCCGGCATAAGCCCACCCCGATTGCGGCAAACTGCTGGACAACCACCAAGGGAGGGACGGAAGTCCCTCCCTTGGTGGTTACTGGTCTTAGGTGGATCACAGCTTGGTTTTTGGATGTTGGTCAGGCTGCCAGTGTTCTTGCTGGTGGAGGAGCACAGCAAGCACCCCCACAGTCCCTACCTGTTCGTATCGCCCAAGACCGGCACCATGTTCGACCCGGACTCCTTCCGGCACACCCACGAGAAAATTCTAAAGGCCATCGGCGCGGAGCACATACGCTTCCATGACCTTAGGCACACCTTCGCAACGCTGTCCCTCAAGTACGGCGTGGACGGCAAGACGCTGTCCGGCGCACTGGGCCACTACGACGCGGGCTTTACCCTCAGCACCTACACCCACGCCACGGAGGGAATGAAGCGCTCCGCCGCCGACACCATCGGCAGCGTCATCAGCCAGACCATGTAGCCCGCAAAAATAGCCGGAAAGGGACGGATGATGCCATCCGCCCCTCTCCGGCGCTTTCCTGACCTTTCGGCTTTTGGGTCAGCGTTTGGGTCAAGCGAAAAACGCCAAAATGCCGCGTCACTATTTGAAGACATAAACAGAAAAAGTTCCTGATTTCTGACGAAATCAGGAACTTTTTGGTGGAGACTGCTGGACTCGAACCAGTGACCTCCTGCG
>ENA-OYXI01000057-OYXI01000057.1-human-gut-metagenome-genome-assembly--contig:-NODE-57-length-57966-cov-32.172402_pt1 | contig 57966 bp, 35 predicted proteins | sample MGYA00244217_ERZ653421 | MGnify/ENA primary metagenome ERZ653421 (study PRJEB26926, sample SAMN06165148) | human gut metagenome | biome: ENVO:00009003; feature: ENVO:2100002; material: ENVO:00002003... | reverse complement strand
CACGACTGGTAACGAATCTAACCTACGTGGCTATAGTTTTCGGACAGTCTCCCCCGAAGGCTCATACGTCGATTCCAACGGCAAACGCTGGATAACACTCGACATTGACATCATGGTCAATCATGGTGAACGCTTCTTCTGCACATTCCGCTACACGGCACCAGTAACTTTCGACTACGAAATTGGCTGGCTCACCATGCTTGACAATCTGCAAGACGCACTCTATAAGCGGTACACGTCGCTTCAACATAGAGACGATGTGCGCATAATTTTAGGCGACGCAAAAGTAGTAAAACATACAAATAACAAATTTAACTCTATTCAAAATGACAAAGTTAGAAATTGCAAGAGAGTTGGCAGAACGCAAAGACATGCCACTCGCTGACGCTATCAAAGCGGTTGATGGTGTCATTGACATCATGAAGGATGCGTTCAAGAACGGACGCAATGTGTATCTCCGTGGCTTGGGTTCCTTCGTTATCAAGGAGCGCAAGGAGAAGACAGGACGCAATCCACGAACTGGAGAAGTTATCATCATACCTGCACACAAGGAGGTAAAGTTCAATCAATCACAATCACTCATCGTTAAACAGTAATCATTATGGAAAAGAAAGAGCTTAATATGAAGCAGTTTACCGCAACTAAGACGGTAAAGGCAACACCTATGACGAGAACGGATGCCGAGAAGTTTCTTGGACGTTCTATAACGCCAGCAGACCCGAAGGCAGAAGAAGGTTATCTCCTGCTGTACCCAGACGGCTATTACTCATGGTCACCCAAAGAAGTCTTCGAAAAAGCTTACAGACTTTCAGAGTCTTTCATCGACCGCCTGCATATCGAAGAGGCAGAACTTCGCCACCGCATTGAGGCTCTCCACTCGTTCACTCTAACCAACAAGTACAGAGACATGCCAAGAGAGGAGAAGGTTATGCTTAGCTCACAGTTTACAGCAATGCACACTTATTATAATGCACTTGCTACAAGATTGGACTTTTACTTAAAATTTTAATCATTATGGGATTAATAACAGCAACATTTTTTGAGTGTGGTGTACGCTATGAGCGCACCACCGAAGAAGGTACAACAAAGAAGGTCAATGAACTCTACATCGTAGACGCACTCACATTCACCGAAGCCGAGTCACGTATCACAGAAGAAATGCAGCCTTTCGTCAGTGGCGATTTCGATGTAATGACACTAAAGCGCACTCGTTATTCTGAGTACGACAACAGCGAGGGTGATAAGTACTACAAGGCTAAAATCATGTTCATCACTCTCGACGAGAAGACTGGCAAGGAGAAGCGCACTGCAGTCTACTGGCTTGTTCCTGCCAACGACATTGGTGAAGCTCGCAAGAAGGTTGTTGACGCATTTGCAAACACAACTCTTGACTACGAGATTGCCACGCTCGACGAGACAAAGTATTTTGATGTGTTCTTGCACGACACTAACCATTCAGCCGAAAAGACGGACTAATGGGAATGTCGCTCGAACAGATGCGAGAGCTTGCCAATAGTGGCGTGAAGCAGCGACGCAAACAACATGATGAGGAACATCAGATACAAGTTGCTTGCGTCCGCTGGTTCCGCCTTCAGTACTCTAAACTTAGCCTCAACCTATTTGCCGTACCAAATGGTGGGCGGAGAGACAAGGTTACGGCTGGCAAACTCAAAGCAGAAGGGGTGGTAGCTGGTGTTGCTGACTTATTGCTGCTCGTGCCATCGGGATGCTTCCACGGTCTTGCAATAGAAATGAAGACTCGCATCGGTCGGCAACGTGACTCGCAAAAGGAATGGCAGGAGTACATTCAGAAGCAAGGCTACAAATACGTTGTCTGCCGTTCGCTCGACGATTTTATGAGTGAAGTGAAACACTACCTCCCAACTTGTAAATAACATTACTAACACCATCTAATAAGTTTTTTATGAACTATTTCTCCCACGACAGCAATGCTCGTAACGACGAGCGCATCATCCGACTTCGCATGAAATACGGAGCTGCTGGGTATGGTGTATTCTTCATGGTGCTGGAGCGGATGCGTGACGCTACTGGATACATGTGCGCCACCGACTATAATGCCATATCCTACGACCTGCGTGTTGATGCTGAACTTATCCGTGCCGTCGTTGAAGACTTTGAGCTGTTCAAGTTCACCGACGATCACGCTTTCTTCTATTCGTCGTCTATGCTTAGACGCATGAAGCAGAAGGACGAGGTGAGCCGCAAAAGGTCTGAGGCAGGCAAACGTGGTGGAAGACCAAGAAAACCAAAGGTGATACCGTCCGCTCCAGAGTCCGACAAGCCTGCCAAGAACTCTTCACCTCCTGCTGACACCCAAGCCGACATCAAAGCTCTCATCGGTGAATATGAGCAGGAGTGTATGTGCATGAAGTTCCACATCAACCAGGCTGAACTCTCTAAACGTTACGCTCAGTTCATTCTCGACTGCCAATGTAGGCAGACAGAGCATAATGACCGACGAGACGCTATTAATCATTTTAACGACTGGCTGAGGATTGTACTCGAAGCCGAAACAAGAAAAGCAAATGAACAATCAGAAAGAACAAGTCAAGCGAATAAACGTAGAGGCGTTCAAGCAACAACTTCTCAACCGCAAGACTACAGCGGAGCGTTTTAGATTGCCGTGGCAATATGAAGCGTCAGTCGATGCTATCACAGCAGCTTACAAGGCTAATGTGGAGTTCAGACACCGCATTTATCAAGACGACATTGCCACACAAGAGCATATCAAGGCTGCGGCACGGTGGCTCACTGCCGAGTGTCCTAAGTTCGGTATGCTTCTTTGTGGGCAGTGTGGCAATGGCAAGACTACATTGTCACATGCCATTCGTGACCTCGTATCGTGGATTTACAGACACGATTACAGCAACGATGGCTTATACATCAAGCAGGTGGATGCAAGGGAGATATGCGACGCTGCAAAGAACGATTACAAGACGTACAAAGGTCTTTGCTCACAGCTCATGCTCTCCATCGACGATTTGGGCGTGGAGCCATCGGAAGTGCTCCACTATGGCAACGTGCTAAGCCCTGTCATCGAACTGTTGAGTCGTCGCTATAACGCACAGCTCTTCACTATTGTCACCACCAACCTAACACCGAAACAAATTCGAGAACACTATGGCGAACGCATCGCTGACCGTTTCAACGAAATGTTTGAACGTATCGTGTTCGAGAACTCAACATACAGAACATTATAAACCATTCAATTATAAACAACATGAAAGAAACAAAAACAATTCAGATTGAAGTGCCTGCTGACAAGAAGGCAGAGTGGCAGGAAGTAGACGGCAAGACCGTCCTCGTAATGGTTGACGAGAAGGACAACCGACCAGTAACCGAGCGCATAAAGACTTTCGAGGATGCCTGCAACGAACTGGGTGAAGACCATCCTATGGTGTCTGTCTACGATGCTTTGGTCACCAGAGCTAACGGTGAGCAGTCGCTTGCAGAATGGATGGGCAAGGATGTTGTAGCTTTCCTAAAGCTGCGTATCATTACTGAAGCTCTCAATGAAGGCTGGCACCCGAAGTTTACTGAAGACGAATATCGCTACTATCCCTGGTTCTACATCTACACAAAGGAAGAGTACGACAACTTCTCTGAGGAGGAAAAGCGTCGCTGTGTCGGTCGTGCGCTCAACGATGCGGGTGCGCATGGCGGTCTCGTCTGTTCGGATGCGAGTGACGCTTCGTCGAATTCGTATGCGTATTACGGTGTGCGTCTTGCCTTCTCAAACAGAGACTTGGCAGAGTATGCAGGCAAGCAGTTCATTGACATTTGGGCTGATTTCGTCTTCGAAATCAGCGACAACGAGAGCAAGGAAGACGATGAATAACGGAAGACTGGCGTTCTTCAATCTCGTTAAACAGATGCGACAAGCGCAAAAGGACTTCTATTCTACCAAAGGGCAGGACTGGCAATCAGTCCGTAAGCCCCTTTGGGATAAGTCCCTTGCGCTTGAAAAGCGAGTGGACGAATATATAGCACACGGAGACGCATACCTGCAACAGCATCAACCTTCTTTGTTCGATAAATAAATAAAGCAACTCACAAAGTCAAATTCTCTATCTTTGCAAACGACACCATGCACAGTATTCTGAACATAACTCGTCGCCCAGATGTCACCTTCTATCCAAATGGACGTATCGACATCACCTCACGAATAGCAAAGGTGCTCAATCTATGCGAGGGCGATGTCATTGACATTGCCGTTAATGGATGCGAGTATCAGCTATATGTAAAGCATAAGGCTAACTCCTACGTCGGCTCACACGAAGCAACTGTAAGACCTTCCAAAACTGGAAGCCGTAATTTCAGATGCTATTCCAAACGTCTCACACATGTTATGATGCGGACACAAGGCTACGGCTTTAATGACGTGCTTCGAGTACCTGCTGGCGAGTGTATGACGTTCAACAACTACGGCTGCATGGTGTCGCTTATTACGAAAATCAATCTTCAAAAATAAGTAACGTATGATAAAGGAAATAAAGTATGGAGGCTACACGGTCTCACCTTCCGACTACGACTCGCCAGATGGCGACCTCGCTTTGTCTTTCAATCTCGTTCCAAAGAATGGGGAGTTACATGGCATGCACACTCCCTCCACTATTGGCTCCCTACAAGAGGGTGAGGAGTTGATTTTCATACACACGGTTAATGACAACACTAAGTTCCTCATCATCAAGAAGGACAAATCACTATACTACGGCAAGTTGGGCGAGGCTTCTCGCACTCTAATCAAGACGTATGATGTGGACACTATCAAGTGTACTGCCACTGGCAATGTGTTGTGCGTCTATGGAGCCGACTCCTTAGACCATTTTGTCTATATGCGTGGCAAGTACCGTCCTTTCAGTACTGCCGACTATGCAGTTACTCTGCAGTTCGGTCTCGATTCGTTAATACGCACTCAATCGCAAGTGATTAACAGCGTGATCAAAGACTCTAACGGTTCATCCGTGGCTACATGGGAGAATGTTGTATCGCAAGCCTATGAGGTAGGATATGGAGGTGTATCGGTAGCATGTAATCTTTCCAAAGGTGTTGTTTACAGAATAAAAGTTGCAAGAAAGACGGCTACATCTACAATGTATTTCAATGTAACACTCTATGATGCCGATGGTAAATGGTATGCACTGGATGCAGGTATAGTCGGAAGTGATTTTGAATTCACCCCAACAATGGACGTTGTGCGAATTTACGTTTCATTTCGTGCTAACTCCCAGGATGGTCCAATCTGGAGCGGAAAACATGTAGGTACGATCATGGTTGACAAGCAGGTGAATGTTATACAGCCAAGTGGCACATATCTCTACAACGCCATCGAGAGTGCCAATAATGCGTTGCTTGGTCTTGCAAACACATTGCTTGCCAACTGTCGAGACGGTAACAGATTTGCGCTGCCGTTCTTTGTCCGTTATGGTTTCAGAATGATTACTGGAGACATTATTACGGTGTCACCGCCTATACTCATGGAACCTAACACGGAGGTTACGCCTGTTATCGAGTTGAGCGAGTTGAAGAAAGTCAACAGCGAGAGCATCTATTATAATGCGCTCGTCACGGCAAAGGCATACAGTTCCAAACTTATGTATCGTGTCAAGGATAAGGTGAAGCTGCAAAACCTTCTCGATATGGAAGACCTTGTAGACACTCTTGTTATTGCTGTGTCAGACCCTATCTATCTATACAAGGAGGGCGCATCGCTCGAAGAGTGTAGGCAGAATATCTACGTTACCAACTCGGCTCCTGCCAACAAGACCTATTCGCTCAGTGGCATCAAGAACATTGCAAGCACAGCTACAAGTTATCTCACGCTTCCTCACTTTGATAGCTATGAGGAGAAGGTGTCGGGTGTGTCTGCCTTCAAAATCATTAAGGAAATCAAGAAGGATGAAATATCCATGAATGACAACTTTGTTGATGTTCCTTTGGATGCCGAGGTACTCAAAGGCTTGTCGGGTAATACATCACTTCTGGCTGACAATACAGAAAACCTTGCCACATACAACGCTAAATATGCCATGTCTTACAACCAGCGTGAGCATTGGGTGGGTGTCATTGAGAGCGAGTTTGTTGGCTTCGACCTCGATGCCATGTGTGGCTTTGTACAGACGCAAGAGCATGACGCAAACTACAAAGTGGGCATTGAGCAGCGTGAAAGCGAAGCTCTGCAATACGCTGTAAGAGGTAAAAACATTCAGTCCTCGGCTAACAGACGTTGGTTCTTCTATACCAATTCTAAAGCCGTTGAAACTACTATTTACGAGAATGGCAAACAATACAAATACGAATTGCAGGCGCATCCCTTCCTCAAAGGTTCTTACCGATTTGGAGACCCAGTGGCAACTGGCGACGACACCGACAATGGATTGTCGCTTCCTCGCTCTGTTATTTCTACCAACAAGGACAATATGGTGTTTGTGTCGGTGCAGGGCAACCCAATAATGATTGAGCAGCGTGTGCGTGTCGGTGACGGCATATTGTATGCTGCTGCGTCTAACACTCGTCCTATCACTCGCAACCAGTTCGGACAATCGCCTCTGTACATCTTTTCGTCAGATGGTATCTGGGCAATGGAGGTGGCGAACGACGGTAGCTATTCGGTACGTCAGTCTGTTTCTCGTGATGTCTGCAACAACATCAAGAGCATTACACCAATAGACAGTGCCGTGCTCTTCACTACCGAACGTGGCATTATGATGCTTTCGGGCACCGATACTCAGTGCATATCTGAGCCTATTAACACGAACACTCCATTCAACATCTTGTCACTCGGTAATACGTTAAGAACATACCTCGCTGACAATGATTATAAGATGTTAGACATTGTGCCGTTTTCGACGTTCATTCGCAACTGCCAAATCATTTACGATTATGTAGACCAGTTGCTGATAGTCTTCAGCGAAAAGTGCGGATATGCTTATGTCTATTCTATTGAGGAGAAAAAGTGGAGTCTCATCGAATCGAAGCTGCTCTACGCTGTCAACTCTTATCCCGAAGCATGGGCGGTTGAGAAGGATAAGGAAACATTGAGCATCGTCAACTTCTCTGACGTGGCTATTGACAACACTCCAGTAAAGGGGATGCTTGTCTCTCGTCCGCTCAAACTCGAAGCTCCAGACATTTTGAAGACCGTCGACACGGTGATCCAAAGAGGTATGTTCCGAAGAGGACACATCAAGTCTATATTGTTTGGTTCTCGGGATTTGTTCAACTGGCAGTTGGTCTATTCGTCCACCGACCATTACTTGCGTGGCTTCCGTGGCTCGCCTTACAAGTATTTCCGCATAGTTCTGCTATGCGACATCTTACCCGATGAGTCGTTGTATGGTGCTTCCATACAGTTCCAGCTTCGTCTCGTCAATCAACCACGATAACATACAAAAGAGAGCAACCGTAATGGCTGCTCTCTTTTTGTATTCGTTAGAATGGGGTCTGTGTCCTTCTTACTCTTTTGGTTCTGAAGTTCACGGCTTCCTTCATCGCTTCAAGCATTTCTTGCTCTTTCTCTTTCCACCTCGGTGCCGATGGGGGATTGGTTATGCTCATCCAGTCTGCCAACACACGACACACCATGTACTCATGTATGTATCTCACAAGCAAGGTTACCGTGGTCTTGCTGTAAGCGTCGGGAACAAGCAACTGTATCTCGTAGTCCTGCGACTTGGTTTCCTCGGGCTTCTCGTTGGTAAACACCTCGTTTCCTTCGTCGGCTGGTGGCTCCTCGTCGTAGAACACTGTGGGCATGTTGTCCATTTCTGTCACTTGCTCCACATCTTGTTTTGTGTATGGGAAAAGAGCCTCTACACTCTCTGCATAGGCAAGGTCAAGCACTTTTGTCACCCTGTCAATATTGCCTGTCTCGCCAATGTCCTGCACTTGGTGACGGTCGTGTTCCGTGTTCACCTGCATAACATCGCCCTCAACGTAGGCATAGTTCTTGATGTCATACAGCAGCTCACTACGTTTGAAGAGCAGCTTCACGGTCTTGGTGCGTGCCGTCAGTCCTGTGCTGTTGTAACGGTTATCGTCCATGCCTTACGCCACAGTTGTGCGTGTCGGACGTCTGCGCTTGTTGGCGGCTTCGCGCAACTGCTCAAGGTTGGCGGCAGCAAGGGTGATGTAGTCGCCTGCGTCGTTCTTGTTCGTGATGGTGAACCAGTCGCCTATAGCACTGTTCACAAGATACTGATGCAGTGCCGAGCTGATTGTGTCGTTACCTGCACTGTTGTAGTTCGGGGGCATGTTCAGAGATATGGTGAGGTTGCTGGTGGCACTCAGCAGCTTGTTGTTGGCACTGGTGCCTGTCTCGTTGATGAACTCGCTTAGCTTGGTCTTCAAGTTAGCGAAGGCATTGCCGATGGAGCGCAATATCTGGTTTGCGTTCTCGTCGTCATCATTGGCTTGCATGTTTGCCACCTCCTCATGGTTCGTGCCATTCGTTCGGCTTCTGCCTGTAAGATAGGTCTTGTTCTGCACGTCGTAGATAAGCTCCGACATATACAGAGTGATTGCAATAGTTTTCTTTGCCATTTCTATATTGTGTTATTGGTTATACTCTCATTCAGAACAGACGGTAGCCGAAGGTTACACCCAACGTCGGCTGCACCTCGCCTTTCACATTCACGCCTGCTCCAACACCTACTACGCATCCCCATCGTCGTCGCTTCTTCTCTATGTATAGAGTCTTGGTCACGATGTCGGTGCGTCTGAATATGTTGATGCTGTCAAGGTGTGGCTCATAACCGCTTAGCCATGCCGTGTATTCGTCACCTTCATACTTCTTCTGCACAATCGGGATTATCACTGCTGCGCTGTCATTAGGAGGCTGAAACACTTTGTCGGGTGATGTGTCGTTCACAACAAGTTCCTTGTGATGCTCGTCGGCACTGCCTTCTCGCTTCTCCTTTGCAGTCGGCAACCAACGCACAATGTAATCCGTTGTTGCGCTGTCATTCGCCACTGGGGATGCAATATGCGCTGTGTCCCATTTGGTGATGGTGGTCTGCTCCTCTTCCGTCACATTGCCTACGGCATGGTCTAAGACAAATGCTCCTACAACGTAACCTAAGACAAAGCCGAAGAGCACCACTATCAACATTACAAAGAAGTCGCCTAACTTTTTCTTTTCCATAATGCTTCGTGTTTATTGTTTGATGAAGTTTAAGATGCCGTCTCGGTGAAGGGCAACAATACTTTGTTTGCCTTTCTCGCTGAGGAGAAATGACACGTCACGTTTGTTGTCCATGAAAAGGTTTTCTGTCAGAACGGCTGCACATGCGGTATGCTTCAGCACAAAGAAGTCTGCCTCCATATCCTTGTCGCCATCGCTCTTGTCGGTACGGATAGGGGTCTGCTTGCTGCTATACGACCCGTCCTTCTTGCCTTCCTCCATGATTTCGGCATAGCCACTCAGATGCTTCTCGGCTGCTTCGTACAGACGTTCTGCAAGGTTGTCGCTAACGGTCGTACCCTTACTGGTGTAGGCACACCAACCGCCTGCAAGCATCCACTTGCCTTCTCCGCCTGCTGCATTGACGTGTATCGAAACGTACAGACACTTGTCTTTGCCATACTTCTTGCAGAGATTGTTCACATAGCTGCAGCGTAGACGCAACTCCTGCTGTTGGGGAAGGGGCACAACGTCCTCTGGCATGTCTACATACACTACACAACCTCTGGCTTCCAAAGCGGTGCGCAGTCGGTTTACTATCTCTCGACTGTAACGATACTCTTCCAGCGAATTGTCGGGGCTACGTTTGCCACCAACATTCTTACCGTGTGCTGTTCCTAAGATTACTACTTTCATGATTTTTGTAATTTATGGTTTGAATAAATTTTTATGCAGTAGGGGTGTGGTTATGTCGGCAATACACGAGTGGGCTTCTTGCGGTAGTATATCTTCCGCATAACATCGTCTATGGCTCCAACAGCATCTGTGCCGTAGCTCTCGCTCTCACCTTTATTCGTGAACTTGTACCACTTCGACACTATCATTGCAACGAAGTAGGAGAACAGCGAGGTGCCGATGCTGCCGTTCAGCGACTCGTCATAGCTGTTGCTCAACTCCAGCTTTACAACGTAGTTCTTGTCAAGTTCCACGCCATGACTCACGGGCTGGTCGCTTACAGACACTAAGAAGGGTTTGAACTGCTCCGTCGCTCCGTTGCAAGCCTCAACCCAAAAGCGTTCAAGCATCATGCGGTCGTCGTCAGTAGTGAAGATGCGGTCGTAGGCTGTTGCGTCGCCTTGCATCTTCTGACCTGTGTACGAGGTGGTCTTTGCCACCTCGTCATACACGTTTGCTTTGTTTACTGTCAGTTCTATTGTCTTCATAATGCAAATTTAATGGTTGTCACACGCTCTTTACTTTTATTTATTTCTTCGATAGGTATTCGGCAATGGCTTCCGCTATCTCCTTCGGGTCGCTTCGGTGCGCTGCTATGGCTTTGGCAAGTGCGCCTACTTCCTTCATTTCCCTACTCTCCTTTGCGTCGGCTGGCTCCATGATGCTCTTTATTTCTATGGAAGCAACAAAGAGCACGGCTATCAGCGTGAACAAGGGAAACGTGTACAGAGTCCAGGAGTTGAAGATATGCAGGAACACGAAGCCTGCTATCTGAACGGCATCCAGTACCATCATGGCAAGGATGGCGTTGTAGTATCTCGATAGCTTCTGTATCGTGCGTTGCATTTTGTCGCTCCGTATGCGGTCGCATCGGGTGTGTGCCTTTCTGATACCTGCCCAGAAGTCAAGGGCTATAAAAAAGAGTGGTGTGATAAGCAGTCCCACCATAAGGAACATCACCACTATCAACTGTTCTGAAATTGTGTAGCTCATAGGTTTAACGTATTAATAGTTTTGTAACACTACCGAGGGCTGCACCTAATACGGTAAGTCCCCAGTTTATCCAGTCCCATTCTCCTCCCCAGCTCTTGTCCTTAAACTTCAGCGACGAGGCTGCAATAACACCTGCATACATACCGCAGTATGCGCTGTCCGAACACACTCCGATAGCATAGCCGCCTGCAAGGTGTCTTAAACGGTTGCTCTGTTTGAGCCATGCAAAAATCTTTTTCATAAATAATAGGTTTGGGTTTAACAATCTTCTAACAGTTTCTCGTAGTCTACGCTGTCTTTCTCTTGCCAGCCTGCTTCTAAGCACGCATTGACGTGGCACACCATGCCTTGATAGAAAGCGTCGAGTTCTTCCTCGGTGTTCAAGCTGATCACCGTTGATGAGGTCTCTCCTTCAGCAATGTTGTCGTACACTCGTATCTTGACTGGAAGGTTCTTGCTGATATAAGCGTTTGCATAGTTACGCTGATTGGCATCACTAAGCCACACTTGTTTACCTGCCCACTCGTAGCCACTGACAATCTTTGCGTCGGTCAGTCCGTTCACATGAGTTTCTATCACTTCACGCAGTTCACTGACACTTGGCTTGTGGTCAAACCTCGCACGGTAGTTGTAGCCGTTACCATTCTCCTCACCATAACCGAAGAAGAGAATGTAGCTTCTTGACGACACTCTCACTACTCCGTCCTGCCGTTCTTTCGCTCCAAAAATCTTTTCCATTGCCTTTCGTTTTTATGGGTTACTAATTGAAGGTGTAGCGCACGCCCTTGCCGAAACTCTCCATGCCTATGGTGGTACCAAAAGGCAACACCTTTCGTTCTTTAGCTGCACGAAGAAATTGCAACTGACGTTTGTCCGAAGTGAAATACTTGGCTTTCGTGCCATTGTCAAACTGGAATTGTACCAGTGTGCGGTTTCCGTTCTCTGTGGGTACATCTTCCTCAAAGTCAAGTATGACGATGTGAAGGTTTACCAGAGTGCCAAGTTTCACTCGCTCGCCAACAAACTGCTTCTTTCCGTCTTCGGGTTGATACACTAAACCGAGGTTCTTAAACTCTTCCATATCTTTTCTCTTGTCGATTATCGTCTGCATAAGGTGTCTGCAATTTCCCCATTTTGCCATGCCGTAGAAACTACCAATCAATTTGCGCCTTCTGCTCCTGCTCTTCACCTTTGCCATGTGGCGTGCAAAGCGTTGCTTGGTGCGCTTCCTTATCCTCGCCTTGTCTCCGTCATAGACGAAGCCGAGGAAGTCGATGCCTTCACTCAATGGACGGATGGCTTCACTTGGCTTTATCTCGAGTCCTAATGCCTCTGCTTCGGCATGTAGTTTCTCTCGTAGCCACCAAAGACGTTTCTTTGTCTTTGCCAAAATCAGAATGTCGTCGCAGTAACGGTAGTAAAACCTTGCTCCGTACTTCTCTTTCATCCTGTGGTCGAGTTCGCTTAGCAGCAGGTTGCCGAAACATTGTGACGAGCGAAGACCGATTGACAATCCTTTGGGCATCAGCTCTATAAAATTGTCGAGTATCGGTAACAACACTTTGTCCTTGATGTATCGTCGTATCACCTGCTTCATCAGTATCTGACAGATGCTCTCGTAGAACTTACGGAAGTCGCTTTGGAAATAATAGCAACAGTCTTCCATGTTGTGACGAATGTCGGAACGCATCTTCCTAAATAGCTTGTGCATTCCTCTGCCTTTGATACTGGCGCAACTCGTAGGGATAACAGTCGGATAGACGTAGCGTTCTACTACTCGCATCACAGCGTTGCAGCCAATGCGCTCTTCCACTGGTGGCGACTGTACCTTTCTAATCTTGTTGCCATCCTTAACCTCAAACTCCTCAAACCGAGTAATCCTAAAGCTGCCGTTTCCGATGGTTGTAGCAAGACGGTTGATTATCTCTTCTTTCTTGCTTCTGTAGTATTCCTTCGACCATTTCGATAGGTCGCAGGTCACTTCATCAAACGACGCTTCAAGATTACTTCGGTCGATGATTTCATTTATGAGGTTGCCATATCTCTTCATTGGCTTATTGATTTCTTCTCTTTCCGCAGTCGTTAAGGCTTTCACCTGCATTGCTGCATCTACTCTCCTATGATAGACTGCACCCTTGTCATGTTTCCGCTTTCCTGTCCATAAAGACAGCTTTTGCCGAGGCTCCGTCCTTTCGTCGGCAGCAATGTCCATACATGGGCGACGCTGGAGCGACGATGTTATTCACTCCAGAAGGTGTGGAGTGTTAGGGATAGTTGGCAAGACGCACACCGTTATTCGTATTCGAATTCGACGAAGCGTTATTCGCATTCGAATAGACGAGACCGCCATTCGCATTCGCATTGTTGTTCGCACGACCGACACAGCGACGTCAAGGACTTCCGCCTTTGTTTTGTTTCCACGGTTACGGTTACGTTTCGACGCTTCCGTTTCCGCTTATTCAGACGATTGGATTATTTATTTTTATTGTTTGTTACTTTATTTGATATTCACATGTGTTGCCCATTGGGCATTTCTGTTATGGTGGTCGGGTCGGCTTGACAGCCGACCTCTCCATCCTATTGCTTTTTCGTATCATCATATTCTTCCAAGTTATTTTCAATCAGTTTGTCTATCTCAGCATCGTTGCTCAATATTCCAGAGAAGGCAAGACGCACACCGTAAGCCGTAGACGAATACGACGAAGCGTAATGCGCACTCGAACAGACGAGACCGCCATTCGCAAACGCAACGCTGCTCGCACGACCGACACAGCGACCAGGTGCGCCAGAGTAGTATGTAACAGCACAGAAGCATGTAACCCACTTACTGGTATCGTTGTTTACTGAACTTGCGATTATGTCACAGAAGCGACCAAGCCTTATTCGGGCAATATTATAGCTCGATTGTGTTGGATATGGTACCACTCGCTCGGTGTCGGTATGTGGATCGTAGATGTGGGCGTTGCCATCCACGGGTCCCACTTGTGAGCGTTTGCTTGCCTTCCACTCCTTGAATGTGCTTATGTTTACACCGTAGAAGTCCATAACCTCGTAGTTGCAGGCGACTGCACCTTCAACGTTCCACACCTTGTTGGCACCGCTATGCACACCGTTTATAGTGTCCATGCCTGTTTTGTCTTTGCTTCCAGTGGTGTACTGTGAGCCACAACCGAAACCATAAACACTTTGGTCGTCACGGTTGCCACTCCAGCACAGCGAGAGTATGGCAAGTATCTTCGACTGCTCGTAGCTTATCGAGTGATAGCCCTTGCCTCGCATACGGCATAGGTTCAACATGTCTTGGTAGGTGTAGTTCATTGCGCCTACTGGAGTTGATGTTGGGTTGCCTTCATCGTCGTAGCTCCATTCTATACTGGTGGTCTGAGTACCATTTCCGCATCGTGTCTTCTTACCAGAGAGACTTCTTGCTCTTACAAGGTCGTCCACACTCATGCCATAAATACCCACCAAGTCTGCCTTGTGCTCTACCCAGCCTGGCTCTATGGCTTCAATGTCGTCGCTATCCACGGCAAACACTTCCTTTGTTTGGTCTATGCTCATTAGGCAGGTGAAGTAGAACCACTTGGCACCACTCGGAACGTCACGGAAGAGATAATCATCTTCTAAGAAGTCAAGAGGTGACATCGCTGTACCTGTAACAGACACTTGTGCCTTCTCGATAACTACATCATCGTCGCCTAAGAACACACCACCAAAAAGGGCGTTATTCAGACCGTAGTATCTGACCTGTTTCATGCCTCGCACGTCTATGCGGTACACAGCACAGCTCGCTACTGACGACATCATTTCTTCGGTAAAGGGCTGACCTACTGTTACAGAGTTGAGGGATATGCCGACACCTGCTCTGTATATGAGTCCTGCAAGTCTGCCACTGGCTTTCTCTGTCCATGATGCCACTGGCTCCTCGTCTCCATAGTTCAGCAGGATATGCTTCTCTTGCACCTTAATGTCATTGATGCCCTTGTACCAGAAGTGACAGAACCTTGCCAACGAGTCGAAGCCTTGTCCCAAGTTGTCGGTGTAGTCATAGTCCGTACCATCGTGATACTTGGTATTGTCGCTCTTTTTCAAGAGTTTCATCGTTACGGCACTGCCGTCTCTGTTTGGCGTTGCCTGCACTGGCACACAATAGCGTCGTATGATGTTGATGTAACCACTGGGGACGTACTTGTTCTTGTACTTGTAGCCTGTCTTGTTGTCCTCATTCGTAATGTTCTGAGGGTCTGGTTCGAGGTCACTCATTGTATATTGAGAGTACAGCGCATTGTGGAGTTCAAGCTCGGGGAAGTAGTTCTTGTATGTGTTGTACAGACTTTGTTCTATCATCTGTGTCAAGATGTAGCGTCCAGTCAGTCCGTCACACTTGTCTTTCAACTCGCTGCCTATGCCTCTTGCACCAGAGTCAATGAGCGACTGCAGTAGCGTTGTGTCGCTACGCACATTGCCCAATTTGCAGCTAATCTCTGCTATCCTCGCACCGCCACTGATTGCATCTTTCAGCATAGTCATGGTGTCGATTTTGTCACAACCTCGTATCTCAAACCTTGTCACGTCGCTCATGCCGCCTATCGTCAGACCGCCATTAGGATATGTCAGTAACGGTAGGTTCACAAACTGCAATGAGGTCATGGTCGAAGGAAGGTGAAGCACGCTGATAGGAGCACTCTCCGCAGGGGTGAAGGTCTTTAAGCTGCTGCCTTCGGCAAGCACTTCCTTTAGACGAGGGCAGTTCTTTGCACTCAACACGGCTATCTTCGTGTTTCGTATGTCGATACGTTTCAAGAACGGCATCGTTGGCAAGTTCAAGCCTGTCAGAAGTCCAGTGGTGTAGGCTGGGCTGTATGCTTCGCCTCCTACTATCAACTCTTCAAGCAACGTGCAATACTCCAGCGAGAAGCCGTCCGACTTCGGGGTACACTTTGAAATGTCGAGCTTTGCAAGTTTGCTGGCTCCGAAGATGTATATCATCTTACCGCTTTCTTGCGCATCGCTAACACGCATAGTATAGCTCTCGCCTGAAAGCAGGTGGCACGAGTCGGCACACATATCCGCTCTATCCTCACCAAGTCCGAAGAAGCCGTCTTGCGCTGCCGTGATGGTTATCTCTATCTTGCCCATCATACGAGCCTTGAATGGGTTTGTATAAAGGTCGCCAACTTGATACTGACCATCGCAGAACTCGAAACGCTTCCGCTGATAGTCGGGGAGGTCATCGAGTCGAAGACCATGCAGGGCGTAGAAGTACTGGTCGGATGCTTTGGAGTTCTGAACATACTTGCGCTCACCATCGAATGATGAGATAACCTTTGCCCACTTCTCCAGTCGCTTTGTTACCCAGTAGTAGTAGCAACCGCTTGCGCTGAATGGCTTGATGTTATTGTAGGTTACAGAGCGCATGGCTCCTGCTACTTGACTTAGTGTAACGGTGCTGTTTCCTTCGTCGTCAAGCCAGAAGGCTCCTGCCTTGTAGGTCTGTTGGAACAACACGCTATCCCAGCCTTGATAGAGGTGGCTCGTGCGTGCATCCATATCCCAGGGAATGGTAAGTCCGCAGTCGTTGTCACTGCCGTCTACGCAGTCTCCGTCATACCAGTGGTTCAGATACATTCTCACTCGTCCGTCGGTGTCCAAGTAGAAAGCTATCATCATGTTCTTGCTTCGTTGGTCTACGGCTGCTTTGTAGTCACTGGCTACGGTGTAGCATAGTGCGCTGTGTACGTTGGCTTCCTTATGCAGCTCCTTCTCCCACTTGGCAAGGCGGTTTGCTGTGCTGCCGCTAACGGTATCACCGTTGATGGTGATGTCTCCGTCGCTCTCGGTGAGGTGATGGTTACACTGCTGGCAGAACGACAACCATTTGTACAGACGGTAAGGCACCTTTTCGCCTGCCTCGTACTTCTCATTCAAGTCGTCGTCGTCGGGATAACGACTCTCGTAGTAGCTCATCCATATTGGTTTGCCGCTGCTCTCGTCCACACGCATCATGTCTTCGACACTGTTCACGCCCTGCATCCAGTTCAGATAGTCGTATTTCAGAAGCTCGTAGCACTCCACTGGGTTCACCACTCTACCCGTAACACTCCACTTGTTGGTCTGCTTATTGAAGGTCATGGTGCCAGTAGTCTCAATCCAACTGCCACCCTTGTACTGCATGTAGTATCCGTCGCTGGTCTTATATACTGTACCCCAGTCAAGTTCCGACACGTTGGTTGCAAGCAGCTCGGCTTTGCTATGCTCGGTCTCCGTCGGCTTATCAACGGCTCCCACTTCTTCCATCCTGCCGCTGCCGTCATTCTCAATGACGTGGTATTTCTCTCCACACCATTCACTAAGCACATAGATTGTGCCTGCAACGAGCTTTGATGTGTCGCTCAATACCTGCTGCTTCAAGTCGGAAAGGCTCTGCTCTTTCGTGGTTACAATCTCCTTGAAGTCGCCATAGTTTAGGCAGGAGGCATTGTAGCCCTTAACCTTTTGGAAACCGAAGAAGGTTGCGTCGCCCTTGTCTGCATTGAAGTTGCCTTTGGCATGGAAGTATGCTTTGGCTGGGTCGCAAGCGTCGGTATGGCTCATTTGGTGGTCGGTACGGAACAGTGCACAGGGAATACTGTCGATGCTCGTCATTATCTTGAAATCGCCCTCTGAGTATATCTGTGCAGGGGTCATGTACTTTTCGCCCATTGCTATCTGAGTGTCGTTCATCAACTCCATCATGGCTCCGTTATGAGCACCGCAGGAGTCTGAATAGTCCACCTTGATAGTGCTAATGTCGGTGTACTGACCGCCTTCTCTTACTTGGAGCTTGTTCTTCTTTGCCATCGAAGCTGCCAAGTCATACTTAGCAAGTACTTCTTCATTGCCAGGGAACATTGCGGCTATCTCTTCTCTTGTGTACATCATGCGCATACCGCCCTTGCTCTTCTTGTGCTTTCCCTTCTTGTTTTTGATAGGACGAAAAGAAGAAGTGGTACCTTGATTCGAGGTCGGGTCGGCTGTGATAATCACGTTCTGCCATGGTCTGTCGGGGAAGTAGACGTACCAGTCCAAAAGGAATGTGGTCTTCTTGTCTCCGTCAAGACTCTCCAAGTGGTCAGGATAGTTCTCCGCAACGTCGGCTGTGTCGGCATTTTTAGTTAGCACTACGACACAGAGTCCTGCATCTAAGCACTTCTGCATACTCGGCATGTCCTTTGTCAAGCCTTCGGCTTTCTGGCTCACAAGCACGTCGTTCTTCTCATACTCGCTGATCATCGCCTCGGTGTCAGTCAAGCCTACAAGGTAGTTGTCAAACGCCTGCTTGAACGTATAGTAGGTGTTCCACATCTTCAAGCTGTACAGATAGATGTCGGCATCCGTGCCGTCCCATTCAAGAGCTGCTTCCGATACAGCAAACTGTCCTGCAACGTAAGGCACGGCTCCTGCCTCGTCTCCGTCTTTGAACACTTTTATCATTCCGATACCACCGAAGGGGGCTATGCTGGTCGGCTCCACAACGATGTCGAAACGATGTATGGCATTTACAGAGTATGGTACGGTGCATGATGTCTTACCGTCCATGGTGTCACCATTGGTATATACCACCAGTTTCTCGCCAGTTAGCACAAAGCCCATCTTCTCGCCTGCACATTTCATGAGCACTGTATTACGGTTGGCTACGTTCTTCACTTGGGTGGTGAAGGTCAGAGCACTACCGTTGGTCTCGATTGCGCTGTTGGAGTATGGCTTGATGTTACTTGTTGCGGTCACGTCCTCGGCAATACGCAATGCCATACGTCCTTTGTCTGCATCGGTGCCGTAGTCGCTGGTACCGTAGCTGTCCTTTACAAAACCGTTGCTGGAATAGTTGGAACCATGCACGAATATCTCTACCTCGTCACCGTCTGAGGTAGTGGCGACAATGCGCTTGTTGGTGTCGGTGTTGCTTCTGCCTGCCATGTCTATGCCAAACAGTGCGCCCTCGGTCTCGGCTATATCCACAAGGCTGCCTTCAATGGTGTTAACGCAGTCTTCTGGCTGAACAGAACTGCCACACTTGGCACGCACTTTCAGCTCGTCGCCTTGATTGTAGGTCGTCAGTCGCTTGCTGATGGTGTATGTCTGGTTGCGGTTCATGGCTTTAGAGCCAATGGTCTCCTTAGTGTGCTGCGTAGCGTTCTCCAGTTCTATCTCAACCGTCGGAACTGACAAGTTACGCTGATAGCAGGCTACATCAATGTCTATGCTTTCAAGAAGTTTCTTCTTGCCGTTGCTGCCGTCACTCCAGCGTGCAAGCACGATAGGGGCGTTGTAGTCGCTCAACGTGTCGTCTTGCTGTATAACCATTACTGAGGTGTGAAGCACGTTGCCTTTTACGCCACTCGACACGTCTTCACCTTGTATGCGTATTGCATAGGCTCCGTGTGATAATCCAGCAGGATTTATAAGCACACCATGCGAATAGGTGTCGCTGACGGTGATACTCTGCAGCAGTTTCCATTCACCATCACGATACATCTCCACTTTAGTGAGAATACCCTTGTCGCTTGAGTTGTTCGGGAACTTGAACATAGGGATATTCTTGGCATTGCCATTCACTTCAAGAGAGGTGTCCTTAGTGTAGTTAAGGTTCTGAACGCTGACGCACGTCACATCGACTGCTATCAAACTCAAATTCTTTGTGGCTGTGTTACCGCTATCATCGGTTATCACGGCTTGCAAAGGTATCTCGCCTGCACTTGTGCCAAGACTGCTAAGGTCGAAGCTGAAAGAGAAGTCTTCGTTGCTTGCGCTCGATGCCTTCTTGGGTTCAAAGGTGGCGACAGTCTTCTTGGTGGTACGGTTGACGAACGCAACCTTCATGATGCTGTTATAGTTCTCCATGCTGCCCACCTTAGTCACACTCATAATGGACGCTTCGGCTATGAACGTTCCGCCTGCCTTTTTGTACAATGGGTTTTCTTTCCACTGCACGGCAATGATGGTTCCACTACCGCCACCACTTCCAGTGCCTACGGCAAACTGCTGCTCGTCGCCAATGGTGTCACCTGCCGAGTTCACCATTGCGACCTTTATAACGCCTTCGGTTTCTGTGTCTACCTTCAAGTTCGTGGGGATGAGGTTATAGCCGCCACCAGTGGACAGGGCATCCTCACCGCCTTTCTCTAAGGTGTCTTTGGCTGTCAGCTTACCGCCACCGCCAAAGTCTTTCCATAGACTTACTTCTTTGAAGTCGCTTATCTCGCCCTGGAACTGCTTTGTCTCCATTTCGTTCTCACCAGTCTTGTAGCTTATCACAAGTCCTCGCTTGGCATAGTTCACGCCTGTCTTCTGCTGATAGGCGATAAGCGCATCTACTGCGCTGCCTAATGTATAGGATCCGCCAGTAGGCGTGCCGCAAAGCTCGTCTATGACAAGGTGGGTCTCGCTTCCTGCTGCGAGCGAGCCGAAGTCTTTCCAGTTATCTGTGTCAAACCAGTTGTTCTCGGTTACTGTCTTTCCAACATATTGGTAGGTCTTCCAAATGCCTGCGCTCAACTCGAAGGAAACGATAAGACCGCTAACGGCTTTCTCCTCTTTCCATGCTGCATGTACGGCACTCATGCTCTCGTTGTCGCTGTCACACAATACATAGTAACCACTGATTGGCACCTCGGTGGTAGCGTTGAAGATACTTGCTGGAGTGTTCTTTGGGGCAATGGCTACCATGTCGTCACCCTTCCAAATGTAAGGGAGGCAGTTTGTAAGGTCAAGGTATAATTTTCTCCAGTCTGCTTGGGTTTTCATCCAAGATACTTTATACTGACCTCCGACTCTATAGCTTTCTCCTCTGAAGAGTTCCTTTGTGTTCGGTGCATACCAATAAGCTCCTTCTGTTGCAATTGGAGTTACAACAAGCTGACCACTTTCACTTGAGGAGGTTCTGTTGTTCATCCAATAGTTTACTGGAATTATCTCGTCAAACGCATCGGGGATTATTGCCGAGTCCAACTTGCCGTCGCTGCCTATCTCCGCAACGTCTTTTGCCTGCAACTCCTTTATCTTTTCTGAAAGCTCGTTGAAGCGTTCGGCTGTGATGCCAAGACTTACAAGGTTGGTGCCGTCATATCGGTAGATGTCGCCTGTCAGAGTATTGTGAAAGATGCTGTACTGGGTCGGGGTTACAAAATCATCCGTGTAGTCATTTTGATTAGTCCAACTATCATAAAAATTTGGGAGCGTCAACTCACCGTCACTTGGCTCTAAGACACAAGCAAGAAACTTCTTATGCACAGTGTCCCACACGATATTGTTCCATTGAGATGTTCCTGCCTTTATGATTTCTACATTTGAGACAAAGCCAGCAAATGGGGCGAACTTCAACTTCTTACCAACGCTTGTTGCAATAAGAGTTCTCAGACTGCTGTCTATTTTAGCTATCTCGGTTTTTCTGTTTGTATTCTCCTGCTGCAAGGTTGTGACATTGCTCTCGATTGTGCTGATCCTGCTCCAGTCGAGGCTATCTATACCGCCTGTCTGTCCAGTGTCTTTCCATACGCCTTCTTCGGCACACAGATATACGGTCGCTGGGATGGTATTGCCAACGGTTGCCCACATGCCCACTTCGGGATTGGGGTACTTAGCTTGAAGAGCTGAAAGACTTTCAAACAAACCACAGTTGGGTTGCTTGACAGCTTTCGCACGCAACACTCCGCCTACTATCAAGTCGTTGTTTACGGAAAGGTCGCCCTCAACGGTCTCCAGCTTGCGAGCCGTAGAACTGGTAACGGTGTTTGCGTTCTCCCATATCTGGTCGTACTTGTTCCAGCGATGCTTAACACCGCCTATGGTAAGGAAATCGCCTTCCTTACCGCCTTCGGGATATTTCGCCCACACAGCGTCAATGGAGCTGAATGAGCCTAAGTTATTGATGTCGTTCATTTCATCAGTTCATTTGCTATGTTAGACATGCTTGCTGCTAAATCGGTTTGCCCTGTGCTTAATGCTACAAGGTATGCCGTGTAATACACAATGGCTCGGTGGAGTTTCTCGCACAAATCTATACCGCCTTTCACTATGCGTGGAAGGGGTATGTATCGGGCACGTTTCAAAAACACTTTTGAACCGCCAGTGCAGGAATAGAACTCCAACACTTGACCTATTGGTTGGGTCGTAATGGCGACAATGGGTTTCTGAGGACAACCACGAATGCCTGGGTAGCGGCTTTGTTGCTGCGCATACAAAGGGTCGTCTTCGCTAATGGCTACTGTCACGGCTCGGCTCCAGTCGCTCATCTGAAAAGTAACGAGGCGCATGAAGTCGTCGGGCAATGCTATGAAGCCCATGCCATAACCCACACGGCTCTTCCAACCGATACTCTCACCAAACGCCTTGCCTCCGTCCAATAGGTACGAAGGAGCTTGGTTCTCTACGATGCGTGCTGCATCGACTATCTTGCTCTCGATGATTTCCTCCAAAGAAAGTGTGTCGATGTCGCCACTTGCCAACAACTGGCTACTGGTCATGTTCTGGTCGAGCGCAATGCGGATTTCACGCTTCAACTCACTAACCTCGTATCTCATGTTCGTTTTCTTAGGGATGAATAAAAAGGGGCGGCTACTGTTGCAATGCGGCAGGTTTCATGTGCCGTGCTGACAGTAATAGTACCGCCCCTCGTTACTATTAACTACTACTCGATGCCACGGAACACGATGTTGTGCTCTTCTGCAGCACGATACACACTTACATTACTACGAAGGCTGCTTCGGGCAATGCCAAAATTCTCACCGAGATAGTCACGAGCATCGTCAAGGTCTGTAACGTCGATGATTGCCTTGCCGTCGGCTGTTACGGTTGCCTTGCTGTCTTCTACTGTTTCTGCTTCCGTATCATCAGTAGACTCCTCATCGTCGGCTGGCTCCGTCTCTTCATCGTTGATGGGGTCGCTCATAGGCTCCTCATCGTCGGCTGACGCTGCTGCTGGTGTCTTTGATGTGCCGTCAGCATCGAGAGCTGTTCCTGCAATGGCACTCGCTGTTGCTGCCTGCCCACCTAAATGGTTTCCTTCATTGGCGTGCTGACCACGGACAAACTCTTTGAACTTGCCTGTTCCCTCTATCTCTCGAAGGAGGAATATCTTGCCACTCTTGAACTCCTTGCTGTTCTCAATGATTGCCTGTGTCATAGGGTTTTGAGTTGTGAACTCGGCAGGTGTCACGCCATAGCCTGTAAGACTGCCTCCGCTGAAATGTACTTTCACCGTAGCCTTACCACATTCAATGAGTGCAACCCATTCCATGTAGCCACTAACTCCATACGTTTTTCTTTTTGCGTTCATACTTTATTCTATTTTTTGAATGTGCGATACCAACAAAAAAGGGGCGGACGGTGTGACCCATCCGTCCCAGTGTTGTTTAACTTTTCACTGCAATAAGCTCGACTACTCTTCAGTAGCCATAACCTCACCGTGGAACTCGCTCCATGCGCTACCGTCATACTTCCACATCTGACCGTTCTGCGCCTTAGCGTTGATGCCTGGGCAGTCGCAAATCAGATAATATACAGTGCCTGCAACAAGGTCGCCCTCGGTTGGTGCGGTCTCGGCATCCCACATAACGAAGGCTGTTGCGCCCTCGGTTGCTGCGTCGCCTTCACCGTCAATCCAGATGTGGCAGCTACCCTTCAGTGCAAGAGCATCCCAAACGAGTACACCAGTACGTGTTGCCTCCTCACCGTCTACACGGTCGGTGAAGCTGTGCTCGGTTGTACGCTGATAGTGTACCAGACGATCCTCGCCAATCAATGCACCGCTGTTACTCCAGCCAAGACGGTCAAGGGTAGGCTCACGCTTAATCTCAATGTCACCAAACACGGTGTGGATATTGGTAATCTCCCAACCAAGTTTGTTGGTCTTTACCGTGATGTTTACCTCGGGATGCTTAGAGAAGTCGATGCACTGGATTTCCTCAAGCAGGTTCTTGCCTGCAAGGAGAAGGGCGGTCTTAGGAACGTCCTCGCCAGTGAAGAACATCTTGGCAAGAGCGATGAACTTCTCGTATGTCCACTTGCCCTTATGCTGCAACTCACGCTTGAACTGCCAACGCACGCCCTCGGTGAAGTAGATATACTGCATACCCAACTTCGGAACGTTCACCTTGAACTTGCCCTTGCGACCTGCCCAAAGGGTACGGTTACCACGAACCTTGAAGTTCGCAATAGCTTGCTCGGCAATCAATGCCTTAGTGAATGGGATGCGCTTCTTCTGAGAGTCGAAGTAGTCAGATACAATCTGGTTCATGCCTCGCTTCTGGAGATATACTCGACTGGGCTGAGGAACAATGAGGTCGGGGTCTACTTCTTTCTGTGTCTCATAGAGAGCGTTAGAAAGGATGGTACATACGGTGCCTGCTGGGATTTCGGGTATCTTACAATACTCGTCAGTGGACTGTGCCTTTGTACCGTTCACGGCACGCACAATGGGGTTGCCGCTGGCTTGGTCGTGACCGACTACGAACAACTGCAGAGGCTTGCCTACGGTCTTTGTCTTACCGTCTTCTGCATAGCCGTCTACGCCTTCAACAAGCAAGGTGCCGTATGGGCGTGGAATGTTCTGGTCTTCTGCACTGAGCTGAAGGATACCAGTGTTGCCAGTGGTGGCTTCAAGTTTTGCACTTGTGGTTACAGAGCTGCGTGGCTCGTCAATCATAAAGTGGTCTACCTCGGGAGAGTCAATCTTGACTTTCTTTGCTTTGAGCATGAGGTTCATAAGAGGGGTGTCGTCCGAATTGAACTTAAAAAGTTCATCGTCGATGTCTACCTCTACAAAGTTACCGCCATCAATACCGCCTGTTGCTTCGGCTGCACTCGATACGGTTGCAGGTGCGCCACCTGCCTGGGTCTGCAAACCTGCCGTGCCAGTACCTACGGCTACGGTGCCTGTTGCTACGCTTACTTCTTCTGCCATAGTTTTTAACAATTTTAATGGATTTGAATTATAATTACTTACTCGCTTTACTACTTGGCTTCCTCTGCAAGACCGAAGATGCCACGGTTTGAACGCTTGGTAGTTGCGCCACTTCCCTTGCCACTGTTGAGGTTAGGAATGCCGTCACCCTTTTGTCGCTTGCGCAACTTCTCCTCAATCTTGGTGTTCTTGCCTCTCACTTCGCCTTCGTGATTAGCCTCTTCAACAGCCGTGTCGTAGTTCAGTGCCTTCATTGCCATACTAATGGTCTCGGCTGTGAACTTGCCCATGACAGCATCACGAGTAATGCCAATGAGAAACTCCATTGCTCCGTCTACCTGCTCGTCGCTGAGTCCGTTCTTCTGCTGATAGTCGGAAATTACCTTCAAGCTCTCTTCGAGGTTCTTTAGGTAGATGCCGTCAAGTTCCTTCTCTTTGGCGACACGTTCAACAAACTCTTTGTTGGCGTCGGCAATCTCCTCTTGGCGGTCGGGGTCGTTGATCGCATCGGCAATGTCAGTACCAAACTGGCGGACGAGTTCTACGGCTGGGTCTTTGCCGTCCTTCCAGTTCATGAGGAATTTAGCACTACGAGGGTCGCTGCTGAACATATCACTGAACTTGCCCTCACGCTCCTTGTACCCCGACAACTGCTTGTCGTAATCATCGTAATCATCGTTGATTTGACCGAAGAATACTTCGTCGTCGTCGAAGTCACGGTCGGGGTACTTGCCTTTCATGCGCTCCTTGAATTGGTCACGCTTGCTTTTAACTTGGCTATTTTCAACCTTTTCCATATTTGCTTTGATTTTTCGATGATTATTGATGCAAAAATAACATGGTTTAGGCATTCATTACTTTTATTTATTTCAGCACAAAACATTAACTTTGTCAATACTCTTGAACTGTCAAGTGGCTGCAATAACAATCTGAAACAACTTACTTTACCGCATCGGTGGAAACTTAATAATGAAACATAAAGGAAGCAAATTTGAGTATGAAGAGGAACGTGATAAAGACCTCATGCGCGCATATCGTGAACAAATTGCGATATGCGACACTATCGTGCTTTCTGAAATTTTCACTAAGGTGGTACTCATGCCTGCATCAAGATTTTGGGTTAGCGAGGAAAGGGCGTGCATCGTCATTGGAAAGATGATGCGTGGCGACTCGTTGCATAAGATGAGACCTACAACAAGGGAAATGTACCTTGAAATTTACAGAAGGGTTTGCAGCATAAAAAAGGATCAACCTAACAAACCGCTTTCGGAAATAGTCTTACAAGTGGTTGGTCAGCCTGCTCCACAATTCTATCTTACACCAGACTCGGCTCGGGTTATTGTCACTAAGATTAAGCGTCGGTTCTACGAGAAGAACAAGAAACGATTGAGACACATGTTCAACAGCATATAAACGGCAGGAGGTGTTTACACTTCTGCCGTTTATATTGTTGCTGCACTTATGGCTCGCTTGCGCTTCACTGCCATTCGCTTCACTCTTGGAACAATGGTCGGAACCTCCATTTCGTAGAAACTGATATGCAAACCAATGGCTCGTGTCATTAGCAGGTCGTCATGCTTGCCAGTGATGGCACCAAAGGCTCCGTTCTTTTTCTTCTCGTAGCATAGATACTCGTCAAGACAGCGTGAGTCTCGTTCCACATATAACTGCTCACGGATAACCTTAACAAGCGTACTGATGATTTTCGGCTTTGTAGCAACGTTGGTATGGAAGCCATATTTCTTTGGCTCGCCTTCTTGTATCTCTTCGTCGCTCTGCTTACGGGCATAGAGGTTACTATATACGTCCTTTATTTGGTTGAGGATATAGCCAGACATATCACCGTCCACCTGTCGCTCTTTGTCGTGGGTTTCGAGTGTGTTACTCTCTATCACAAGCAGGGCGTTGTCATAGAAGGCTGCTATCTGTGCTGCCTTCCACGCCAACATATCCATGTCTATGTGTCCGTACCATTGTGCTACTACTACTGGCTTGCCGCCTTCAATTTGGTTAAGACGGTCAAACACTACGATTACACTCCAGTCCGCTTTCTTGCCTCTACCGCCAATATCCACAACAACAAGATAGCGGTCGGTGACTTCTTCTTTATCATCAACATCGGGCTTTGACCATACCCACAACAAGCCTTGCTTGTCTTCTTTGAAGCGGAGGTTGCTAAGTGCGTCCTCGCCTTCGTCGCCATCGGCATACACGTCGCCAACATACTTTGGTGCCTTGCAGCACTTCTTGAACTTCTCAACATTGTATTTGTCGAACACTCTTGCTCCACTATGAACAAAGGCTTCTACATCATCACTGGGGTACTCACTCGCCATGTCGCCATGATCTGTGTACTTGCTACGCTCCAATATGTACCAGTTGATTGCTTCGAGGGTTGCACCCTGCTCCCATAACCACCATAGGTATTTGCCGCTTTCCTCACGGTCACTGGCTGCATTGGCATTGTTGCGGTTCTCCCATAACTTGGTGGCAAAAGCATTGATGTCGTCAATGGGAGCCGAATACTGCTCAATCTCAAACCAGGAGATAAACAGAGCTTCGAACTGTGACTTCTTATTCTTGGCTGCATCATACTCTCGTTGGAAGAAGTTGCCTGTACCGTTAGCTGTCGATTCGTACACAATCATTGTGTAGGGCTTCAGCAAAATACCAGAGCAAGCGGAACGCACAATCTGCTCGGGGGTCTTACCGTCTGTCGTTACCCATAGACCAACCTCGGTACAATGCACAAGGTTGTAGTCGCCACCTCGGGCAGAGTTCGGTTTCTCGGCTGTGCCTACCTTTATTTTGCAGTTCCTTTGAGGAATACGGTGTATGTTGCCACTCTGTCCTACACCTACTATCTTTGGCTCTGTCTCATTGTAGGCTTCGCCCATCTCATAGAGCATACTTACAGGATACTCCTTGATGAGCTTGTCGAACATGTCCTTCACCTCGGTAGAGGCATCTTTCACATGACCGACAATAAGGCTGTTCAAACCTACCTTATGTACGAGCTGCAACCACGCCATGTATATCTGTGTGGCGGTACTGCCTCCCCACTGACGTGCTTTCAGAAGGATTAGACGGATTGGTTTGCCCTGCAATCTGCGACGCTCAAAGCGCATTATCAACTTGCGTTGCGGTCGGTTCAAACGAAAATGTACGTCCTCACCACCTCCTTTTTGTTTGATGAAAACGTACATTGCAGCCCAAAATGCGAAGTCGTGCTTCGCTCGAAGCCGAACAAATTGCTCTATTACCTTTTCCTTGTCTTCCTCGGAATACTCCACATTCATGTAGTCCTCCAAGAATTTACGGATGCTTCCTGCCTCTAAGAGCTGCTGCACAAGTGGCACCTTTAGCATCGACAAAGGAACGTACTGAACAGGGAAGGGGAAATCTTCTATCTCTATTTTCTTCCTTTCGCCTATGCTGCCTTCGCCAGTGATAGGGTTGAACTTGGAACGTATCTCGGCATTGCGCATACGGTTCAACGCTATTAGCTTGGCTACGTTTTCAGACACGACAAGGGCGGCTGCATTGCGAACGGATGCAGCCTCTCCTCTTGTCTTTGTGTCCTTTGCTATCATAGATATGGAAGATTGATAGTTCATTTATTATGCAGCATGACGCAACATGCCCCATGCCTTGTTTACGGCATCCATGTTTGCACCCTGCTGTGCTTGTTTCATAATCTCTGGTGACAATGCCTCTGGGGTCTGACCATTCTCCAACTGCTCCTGCTGACTGTTGAGGCTCTGCAACAACTCGTCGGCAAATGGGAAGTCGCCATGTTCAAGCAACTGCTGCAAGCTGATTTGGTTGCTGCGCCAAATCTCCATAAGGAAGTCGTTTGCCATCATGCGGTAGGCAGGTGTGCTGGTGCTCTCGACGATTGACAAGTCAAACTCGATGTCTCTAATCTTCTTCGGGTCGTACTCTATCTGTGTGCCACTTCTGCCAGATATATTGAACACACGCTTCGAGTCATAATACTGCTGTATGTTCTTAACGTCCTTATAGGCTGCGTCAATAACAAACTGGCTGAACGAATCTAAGAGGTCAAGCAACGAGGTGGTGGCGTTCTGTGTCTGCTGAGAGTACAGCGAAGCACTCATGCCACTCATGCCTGGTTTGCCCTGCAAAGCTCCGTTCACTCCGCTTATCTCCTCGAAGAATTTTAGTTGCAGGTTTAGCAATTCGGTGATGCCGATATTCGTTGAGTTGTTGGCTATCTGCTGCGGAATAGCTTTTGAACCCTTTTTAAGAGCAATAACACCGTTGAAGCGGCTCCACTCATCAGCAATATCGTTGATGTCCATACCTTTAGGAAGACAATCTTCTGGGAACAGCAACACGCCCTTAGCACTCGCACGCATAATCCAGTCGTATAGAGTGATGAGGCGGTTGGTGTAACGCTGTTGGTCAATGACATCGCTCACAAAACTATGTATCTCTCCGTCGATATATGGGTACGCCTTGAAGATGTAAGGGTGGCTCTTGTGCTCGTATGGAGTTTCACCTTCCCTAAGTATCTCGCCTGTCGGGGTCAAGTGGTAGTAGTACCAGTAATCGTCCATAAACCACTTGGCTTTGATAAGCGGAATGTCGTCAATGTTCATGCCTTGCTCAAGTCCACGTCTCATACGGTCGTTATTGACAACTTCCACCATATCGTGATAGTCCTCAACGTCAATCTTATATACGTCGCCATTGTTTGGATCGTGACAACTGTAACGTGGCTTGCTCTCTTTACGCCATACCTCGATTACACGACATCGTGTGTTGTCGCTGCAAACAAAGAAGTCGAGGTTCTTTATTGAGCTGTAACCGAAGTTCTGCATATACGACTGAAACAAATGGCGGTCATGGCACCATGAGTATATGTTTTTAAGTCGCTCAACGTCGGCTGGGCTTTCTGCATATTTCTGTAGAAGCGTCTCATAACTCATATCATGCACCTCACCGATGAAGTTGCAGTCCCAACCTCGGAAATCACGCATGTTTGAGTCTATGAAGAAGTTGTTGGGCTGAACATAGTCTGTCCAACAGTCCAACTTGTCATTACGCCAACCAAACCATTTACGATGAACGGCAAGACCGCTTATAAGATACTCCTCCATTGTACGAGCATACACGTCCGACATGCGGTTCAACTGCATGTTGCACTGGAGTATTGTACTCATTGTCTCGCCAAGTTTCTGCTCGTCACGGTCACGAGCTGTACATATTGGCTCCTTCGCTTGCTGACGATATACACCAAGCACGGTATTGACAAGTCTGCGGATGAGGTTATTCTTCAATGGGACGTTTCCCTGCTGCTTGATATACTCTTCCTCGGTCATCCATTCTCCGTCAACCTTGATGCGGTCTTTCCATTGGTCGCCATAACAGTAACGCTTGTTGCGCTCTCTGTCCTTGCGGAAGAGGTACATGTTATTCCAGTACATCTGCGCCTCCGCAAGTATCTCAAAGGCTCTACCGCTATTGTGAGCCTTTGAGTATGCCACCGTATCAAGTGTCGGGTTTTTCGCTCGGATACGGCTCATAGGTAAAAGTCTTTCCGTCATAACTATTTGTTTTATGAGTGTGTGAACATTGGTGTGCAAATATACAACACCAATGTCACACACGCTTTTTATTTATTTACGCTTACTTCTTTCTCGCATCGTCAAAGGCTCGGATGCGCATTACCATTTCTTGCTTCAGAGTGTTTATTTCCGCTTCGAGTTCCTTACGCTCTTGGTCGTCTGTGGTCTCTTTAAGTTCATCGCTGAGTTCCTTCACATCGTAGTAATACTCGTCCACAATCTCGTAACGTCCGTATTCGGGTGAGTTATACATGAAGTCAAGTTTCTCGGCTGCACCAATGATACCTTCTGAGTCTTGGTTCTCGTAGTGGTCTACAAGTCGCTTGGTCTCACGATACTCTCCGCAATACTTCCAGTACTCGGCATTATATCGCTTGGCTGCGGCATTCTCGTCGCCACTCTTGATAACACGGCTTGCCAAGAGGATGTTGCTCCAGTCGAAATCTTGTTTTCCTGCAACCATCTCGCCTGCCTTAACCATCTTGTTGGCGGTGGTGGATATTCCACCGAAGACTCCTTCAAATAAGTGTTCCAACTTTGAAGGGTTCCAGTTTGCCCAACCTCGTTTCACATCGTCACCTCCAGTCACCTCGTTGCACCACTTTGAGAAATCAACAACCAACTGATTGGTACGCTTACTTGCCTTTGTCCATTCGGGATCTTCCTCGTTGTAAGGAGTCTTGCGGTAGATTGGCATTCCCTTCCAGTCTTTGTTGTTGGCGTTTTCAACAAATGGCTTGACGTATGAAGGTGAAACGGTTGACCAACTCATATCACCATCGCTCTCCATAAGGTCGAGAGGTAGCATTGAAGACATTGAGCCTGCTATTTCTTTGGCTATCTCCTTGCCACTCATGCGCTCCTTGCCACTGGCTAAGCTGCTGAATAGCTCTCCAAGTCCGTAGATGGCTCGTTGCTCGATGCCAAGAGGAATACTGCAGAAGCTCTTTGTGCCTGGTATCTTGAAGCAGATGTTGCTACGACGAACATACGAGGGTAGGTTCCAGTAATCATCATCGTCACCACCACCAATACCTGCAAGCATGGCACCAAGAAGGAACAAACCTGCATCCATTGCAAGGGCTTTGGCGGTATGGTGCTTGTGAAGACTTGCAAAGTTGGTCGTACCCTGTACGGCTGCGTTCCAGAATACATAGAAGCTGCGTCCTATTCCGCTTGTGAAGGCTCCAAAATTGCCGAACTTTGTATGACCAGTCTTGCCCAAGAACGTACTGCCTGCGCCCTTCTTGTTGAAGTTCACACTAACTTCTTTTGCATCCCATACGCTACGCTCTACACTGCGTCCCATTTGGCGACTGGTAAGATAGGCAGCAAAACGAGCACAGTTCTCTACGCTGCGGTTGATGTCGTCCAGCTTGTCACCAAGATATTTCCATGCTGCTTCGGCAGGGATGCTTGCATCCTTCATGCGCACATACTTCTTGATGAGCTTCTTCTGCTTCTCGATGTCCTTCACTACGGTGTAGCCTGTCTCACCGCCATTCATCATGAACTGGTGGAAGGCTCGCTCCATTTCGTTGTTCATGTCAAGTGTTCCGCTGTTGTGCTTCTGCAATAGCTTATAGAGCATAGCAGGATTGCACTTCAAGAAGTTCTTGTTGAACTTGATGGCGTAGTTCGGTGTCTCTCTTACCCACATGGTGCTGTTGGCATACATCGCATCACGAAGGAAGTTACTCAACACGAACTCGGGGTTGCGAGTCGTATAGAAGGCTGACATCTGACGGTTCACATATTCGCCCATCTTCAAGATTGCACCAACGGCACCTGTGTTCTCGTTGTCGGGATTGGTAAGTCCGTTGAGGGCTTGCGCCACTCTCGGACTACCATTGATGGTTAAGATATAATCCTCTCCTCCCATTTTCACATGAACTTGGTGTTCGTTGAGGTTCTTGCCAAGTGCAATGTAAGGTATGTTGGCTGCATCCTTGCCTCGCTTGTAATGGTCGGGGTCTGCCTCTGCAAGCTGGCGCATATGCTCCTCGAAGGCTTCGGTCTTTGCAGGTACATCGTCTGCACTATCGTTCTCGTCGATGTTGGCGGTTACGGCTTCCCATTGGTCTTGCACATCATCGTAGCGGAGCCACATCTTGTTTATGCTGACGGCATCGCTCGGATGGTTCATGGCAAACTTCAAGAACTTCTGCTTCATCATGTTGCGATTGCCCTGCACAATGGCACAGTCTGCCATGTTTGCAATGGTCGCTATTGGGTCGTCAGCTATGCTCTTACGTCCTTCTGCCTTTTTCAATGGACTGCTGAAACCACTCTTCTCATGTGTCAGATAGCTATACACCTCGTCACTGGTGGTAGCGTCGAAGCCTCGCAACGGTATGTAGTATTCGTACATGCTGTTGATTTCATCGAAGCCTGCCTTACTTAGCAAGCCTGCCTTGTAGGTCTTCTCCAATGTAGCTTTGGTGCAGGCGTTTACTCTTCCCCAGAGTTGGTCTACATCGTGTTCGCCTTCAAAGGTGAGGACAAACTGCTTGGCTAACGACTCGGCTGTTGCAAGGTCGTCTTCGCCCATGAGTCCAGTGATACCGCCATAGTCACGTTCACGGTTCTCCTTATACAGCTCGTCTACTCGGTCTTGCATACGCTGCTTCACATCATCAAGGGCATCGAGTGCGTCTTGGTCAAGTGGGTCGTTCTGTACGGCTCGCTCGGCTGCTCGCAAGTCCTTGCCTAACTCGTCCATTGCTGTCTGCTCTGCAGCTCGTCGTGCCATGACCTCGTTACGTTCCAATCCGTGCTTTGCCATCATGTACCGAGTAACCTCATCACGGCTACTGTTCTCCTTTGCAAGGTTGTGTATCTCTTCAAGCATAGGGTTAAACAGCAACTTGCCGTAGATGTCCTGCTCGGCATGGTTCTTTGAACTTAGGGCGTTCTCTGCCATGTAAGCGTTCTCGAAATCCTTAACCTTCTCACCAGTGGCTTCTGCAATGTGCTCCATCAGTCTGCGCAATGACAACATACTATCCTGCACGGCTTCACGGAACTGATACATACCGCTTTGTATAGTACGCTCGTAGCGGTCTCGCACAATGGCTCGGTCTCGCTCGTCCATTACATCACCGTCACGATACATATAGCTGTCACCATCGGCTACCGAAGCAGCGGAATTATCAGTCTCTGCGAAGTTTCCAACCTTCAAGTCCATCTGCTTGCTTATGTCTTCTGCTTCGCCAAGAATACTACGATACTTGCCTGGCTCCTTCAAGTTTTCATAGCTGCGCCACAAAACATAGCGAAGGTCGGCATCAGTAAGGGTTCTGTTAAGAACGAGTCCTGCCTTTCTAAGCATATCGAGGAAGAGGAACTTTATCTTGCCCCACCAACTCTGATATTCGGCACGGTCAAAGTTCGTGTCTTCTGCCATGCCCGCAAGATACTCCTCGGTTGCAACCTTGAAGTCCCAGTCGTTCTTGGCAGCAAGTCTGTTGATTGCTTCTCGTATCTCCTTGCTGGCGTTGTTATAGACATTCTCCAAGAATGTGTCAAAGTCCTCACCAAACAACTTCACGGAGTCCGTGGTGTGCTACACCCTCATGCAGGATGGTGCGCATAACGTCCTGTCCGCTTGTATGGTTAGGAAGGATGATTACTATCTTGCCTGTCTTCGTGTCATACCAACCTTTAGCTCGGGCACGTCTGCCAGTAAGTCCCTCGGTGTCGGTCTTCACCTCCACATTCAAGCCAAGTTTTTTTGCCACATCACTCACACTTTCCACGGCTCTGCGTGTCTCACGTTCTATGAAGGCGGCTTTTGCTTGCTCTTTTTTGGTAGGCTTATCGTTTCTACGACGTGGTTTCCTGGTCTCGGCAAGTACACTGCGCCACGGACTAACCTCTATACTGTTGCCGTCACCTGTAAAGGTGGCGACATAGCTCTCATATTTGGTACGGAAAGCATCTAAAAGTCTGTCCTTGTTGGCAAAGATAGCGTTCAGTCCTTCTACCGTATAACCTCCATTTCTCCAGTCCAATTCGATAGGAAGAACTTGTCCGTCTTCAAAGGCGGTCTGCTCTCGCTGACGTTCGTCCTTCTTCTGCTGTTCATAGAGACTCTTGTAGTAACTTGCGTCCTGCTTGTTCTCTTTGATTGCTTTCAGAAGGTTCTTGTCGGTGAAGTCGAGGTCTCTACGAACATAACCAGGCATTGACATGGCTACCGAACTTTCGTCATGAGCTGGCTCCAGTTCGTTGTAGTCGAAGGTCTCTGCCTTACGCTGCAAGCCTGCCTCGGCAAGTCCCAACTCTTTCAGACGTTCTGCTGTCATTGGCTCACCACTCTTTCTGTCGTACCAGTCACCACCTGCTTCTTGGTTGAGTTTCTTCGCTTCCTCATCGGTAAGGGCACGCTTCACACGGTAGGCTCCAGTGATGATCATGGCAGGAATGTTAGGGTTGGCATTGGTGCGGTAGATGTAATAACCGTCCTTCGGTATGTAAGGTAGTCCTGCTTGACTGTGTTCATACTTGCCGTTACCATTCACACCATACTCCCACGCTTCCAACTGATAGTCTCGGTCGGCTGCATATTCCACCTCGAAGAACACTACGTTATCGGGAAGACGGTCACGAACTCCCTTTGTGTCGCCTTCTACGGCAAACTGCGATGCGTTAGGATAAGCGGCAAGGTGCTTGCCTGGTCTCCATGCAAGGGGTGCGCCCTTTGCGTCTCGCACGCTCACTCTGCCTCTTGTGTTCTGAATTGGCTCGCCTTGCTTGTCTCGCTTTATCTTGCCAGTGTCGGCATTGAGCCAAGTGTGAGGTGGTGCGCCAACTGCCTCGTCTGCTATCATCTTTGGATGAAGGGTTACGCTGCCATCCTCATGCTGCTTTACGATGAACACGGCATAGGCGGTCTTCGTGTGTTTAGGGGCGGTCTGCTCACGGAGTGAATAGCGGAGGTCTTTATCCTCTGCTGTTGCATCGGGCAACGAGTCACGGAAACGCTTGTCGTCGTCCGTGTCCTCGTCGGCTTCGTCTGCCTCTGTCACTCCAGTAGCTGCTTCTACCTCGCTATCCATTTCGGCATACTTCTGCTCCTTCTCTTCGAGTTCCTTCTTCATAAGCTCGGTGTACTCTTCAAGATGTTCGTATGCCTCGGATAGTTCCTTGTCATACTGGAAGGGCTGTCCTTCACGGCTCTTCACCTGCTCCAGCTCGCCTTTCATACGTTCAGCCAAGTTGGTGTTTCGGGTTAGCTCTTCTCGGAAGCTGTCACCACTAACAACGTTCTCGAAGATGTCCTCGATGGCGTTCTTGAACCAAGCACCGCCTTTCTCGTTTTCCAAACCAAGTTCGGGGCACGAATAGGTGATGCTGCGTGAAATCTTAGTGTCCACTGCACCATAATGGTTCACCAACTCCTTCTTCTGGGTGGTGGTTATAGTGAAGGTGACATCGCCAATCTGAACATCCACCTTGCGTGTGCGCATATCTTCGCCACTCGACTTACGCATTTCTTCGGCTGTCTCGTTTACCTTTTTATTGAGGTCAACAAAAAGGTCTGACATAGCGTTGATGTCTGCATAGATCTTCTTGCCTACCTTGATTGTAGGTGTCGCATTTTCACCGAAGGCGACTGCAATGGCATCCAACTGCTGTTGGGCGGTAGCTGCTCTTTCTTCAGCACGCTCAATCTCTCGATTGATACGAGGAATAGCATTGTGGACGTAGGTCTGATCGGCTTCCCATTGCTTCTTCTTGCTCTCATACTTGCGAACCTCACGCTCGGCTTGGTTCTTCAGCATGGCATACTGACTACCCGAAAGCTGTGCTACGGTGTCACCGAATACGTCTTCATCCTCCTCCATGCTACGGTCTTCCATGCTGTTCTGCAACATCGACTTGCCCTTCATGATTGAGTCGGCAATGGCTCCCTTTGTCTTCAGTCGCTGATATGCGGTAACGTCGAGTGAGTCCTGCACACCGAAACGTAAGATGCGGATTGGAATACCCATTACCTTATGCAGGTTGCCTTGACGTGCAATTCGACCATTGCGCTGAGTGTAGTCCATTGGACGGTTTGGTGCATCCAAGTGTATGAGGGTGTGCAAACGCTCTTGAATGTTCACGCCTGTACCAAGTGTGAAGGTACTACCCATAATCACACGGATTTCGCCACGGTTCACCTTGTCGAAGATTTCCTGCTTCTTCTTGATAGACATACCAGAACGGATGATTACCACCTGCTCGGCTGGCACACCTTGCTCGATGAGTTTCTTTCTAATGTCTTCGTAGAGGTTGAAACCGCTGTGCTTGTTCTGATAGTTGTCGGCAAACAGAGCAACGGTGCCGTTATACTTGGCAGTCTCTTTGAGAGAGCGTAAGGTCTGACGCACGGCTTCATTGGTCTTGCTGTTCTTATCATCCTCGGCATCTGCCATAACAAGACGAGCATCAACGGCTGCTGCTTTGGCTATGCCGTACATGGTCAAAGGAATATGACTATTCTCCTTCTTCTCCTTGCCACTCATCTTGTCGTACTCGTTGAGTTGCTCTTTCACAAACTTCATGATGCTGCGTAGAGCACGAGTCTGAGGAAGATAGATGTCCTGCGCCTGTCCACCTTCAATGTCGGGAACATTGTCCTTTACGGCTTTTGCTTCATCTGTGCGCACGGTATCAGCAACGCTCGACCAGATGCGAACCAACTCGGGAAGGTTCACATAACCTGCAAAACGGTTTACTTCTTGGAACTTTGCATTGGTTTTGAACTCCAGCATCTGTGTCAGATTACCAAAGTTGCGCACAAAGTCGTCGAAGTAGTAGATGTCGTATGCCTTCATTGTGTCGGCTGGCATCAAGTAGCGCATGAACGTCCATATCTCGGCTGCTGTGTTACTGATAGGCGTACCAGTAGCGAAGATAACATTACGTCCATTGTTCTTCTCCAGTACGGCTTGGGTCTTCAGATACACGCCCTGCGACTTCTTTGAGAACGAGGGGTCGATACCTTTCACTCCTCGCTGCATGGCAGTAGCAAAACCAAGATGCTTGTATTCGTGAGCCTCATCAACGAGAAGGGCATCAATGCCCATATCGTCAAAGTCTTCCACGTCGTCGGTCTGACGGTCAAGCATCTCCTTTGCCTTTACGGATGCGTTCTGCTTTGCAACGGCTTCTTTCTTGCCGTCACGCTGCTTACGCTTGCCTGCCAACGCCTCTGCTAAGGCTCCCATTTCATCCTTGCATTTCTCGATTTCCTTCTCGGCTTGACGGATGATAGGATTTCTGTCATTGTCGGAGTCGGCTTCACGCATCTGCTCCAACACCATCATCTTCTCATCTATCTTGTCTTGGATAAAACGCATCTGACGCTCCTCACTATCGGGGATGCGCTCAAATACCGACTGGGGTACAACAATCATATCCCAATCATTGTACTTGATTTTGGCGTAGAAATTCTTTCTGCCTTCCTTGTCTCGGTCTTTGTCTTCCAATGTGAGCACCTTTGCATTAGGGTATAGCTCCTTTGCACTTGCCACGAACTGACCAACGGTAGCGTTCTGAACAACAATCATTGGCTTCTTGGCTGTGCCGAGTCTGCGCATCTCCATTGCTGTGCTGATGAGGGTGAACGTCTTGCCAGTGCCCACCTCATGGGCAAGCAACAACGGCTGCATCGTACCACGGATGATAGCCTTCGCCTGGTGAGGGCGCATCTTGAACTTATGGTTAGCACCACCGAAATACTCTGGAACAAACTCGTCGCTGATGGTAAGAGGAACGTAGTTGTTGAACTGCTCGTTGTAGGTGCGCTCTATGCGTTCCGACATGTCGGCATCGTTCTGCATCTTCTGACGTGCCCACTCCTTGAAGTCGGCTCTTATCTCGTCTATCTTTGCGGAACATGCCTGTGTTGCCTCCTTGTCAGTAATAGTTTCAGTTGTCTTGCTGGAACCATAGCCAACAGTATGTGTCTCGCTGACAGTGATAGTCTTGTTCTGCAACGCTGCTTCTATAAGGTCTGTGCCAAGTATTAGCTTCTGCACCACCTGTCCACGCACGCCCATAGCCTTGTTCTTCTCGTAGCTGGTGTAGTATGGGGTCTTCATAAACCATGTACCGCCAACATTGGTGAGTTGAACATCTACGTCGGTACGCTCCTTGATATAGTCTGTGTATAACTTTGGATCTACCCAAGAGCTACCTAAAGTGAACTCTATCAAGTGAGAAGGAATATCCATAGGAATTACCTTGCGCAATGCTTCGACGTTGGCAGAATACTTGCCGTCGGTATTGGCTTCTTCTGCTTGTTTCAGCTTCTCACGCACGTTTCCACTTAGGTATTCATACGACACCTCCATCTGCATGGTGGCAGGGTTCTCATAGCCTAAGCCTTTCTCTACGATTTCTTTCTTCACGTCTTCCTCACTCTTGCCTAACTTGTCGGCAATATAAGGAACATCAATGCGTCCATATTGGTAGATGCTGGCAATAATGCCGTCCTTCACGTTCTTTGGATCGGGAGCCTTCTCCTTCTCAACGACACGCTGACTGAAGATGTCGGTCTTGTCATACTTTTCAACTTTCTTGCCGTTCTTGTCGCCAACCTCGCTGTATTTCTCCAATGCAAGGATTGTCGGGAAGTCTACGTCATTCTTCAAGAACGATATACTTGTGTTCTTATGCAAGTGTCCGTAGGTCTTCACGAAGCTGTCAAAGGCATCGTTCAACTTATCAAGCAACGGCTGCAGACCATTGTCACTCTCGTTCTCGGTCTGATAGGAGAGTACATCTGCAAGTGCGCCCTTTATCGCCTGGTACCTTCGGAAACATTCTGCCTTCGTAGTACCCTTTACCTTGTTGGCATTGACAGCAAGAGGCACGGCTTTGCCGTATTGGGCAATACAGAGCTTGTCGTCCTTGTCAAGAACGAGTGAACCTTCCTTCACATCATCCCCAAGGTCTTCATACACTGACTCGGATGATGCAGGAGTAGTCTCGCTAACTGCATCTTCCTTCATACCCTCAAAGATCTTCATCCATGCTGCAAGCATTTCATTTTGGTTCTTGCCCTTCACTGGGTAGAGTGCCTTGCTCGTCGGACGGTAGAAGTCTTTGTTCTCGAAACCGAAGCGCATTTCACCTGCCATACATTCGGGATGCTCAATGAAATACTTGTTGTAGTCCATTGATACGGTGCGTTCCTTATCGGTCTTAGGGTCTTCAAAGGTAGCGGCACGCTCTGCGCTCACGGTGCTTACATCAATGGCATTAGCAGACTTCTTGCCGTTCACTCGCTTACGAATGACGATGATGTCAGAGGTGGCACCAGTACCGCCAAACGTCTGGTTGTTCAGACGGAAGGCACCTATAACATCGGCATTGCCTTCGTTCACAAGCCAGTTGCGGAGCTTCTGACTGCTGTCGAGTGTACCGTTAGAGGTGATGAAGATACCAATACCTCCTTCACGGAGTTTGCGCACGTTCTTGGCAATGCAGAAGTCCTGTATGTAGAATTTCTTGGCAAGGTCGCTATCGCCTGTCTCGTCTTTCACACGCATACCAGCCACAAACGGCACATTGGTGATTGCTAAATCAACGCTACCATTAGGGACTCTTGTTGCTTCAAAGCCTTGCACATCAACCTTTGCATCGGGATAAAGCAATGACAGTATGTTGCCAGTTGTCTCGTCAACCTCCACTGCTTGAATATTGCTGCGCTCGCTCATATCGGTAGGCATGGCACCAATGATGTTACCGATACCTGCTGAACCTTCAAGCACCTTGCCACCCTTGAAACCTAAAGCTCTGGCTATATCCCACATCGTATCAATGACACTTGCAGGAGTGTAGTAGGCACTATTGCGGCTCAACTCGGCTTGTGCGTAGGCTTCATCCCCAAGCAGCTCTTTCAAACGCTTGGCGGTAGGATTGCTCCAATCTTCTTTCTCGACGAATGCCTTGCCAAGACCGCCCCAACCGCTGAACTGGCGCAAAACTTTCATCTGGGCAGGTGTGGCTTGCTTGCCTTCCTGCATCAGTTTCTGCATTAGCTCAATAGCTTTGATGTTCGCATCTATACGAGCATCTACACCCTTTGGAGCATAGTCCTTGCCACGTTCCGCATGGTTGTTGTTCACGTTCTTCTTCTCACCAGGAGTTACACCTTGCTTGCTCTCAGATGGTCGAGATAATCCCTTGCTTCCTGTTCCGTCAGACTTAGTATTACGTGAATCACGTCCACCCATTCCTCGTCCGTCAGTTCTTTCAGCTTCATTCCCTGCGCTTCCTCCCATCTGCGCATCCTGCTGGCGTTGTTGTCCGTCTCCCCCTTCTTTAGAGGAGCGAGCTTGTACGTTAGTTTCTTCATTGTTATCTACATTGTTATCAGACAGACTTGCAAACAAATCGCCTATCTGTGGTTCTTGTTTAACTTTCTTCGATGCCTTTGGCTTTTTAGCAGTAGTGTCGTTACGCTTTGGAAGATAATCACGAGCCTCGTACTGGATGCCTTTCAATAAGTCGGCATAAGTAATGTCTTCTGCAACCCACTTGTTGTTTCCATATCGCTCAGTACCATTAGGGTTTTCAACACGATACACGATGCGAGTTACTTCAAGATTACTACCATCATATCCTTCGACACCCTTTGCAGCTCTTGGTTCAAGTCCAATTGTCAAATACAACTCACGTCCTTTTTCCAAAGGAAGGCGAATTGAAACGTCACCACCCACGGGAGCTATATTTGCCGATGCAAGTGGCTTCGTTTTGCGATTGCCCTTTTTGTCAGTCTTATCGGAGTGAGTAGCCTCAAAGCGGTCGAGTCCAAGATCATCTATCAAACGACTTGCAAGGTTTCCTGCGTCCTTTACTGCTTTACGTTCAGCATTACGCATATAGCCCGTTGCCTCGTTGTAATCCTTTTCCTCTTCGTCGGCTTCATAATAGCCAAGTAAGGCGAGTTGGTTATTTACTTTATCAAGAGCTTCGTCTATCTTGCCTACTTGCTCGTTGATGGCGTTCTCTTCTCCAGTGCGGATAACGCTTTCTGTTTCGCTTGCAATAGCTGTTGCTTCGCTTGTAATAGCTTGCGTATCTGCTGCTGTTTGCTGTTTGGTTTCATTTCTGTTTTTGTTTCGTGTTTCACTAATCTGTTTCTTTGTTTCTTCTGCTTGCTGCTCTGCTTCCTGCTCCTTGACTACCATTTCTGCTGTTGCCATTGCATCAACGGAAGGCTTGTCGAAGTTGGCAATATCTATTGTGCGAACCTCGTCGTATGGGGTAAGGTCTTCACTCCAGCCATTGGCTTCAACCTCTGGTAGGTCTCGGGCACCATTGTAGAAGGCTTTGAGGTATGGGCGAATTGCTTCACCCAAATCCTCAATCATAGCTTTGGCATACTCGGTAAACTTGCGTGCGCCCTTCTCGATATGGTAAACAGCCATTTCAGTACCGATTGCAAGCATTTCGGGGTCTACGCCAACATTGAGCTGTCCCAACTTCTTGCGCATACGAGCCTTCAACTCTGCATAGCGTTCATCGGTCACTAACTTGTTGCCGCTATCATTTGGTTTCTTCACCTCGGCACCAGTAGCCTCCTGCATGTCTATCAACGATACTGGCTGCGCATCTGCAACGGCATCAGCATCGTCAAGCACGCTGTCTGCCAGTTTCTGTGCGCTCTCCATGTCTCGCATCAAGAAGCCACCGTCTTCCTTGCTCCACCAACCTTTAGCATCCTTTGCAAGTTTCTTGGCAGCGTTCATCTGCTCCTTAGTTAGCTCACTCTCAAACGTCACAAGGTGCATTGACAGCTTCTTGCCACGCTTGGTTGTGTACTCTTTAGGTGTGATTTTGAACGATTTAACGCCATTCTCTTGGTCGGATGAATCCTTTTCTGTATCTTTGCCATTAGAAGAAAGGCTGCCACCAACGATAGGTTGCTCTGCGGATGTATTGGCAGGTGCATCGAGTGCAGTCGCTTTATAAAGCAACCTATCACTCTTCAACTTATTTTTCAACTGGTTCTCACGAATTATATGAGAACTGATAGAAACCTCCATTCCTTCCTGCGATACCGTCACGCTCTCAAAGTGTACAAACTTTGAACCGTCTTCCTTTTGGAATGTCTTGACAAAGAGATATGAAGAAGGACGTTCATGGAACATATTCTGCTCCTTATCATTTTCTTCAAGTACAACATCTGGATTAGAGAGTGTTTCAAGGAGCATACCATACTGCTGCTCTCTGCCTTTGGCAAATAGCTTAGCCTTTTGGTTTTCTCCCATCTTTATTGCACCAATAGGAGTATCAACCGACTCCTTCCAGTTTGCATCGTTAATTTCAACAGTAGGAGCAACCGTAGCATTAGCCTTCATCGCATCTGTAATAGCCTCAACCTCCTCATCTGTCAAAGCATTATCAAAGCTATGATACTTTATTACAGACACAGACTTCAAATGACCCTGTGCATCTTTGTGAGCAACAAGCTCATAACGAGCCTTAGCCTGTGTATCATTCACGGCAATAGAGTTACCATTCTTTGCAGTGAACAATTCACTTTCCGATTTGAACAACTTGTTGGCTGGTATCTCAACATCTGTTCTCTTGGCATTGTATGTGCCATAGCTTTCGGTGTGTGAAGGATATTTTTCAAGTACTCTTTCAGCAAAGTTGATAACATTAGAACGAGTTACGCCATTAGGTATAACCTCACCTCCACTATCACGGACGAAATCGTCAAAGGAGTTGCCGACCGTCTCTTTCTTCACCAATGAATATTCGCTAAAAGCCTTTGTCTTGCGCTTGCTTGATGCAATCCACTTTTCAAAGTCTTCGAGGTTCACAGTAGACACGTCAATCCTGCGACCATTTTCCCAACCACTCTCATAGTTGGCAAGATAGTCGCTCTTTGCATCGTCCACATCGTTGAAGCCAAGCATAACCTTGTGCTCGTCAAAGCTGCCGTCGGGGTTGTACTGGTCAACGACGAACACCTTGCGCCCGTTCCAACCGTCAATATCATTGGAGAGGAACACGTCAATGTGGTCTCCGTCAACACCCACTGCGCCACGAATGTAGCCGTAAGTGTTGTTCATCTTGCTTTCCCACTGCTTGCCGTCAGCATCAGTGCCCTTACGCACGCTGCCCTGCGGCTGCTCAATGGTGATGTCGAACGTACCGACTTGCACATGTCCCTTCTTATAGTTGCCAGCCTCCTTCTGTCCGTCGGTCGGGTTCTGGTCGGTCTCTGCTTCTGCTGCGGAAATAGCATCAGAGAGAGGTGTTTCAGCCGACGAAGCAGAAACTTCGTCGGCATCACCTTCTTCGTCCTCAATGTTATGTGTGTTCAGCAACTCATTGTAGTAGTACTCCACTGGGGCAAAAGCGGCATTAGCAGCATTTTCGGCTGTCTCAATGTTTTCCTTCGCCTTTTGTGCAATGGCTTTGTTCTTGTCATTGATAAGTGCATCGTTAGCGTCATGGGCTGCGCCCAAGCCGTCGTTCACTACCTCCCACGCATCGTAGAGGTCGATAAGTTTCTGCAACTCCTCGTCGGTCACAACATCAAGAAGACGCATATCGCCTGCTGTATCTTCGAGGAATTGGCGCATGAACGCCATCTTCTCATCGTGAGACATTACTGGCTTACTTCCTTCTTCCTCAGTTGGAGCCTGCTCTGCAGGAGTTTCCTCTATTCGGTCGTTGTCTTCATTGCTTCCTTCGCTGCCATCGTCGACAACACCAGCTTCTGCCACGCTCTCTGCTTTACGCTTTTCGACGGCTTCTTGAGCTGCTTTCTTTTGTTCTTCTTCTGTTCCATAGTTTAACAATTCGTTTATGTCGTTGAGAATACTTTCTTTGCTTGCCACTGTACCACTGAAGATGTCCAACTGTCCGTTGGCTGCATCCTTTGCATTGGTGTTGTACAGTTGCAGGTATTTCTTTAAGAGGGTGCTACGGTTGTCGTTCAAGATGTCGGCAATCATCAGCATGGTGGCGTTATTATAGTCTGCCACGGTAGAAGGCACACCATAGAAGTCAAACTGCTGCTGACGTGCATACGAACTGACACGGTCACCTGTCTTGAAGCCACTCTTGCGAGCATTGTAAACAAGGTCAATAGCCTCTGCAAGTTCCGACTCCAACGAGTAGTCCTTGCCAAGACTAATGTTATTGCTAATCTCTGCAAGTGCCTGGATAATGGTCTGACGCATCTGCTTGAACTCGGTAGCCTCACGCACAGCATCGGGTTTGCTCTCGAAAGCCTTGCCTATCAACATGTTTTCCAATGTCTCCTTGCCAATGGCACTAAGACCGTCACCGTCAATCATTTCTGCCATTTGCGGACGACTGATAGCACCACACTTGCACAGCTCGCCAATAGCTTCACGACTTGCTGCGAAATCGGCATAGAAGTCACCAAGAGTATCAAAGCGGTTGATAAGGCTAATGATGCGGTTGAAGGTCTCGTCGTCAACTACCTTGCCTAACTTTACCGAATGTTCGGTCTTGCTCTGACCCTTCATTTCCTGCTGATTGAACTTTGCGAAGGTGTCTGCCGTGTATGGCATAGCGGCATCGGGAACAAACACCACACGAGGATGCTGCATACCATTCACCTGCTCTGATGTGAAGCCATACTGTGTAGGATATTTCGCCAGATGCTCGTTGTATTCTGCATCCGTTCCTTGTGCGGCTGCAAGTTCTCCTGCCATTGTTCGACCATTACCAGAGAGGACAACACCATCTTGCGACACGACAACAGGAGTCTGCATGGCACGGCTATCATATTTGTTAGCTATGTCACGAGTGATCTGCTGTGCATCCTTGTCACGCTCATAGTCTCGGTCGTTCACGCTGCCACCATTCTCATCAACTGGGAAACCTTCGCTCTTGGCAAAGCCATTTGCGCTGTTATGGCTCGGAGTGGCGGCACCACTTTCAACAAGGTAGTAACGACCTGCAACCTTCTCGCCATTGGCAAGGACAATCTCGTTCTGCGCTCCTTCAACCTTTGGAGCGGCATTCCACTTGTCACGAATGGCAGGACTAACAGTATTGGTGCCAAGTGCGGCTTGCTCGGCTTCCTTCTTTGCCATTTCCTCACGATAAGCGGCTTCGGCAGCTTGGGCTTCCTCGGTCTGCTTCTTGTCAGCCTCCTGCTGTGCCTTTGCACGCTCGGCAAGAACTGCATTGCGTTCTGCCTTCACCTGCTGCCAATAGTCAAGGTTGGCATTGGCTTCGTCGAGCTTCCGCTGCCATTCTGCTTTGTTCTTGTTGAACTTGGCTATACTGGTGCCCATCTTGGGCTTATTGTTTTTTATCTTGGTTACCGCTGTTTCCGCTGCTCGCAGATTATTAGTCATGAAGTCCTTTGCGTCCTCCTCGTCGAGTCCACTTTCATTGAAGATATACTCATGTGCTCTCTGAGGAGTAACACTTGCAAAGTCGGGTTCTGCATCCTCGCCTTCACCAATCATCGGCATAGGCTCGGTATGTTGCTCTTCTTCGGTGTGCTGTTCTTCTGATGTTGCACTTGCAGGTTCCAATGTTGCACCTTCGGCACCTTCCTCTGCTGTCACTGGAGTTTCTGCATTATCCTCGCTCTCATAGTCCGTGAGATTGATAACGCTCGGTGTTTCTTCAGAAGGAACATTCTCCACAACTTCACCGTTCTGCTCCAACAACATGTTGTCAAGCTCATCACGACGGAGCAACTGAACCTGCTTACCGTTGATAGGCTGCTCAGTATAAACCTCTATCTCGCCATCCTCGTTCTCCTCTGCGGTAATGGAACCACGAACAGGATTACCTTCTTCATCACGAAGGGTAATCTCGTCATTGAGGTTATAAGTACGACGTTGAGGCTCTGCGGCTTCTGCCTGCTGCTCTTGGCGTTGGGCGGCACGCTGCTGCTCATAATCATTGATTCGGGCACGGTTGTGAATATCTCTCATGCTCTGAAGCTCGTCCTTGCGTGCGGTAGAAATACTATTAGGGTCGCCATTCCATGCCACCTGCACAGTACCGTCGCCATTATCGGCTACTATCTGGGCTGACCATTGCTGACCGTGTTCGTCGGTAAGGTCGTATGTGTCACCAACATTGAAGGCAAGAACACCGTCGATGCGGTCTGACTGCTCCTGCGCATACTGCTCTCTCAATGCCTGCTGCGCTGCCTCCTTCTCCGTGGCTGGGTCTATTGACTCGTCAGTTGAGAGAAAGTCACTTGGACTCATGAACTCCAGTTTGCCAGTTTCGGCATCACGCACGAGGATGCTCTCGCTACTATTGCTGACATCAACCATGCTGCCGTCGTCCTGCATGTTGATGGTGCCATCAACGATATACACCTTGCGGTCGTCCAGTTTCAATGTTGCAGGGTGTATCATGCCGTCATTGCGATTCGTGCGGCTGTTTACAGTAGCGTTGCTTTCCTCGATGCGGCTGTCTATGTCGTCTCTTACACGGTCAATCATGCCGTCATAGGTCGCTTTGGCGTTCACATAGTCCAATGCAAGCTGCTTCTCGTCCTCAGAGAAGTCGTCACGTCCCATGACTTGCGACATGCCTACTGGGTCGTTGTCGAAGTCTGCAAGAAACTCGTCTGTTACCATAGCAGACATTTGCTGACGCTTGTAGTCGTACATATTCTTGGCATCGTTCATGGCTTCGGGTTCCGTGGTGTCATAGCCGTTGTCGTAACTTTCATCACTGGACTGTGCCACAGGGTCTTGCTCTCCATCCTTAACCTTACTCTCCTGCGCACGCACAATACCCTCGTACTTTTGTGCTGCCTTGACAAAGTTCAGCACACCCATACGGAATTTAATGGGCAAATCTGTATTGTCCATGACCTCACGGAGAGCTGCTTTCTTTTCCTCGTCGGTTCCGACAAGGAACGTGTTACGCCATCCTCCCCATTTCTCCATTATAGGGACATTGTCACCAATGGCATTATCAATGACCTTTCCTGCATCCGACATTTCATTGAGTGCCTGTCGCTTCGGACCACGATACGAGAGTGTCTTTGCACCAGCGAAGAAACCGCCCATAAGACTGACACCGAGGAAGGTGTCCACATTCTGATCCCAGTTAAACACACCAGTACCTTCTGCCGTGTCAAGCGTGTTGTCACCCACAAGCAAGGCGTTCTCTATATTACCAACAACCTCTTCTGCATATTCTCCAATGGTTCCATTCCATTTTGTATGCTTTTCGAAATCATTAATCATATGCGCTGCACTTGTGGCTCCAATATCATCAATAAACTTATTGACTTTACCGAGTCCTATCTTATTCATACCCTTGCGTGTCAGCGACGCTGCCTTGCCGAGGAATGGTGCAAAATATTCACCCACCATTTCCGAATGGTTCTCGATGGTTTGTGCACCAAATGCCTTCATATAGGCTTTCAGCACACTGTTCTCTGCACCCTCACGACCACCATACACAATCTTACCGCTGTCGTCCACCTTGAACTGCACATCGCCAGTCAGACGATTAAGCATGTCTGCGGTAACGTGTCCCTGCCCAGTCGTGCCTGCCATAGCCATTGAACCGACCGCATCACCCATAAGGCGAGTACCAATTTTGGCTGCAAGATATTTCTTCGTAGCTTTCTTCACCGCCTCCTTACCGTAACGCTTTACAGCCTCACGCATGAGCTTGTTAGTTGCAGTTGTTCCGAGTTTTGACGCAGGATTAAGCATCATCTCTATCATAAACGGCAGACTCTCTCCAGTCACCTGTCCTGCCTTGTAGCCATGACCGAGATACTGATCGTTCTCCGACTGAATAGCGTTGGTATAAGCCGTAATATCAAGTAAATCACGGTCTTCCCTGCTAATATTGTCTATACCTTTTCTGTCCGCATCAACAGCAGCCGAATATAGTGCGCCATTAGTCGCCATGTCAGTCATGCCCATGTCCCATGTGCTCACCTTGCCTACGGCATGAGCTAAACCACGCCATGCACCTGCACCGAAAGCGAGCAACTGCTTGCCTTTCTTCGATGCCCAGTTGGAGGAGTCGTCAATCCATTGGTCGCTTGCCTTGCCTTTCTTGGCTTCCGCAAGAGTGGCGAGTCCGTCATTTACCTTATTGAGTTGGGCAAGCAGAGACTTGTATTTTGTGTCGGCAAAGCGTCCATTGACAGTAGAGGAGTTGTAGGTATGGATAGCACCGCCACTTCCTCGTGGCATGTCTCGCCAAGAGAAATCAACGGCTTCTGCGTCAAGTTCACTGCCTCGTTGGTTCATCTCCTGCTCAATGCGCTGCTTCTCCCGAAGAAGATAAGCCTCTTGCTGTTCGGATTGGAAACGTGCCTCGTCAATGGCGTTCTGCTCCAAGTCTGCACCGCCACGTTCCACGTATTCATTACCACTCTCTGTAAGGTAGCTGCGCTCAACCTTGCCACTCTCAGCGTTATATTGCGGTTTCGTCTCTACAACCTTGCTGTTTTGTCCAAGATGCACACCGCCTCCCTTTACGCCTAATGTCACGCCTGGTACACGAAGACCAGTATTAGCCTTCGCATAATTCATACGGTTCTTGGTACGCTGTAGCCCTGCTTTCGATTGCGCAACCATGCCAGAAATACCATTAAGCATATTCTGTCTCTCAGCTTCCGTCATGCGTGTGCCACTCGTCTTACGAGGCTCCTGCGCTGGGTGAGAAGGTTTCTGCACTGGCTTCTGAGAATGTGATGCAGTAGTAGACTCGTCAAAACCAAGCTGTCTGCTGAAACTATCGTAGGTGCCGTAATCGTATTCCTTGCTCGTAGCGTCATACAAACGCTTTCGCTTACCAGAGTCCTGTATATCCTTGCAGAACTGGTCGTATGTACCCATATCATATTCACCAGATAGGGCATCATATAGTTTCTTTCTATTATCGTCCATAATATTAACTCATTGGGTTTTTCTTCTTTCCTCCACCTCTGCCACCATCATGCATAGGGTTCGGTTTCTGTTTCTGCCTTATACCAGGATAGTAAACATCCTTATGCTTCTTGGTTGTGACGGTCTTCTTCTGATTTTTCACGACCTTGCCTCTATGCACCACATCGCTTTCTGTTGTATCAGTAGATATTGTCTCTACCGAATCTAACGTGCCATGCTGACGTGCATTATATACCGCCTCATCCTTTGTCTTGGCAATATGTCTCGTGCCATCTTTCTCATACCACGCATATCCACTGTTCACATTTCTGCGATGTTCTTCAGCCGAAGCATTACTTGCCTTAGCAGAAGCCTTGTTTTTGGCAATCACGCTTTTCTGTGTCGCTTCTGCATATTTAGCTTCCACCTCTGCCTTCTTTGCCTTATACGTCTGCTCATTTATCTTGCCTTGACGAAGTTGCTTATCAAGATCATGCAACTCTGCAGCTCTATTGTCAGCGGACAGCTTCAGAAGATAATTGCGGTAATCATTCTGCAATTTCGACATATAGCTTCTATCTTTATCATCTCTATCATCATCAAGAGCTTGTGCCTTCATCGCTTCCTGCATGTAATAGCGAGCGTTCTCCTCACGTTCTTTATTGAGCTTATCCCACCGCTCTCTTGCTTTAGCACTAAGACTGTTTCTTGGGTCGAAAGCGTTTGGAGCACCTTTCGTAGTGAAATAGAGGTTAGATAGAGCTGCAATGCCGTCACCAATGGCTGCAAACACCTTATCACGCTTCTCCTTCTTGCGAGCGTTCTCCAGTTCTTCTGCCGTTGGTGGCTTGTAAGGCGACATCTGCCGAAACATTTCAACGTATGACATTTTACGTTCTGGAGCCTTTGCAGGTTGAGCTGCCTCGGGAGGTTGGGCACCAGCAGGAGTTGGCAATGGAGCCTTCTTCGTAACTGGCACATCATCCTTCGGCTCCTTACCAGGCTCATAAGGAACCGTGATAGGCTGCTGCTCATTTCCTTTCATGGTGCCAGTATTCCAATCAAATGCAGGGACAGCGGAACCTGCCGTGCCGTCGTTGGCGTTGGCAGGTGAAGAAGGTGGAGTAACAGCACCACCAGGAACAGTAGCAGGAGCACCAACAACGGCACTACCGTCATTGATTTGCTTCTCGTTACCATCATTGCCAGTGGGAGCCGTGCCGCCATTAGGCACTGGTGTCTTCGTTGGAGGTGCGGCTACCTCGGACACCGTGCTTTGGGTGTTCTCTTTAGGAGTACCCAGTATTTGTTCTTTCGTACTTGCCATATCGTTACAGATTTAACTCCTTATCCTTGTTTTTGCCATACTTGATAGTTCCGAAGTCCATGTCACCTGCAACACTTGTAACGCCTTGCGTCGCTTGGCTGATAGCTTGTGCCTGCTGCTGACGCAACTGCATCTTCTGTGCATCAAGCTCATTCTTGCGAGCTTGGTATTGCTGTTCAATAGCATCCCTCTTGGCTTCCGAACTTGCTGCAACTTGGCTTGTAGCATCTGCCATCACCTGCGCATTTGCCGCTTTCTCTGCCGCTACGCCCTCATCGGTGGTGCCCATGACGGCTGCACGTCCTGCAGCTGCCTTGTTGCGTTGCTTTATTCTCTCTTCTGTCATTGACAGAACACGTTGCGCATCGGCTCGTTGTGTAGCATCCTCGTTGTAACGACGATTGTACCAATCTTGGTTCTCTCGCTGTTGCTTGTCGATGGTTTGCGCAACTTGCCTCATCGCTTGGCTTGCTTTGATGCCACCGAAGATAGCTCCTGCAGCACCTAATCCTGCTCCTATGAGTCCCATATCGTTTACTGTTTAAAGAAATAAATAACTGCTGCAAAAATAACGAACTACCTTTGCAAATAACTTTTATTTATTTACGCATGGTAATAAGAAAAAACACGAAAAAGGCTACGCCTGCAAAGAAGGCAAGCACAGCCAAGAAGGAGAAAGAACTTGTGCCTACTGCACAAGAACAAACACAAGTACAAGAAGAGCAGGACGACAACCTGCCAGTGACTCCAGAGTTGAACATGAAGGAGCGTGTGAAGCGCAAGAAGACAGGAGGACGACAAAAGGGCACGCAAAACAAAGTGACAACCGTCACAAAGGAAATCCTCTCCGACATGCTGGGCGACTACCAGGAGAGTGGTCTAATGACTGCCGACTTTCTTGCCCTCGAACCTAAAGACCGCATCCAGTGTGCCGAGAAGATGATGCAGTACATCTTGCCGAAGATGCAGTCTACGAGTGTGGACTTCAACAACAAGGCAACGAAGATCACCATCGAACAGAAGCTCCGTGAGCTGTCAGAGGAGAATGATACTCCACCTTCTAAATAAATCTATTTTGGATTTGCAAATGCTGTTTGTCTTTTAGTACATATATAATGTACGCACGCACGAGGCAAAAAGCATTTGCTTTTTATTTATAAAGCATTTGCTTTTATTTCAGAAAGCAATAGCTTTTTTGTTGAAAAGCATTTGCTTTTGTTTTAGAAAGCAATAGCTTTTTTATTATACCTATTTTGTAAACTCTACATTGCAATTTGGCTTTTACAAAAAGCAATAGCTTTTTTTTGAAAAGCAAATGCTTTTTTATTTAAAGCAATAGCTTTTTTTTGAAAAGCAAATGCTTTTTCAAAAAGAAAACGAAAAAGACAAAGAAAAAAATCCCCCACACCCCCTATAAAAGAAAAAGAAAAAGAAAAAGAAAAAGACGACGACGACTCCTACGTGCGTGTGCGTGCGTGTGCGTGAGAGGTTTGGCTGAAAAGAAAAAAGGCAATGCCGTTTTTAGACATTGCCCTTGTGTGTTGTCAGAAACCTTTGCCCTTCTGACGTTCATAAACGACTACCTGCTGCTTGTCGCAATTCTCAATCTTGAACTGCACAATGCTTCTCATTGGCACATCGTCTGGGATGAAAGGCACCAGCTTTGCAATTATCTCGTTCACGTTACTGAAACCGATGTCTTGCACTTCGCCTAACGTCTTACCCTGGAAGTAAACGGTTCCCCTCATCATCTGTTTGGTGCTGAACTTCTCAAAGGAAACATCTTCGTGGTGGTGCTGACGGTGGCTTTCCTTGTCGGTGAAGAAGACATAATCCACAACTTTCTCGTTCAACTCCCATGCTGGTGTGAAGTCAATCACAACATAGCCTCTGGTAACTGTGTGTCCGTTTGAGTGGTTCATGCCAAAAGCTACCTCAGCCATGCTTGCGCCACAGTCATTCTGCGCAATGGTACCCCAAGTGTGACGGAAAGTATAGACGCAATAGAAATCTTCCTTCTCCATTCCCATGCTTTTGCAAATAGCCTTGATGCCAATATTCACGTTGGCACCAAAGCTGTCTGATGTCGTGTGCCTATTGTGGAAGTTGAACAAACATGGGTCGTCACCATCCGCAAGATACTTGTCTACGAGAGGCAGGAGAATTGGCGGCACACGCATTTCCATGTATGCCTCGTCTCGTCGGCTTCCCCTGGTCTTAGCTCTCTTGTAGTGGATGATGCCGTCGTAGTAGTCTTTCTTCTGCAGGTTGTAGAGGTCAACGGTGTTGATGCCACCTAAACAGAGTATCATCATTGCAACGTCTCTTCCCAGCTCTGGTAATGGTGACTTGTAACGGCTCTCGGGCAGAGGGGCAGAGAAGAAGGCACGGCACGCCTGCGGTGTTATGGCGATATGCTCTGGTCTGTCAGCAGATGGTATCTTCACCTTCATCCACGGATTTGTCTTGATGCGAATAATGCCTGTGTCATAATCGTTATACTCCTTGATGGCAGCTCTAAATATCTGACGGATGCAAACAGGATACATTTCCTTCGCTCTGTGTGTCTTCGTGAGTGTAGCGATCCATGCGTTCACAAATGCAGATGTCATGTGAGAGAACATCACCTTCGTGGTGCCTGCATACCTTTCGAGGTGTTGATATGCCAGTTCGTAGTTTCGGGCATTACGCACCTGCCCATTGTTTATCATGCGGTCATGGTGCAGTCGTGCATAGTCAGAGAAGCAGATGTCCTCGTCTTCCTGCTGAATATACTCCAGCACGTCTTTCAGCGTCCAATGGTCTGCCCAGACTTTATTCAGCCTCTCGACGTATGCCACAATACGGTTTGAGCAGAACTTCATCACATAGGGGTCTGTCACCTCGCCTTGCCTTAGTCCTGCATCATTAACAAGTTTGCCAGTCTTTATGTAGCCGACAGACCTGTTGTGTGTCACTCGGATATAGACTGGGTAGAAGCCATCATTGCGCTGCTTCCTTACGCATACTTTGAATGTTGCCATACGCATTTTGTTGTAAACAGGTGTAAACAGGTGTAAACACCCTTCTGAAATCTGTAAACTCGGTGTAAACAAATTGGCGCATTTGGACTCAATTAGTGTATCTAAATGCTCCGACCTCCCAAAACTAAATTAGGCGGTAAAGCCTTTATTATCAAGACTTACCGCCTAATTTGTTTATAATCAACATATATTCATTTATTCCTCCACAGCAGCCTGCGCCGCAGCCAAACGTGCGATAGGCACGCGGAACGGAGAGCATGAAGCATAGTTCATGCCTACCTTTGCGCAGAACTTAACAGATGAAGGCTCACCACCATGCTCACCGCAGATACCTGTGCGGAGATTAGGACGAGTAGCGCGACCATTCTCAACTGCCATCTTGATGAGCTGACCAACACCCTCCTGATCGAGAACCTGGAACGGGTCAACCTTCAGAATCTTCTTCTCCATGTATGCAGGGAGGAATGAAGCAATGTCGTCACGAGAATAGCCGAATGTCATCTGTGTCAAGTCGTTAGTACCGAATGAGAAGTACTGAGCCTCTTCTGCAATCTTACCTGCAGTAAGGGCAGCACGCGGAATCTCAATCATAGTACCAATCTCGAACTCAACCTCAACGCCATACTCTGCGAACACTTCCTGAGAAGTTGCAAGAATGATAGACTTCTGCTGCTTGAGCTCCTGAACTGTACCGATGAGCGGAACCATGATCTCAGGACGCGGGTTGAAGCCTTCCTTCTTCAACTGGCATGCAGCACCGAGGATAGCACGAGTCTGCATAGCTGTAATCTCAGGGAATGTGATGCCAAGACGGCAACCACGATGACCGAGCATTGGGTTGTTCTCTGCCAATGAGTTAACGCGCTTCTTTATTTCTGTAACGCTTACACCCATTTCCTTAGCCATAGTCTCCTGACCTGCCTTATCGTGCGGAACGAACTCGTGGAGAGGCGGATCGAGCAAGCGAATATTGACATGGCAACCATCCATAGCCTTGAGGATGCCATAGAAGTCAGCCTTCTGATATGGGAGGAGCTTAGCAAGAGCCTTCTCGCGACCCTCTACTGAATCGGCAAGAATCATCTCACGCATAGCAACGATCTTCTGATCATCAAAGAACATGTGCTCTGTACGTGTCAAACCGATACCCTTAGCGCCGAACTGGCGAGCCACCTTTGCGTCGTGAGGAGTATCAGCATTGGTACGGATTTCCATCTTTGTATACTTGTCGCAGAGATCCATCAACTCCTTGAAGTCGCCAGAAAGCTCAGCGGCCTTTGTCTCAATCTGACCTGCGTATACCTGACCTGTTGTACCGTTCAAAGAGATGTAGTCGCCCTCCTTGTAAACAACGCCTTCAATCTCTACAGTCTTAGTCTTGTAATCAACATTGATAGAGCCTGCGCCAGATACACAGCACTTACCCATACCACGAGCAACTACGGCTGCGTGAGATGTCATACCGCCACGAGCTGTAAGGATACCCTCAGCAGCAGACATACCAGCGAGGTCCTCTGGAGAAGTCTCGATACGAACCATGATTACTTTCTTGCCATCCTCATGCCACTCCTCAGCATCGTCAGCGTGGAATACGATCTGACCACAAGCAGCGCCAGGAGAAGCGGGGAGACCCTGTGTGATAACCTTAGCTCTTGAGAGAGCCAACTTATCGAATACCGGGTGCAAGAGTTCATCGAGTTTCTGCGGCTCACAGCGAAGAATAGCTGTCTTCTCATCGATCATACCCTCGTGGAGAAGGTCCATTGCGATCTTAACCATTGCAGTACCAGTACGCTTACCGTTACGTGTCTGGAGGAACCAAAGCTTGCCCTCCTGAACGGTGAACTCCATATCCTGCATATCGCGGTAGTGCTTTTCGAGCTTGTCCTGGAGAGCGTCAAGTTCCTTGTAGAGTTCAGGCATAGCTTCCTCCATAGAAGGATAGTTTGCCGCACGCTCTTCCTCAGAGATGCCAGCACGCTCAGCCCAGCGCTGTGAACCGATCTTTGTAATCTGCTGCGGTGTGCGGATACCAGCAACAACATCCTCGCCCTGAGCGTTAATCAGGTATTCACCGTTGAAGAGGTTCTCACCATTACCGGCGTCACGGCTGAAGCAAACACCTGTAGCAGATGTCTCACCCATGTTACCGAATACCATAGCCATAACAGAAACTGCTGTACCCCACTCGTCAGGAATTCCTTCCATCTTACGATAGAGAATAGCACGCTCGTTCATCCAGCTGCGGAACACAGCGCAGATAGCACCCCAAAGCTGCTCCTTCGGATCAGTTGGGAAGTCGCTACCAGTCTGCTCCTTGATAGCCTTCTTGAAGAGCTCAACGAGCTTCTTCAGCGACTCTACAGAGAGGTCCTTGTCAAGAACAACACCCTGCTCCTCCTTCACCTTTTCAATAATAGCCTCGAACGGATCGATATCCTCTTTGTTCTCAGGCTTCATGCCAAGAACAACATCGCCGTACATCTGAACAAAACGGCGGTAGCTATCATATACGAAGTGTGGGTTGCCAGTCTTCTCAACCATACCCTCAGCAACCTCGTCATTCAAACCAAGGTTGAGGATGGTATCCATCATACCCGGCATAGAAGCACGAGCACCTGAACGTACAGAAACCAACAGAGGGTTCTTCGGATCGCCGAACTTGCAGTTCATCAGTTCCTCTGTGTGAGCAACAGCAGCATTCACTTCTGCTGTAAGAAGCTCAACGATCTTGTCCTGACCTACTTTATAATACTCGTTGCAAGTGTCAGTTGTGATTGTAAAACCAGGAGGCACCGGCACACCGATGTGGTTCATCTCGGCAAGGTTAGCACCTTTACCACCGAGTACCTCACGCATTGAAGCATTACCTTCGGCCTGTCCATTGCCGAAAGTATAAACTCTTTTTTCGCTCATAAATAGTAATTATATGTCTAAAACGTTAATATTTTTTCTTGATATTACATCATCTGCATTTGTCAAAGCAATCGTTTGCATATTTCATTTTATATATATGAGAACGTTTGCATTAACCAACTGCAAAGATAATCTCTATTTCGCAAAACTCCAAAATTTTTCAGCTAAATTTGCTATCTCTATATTGCATTTTATATTGTTCACGCAAACACAAAATTATCAATTTGCTTTTTTACAAACATAAATAGATTTAGAGACAAAATATCTTTATTTATTTGTTTGCAAAATGATAATCAAGCAAGCCTTCAAGCGGACTTTTTAATATTTTTCCCAACTCATAGCCTTGCGACATAGCCGCTTGCTCCAATTGCTTGCGATAGAGAAAAGCAACACTTCCAACCGCATTTATAACCGGTTTTGCCTCCGAATAGTTTCTGATATTGCTAATTATGAAATTTTCAAAATTCCTAACAACAAGCGCCTCCAGAGATTCATCATCGATATGTGACAATATAAATTTGGAGAGCGAGGCAAGGAAACGATTTGGAGTAGCCGAATGATAAACTTTGTCAATTATATCAGCCTGACTTGTGTGATATTCATCAAAAAAAACATCACGCAGTTCTCGCGAAAGTGTACCTTTTAATATTCCATTAATAAAATTACGGCCAAGTACAGCTCCACTACCCTCATCTCCTAATATATAACCGAGAGCCGGTGTGTGCTCCTTAATGCCTTCGCCATCATAGTAGCATGAATTGGAGCCAGTACCTAAAATGCAAGCAATACCAGAATCGGTTCCACAAAGAGCACGTGCCGCCGCCAGCAAATCACTGTCGACATAGACAGAAGGCTTTTCGCCTACCGCCACACGCAATGCCTTTTCAACAGTCAATCGAAGTTCAGGCGTGCAACCTGCCCCATAGAAGTGTACTTCATCCAAAGAGGCTAGATCAAGAGACTGCTGCTTTGCACGTGGCAACATCTGTTCCTGAACAACAGACAACATTTCATCGTAAGACTGTACGACGGGGTTGATGCCATCCGTATGTACAAGTACATAAACGTCTGACGAATCGGCAAAACACCAATCTGTCTTTGTACTTCCGCTATCTACAATCAATTTCATCTTGAAACGAGTATATCTGATTATGCTATATACCTAAAATATATGAGAGCCAGAACAGCCAACATAACAATAGCTATCACGACTTTAATCATACAACTTGTTATTTTCTTAACAATAAGGAAGGCTATCACGGCAGCCAATATGCATAGAATATAATAATAAAAAGGAGTTTCCATTGTTCGCTTTTTTATTTTGTTTGTTTCAATTTGCAAAGTTACTAATTTTAATCTGTAATCGTACACAATGTTATAGCTGTCTCTTATACACATCTGACGCTGCCGACGACTTAATAGGTGTAG